>Ga0315276_10000025_pt1 | contig 103083 bp, 135 predicted proteins | sample YL17G05_0_MG_FD_204542 | JGI IMG/M metagenome (GOLD analysis project Ga0315276, IMG submission 204542) | Sediment microbial communities from Yellowstone Lake, YNP, Wyoming, USA - YL17G05_0 | ecosystem: Environmental > Aquatic > Freshwater > Lake > Sediment | place: USA: Wyoming | collected...
CCTATATTAGTATTATATATTAGTACGTTAGTATATACCTATATTAGTATTATATATTAGTACGTTAGTATATACCTATATTAGTATTATATATTAGTATGTTAGTAATAATACTAATAATTTAATTTAGAATTAACTATTGGGAATTACGAATTCGGATCCGGTGGGTACAATAAATATACTCATAAGATACCACAGAAATTAAAAAATGTAAAGAAGAATTTAAAATAAGCAATTTCGGTACCTTAGCAAGAATTAAGTTTCACGAACCGGTATTTGTGCCCCAGGATCAGGTTAACTGATTGTTTATTTGCTTGCAGGAGATCTAATTTCAAATTCCAGACTTTGGAACTTGACTACATTAGACTACACGAACCCACTGTTAAGTTACTTATGCTGGAATCGTGATGGCGTAAATTTATGCTGGTAGTTTAGGCATGCAATATGCGTTGGGATTTATCACGTGTACAAGCAAGCTTACAAAATCTTAAATATGGCATAATGTACGTAAATAATAAAATTATTTATACAAAAAATGTTATTGACACAGGCGAGCTTTAATTCATAATTTAGTATACTGGAGAAGTAAAAATAGAAGGAACGGCAAGAATTAGTCGCAGTACAGTTTAGTACTGCAGGAGATGCAAGATTGTGCTTGTTGAGCATAGCAAAGAAACAGTTGGTATAAAAAACAAAGCGGTAGCCGTAAAAATAAAAAATCTAACAGGGGGATTTCAAGACATTTTAAACAACTTTGGGATAATAGGTGCTGAAGAAATATACTTTCACAGGTATGACGACGGAGACTGGCTTGTTGAAATAGTAACCAAAGATAGGGAAGTTATTCGAGCTTCTGGGCCTTTTAACACTGTATGCATCGAAGCAGTAAATAAACTAAATAATATTGTGAGTAACTGTATAGTTATGAGATTCTGAAGTAAGATGGCTAATAAACATAGAAGAACAAAAGAATGTATAGCTAACCAGAAAAACGAGATTCTTTTAGTTATGCAATATAACGGTTGGTTGACATCTTCTGAAATAGCATTACTAGTCAAAGGCAGTGTATGGAAGTGTGAAGTTTACAAAAGATTAAGGGCCTTGTATAAGGCAGGAAAAATAGAAAAAAAGTACAAACCACTAAAAGGGAATACTATGTTAGACAACAAGTACTCTAGAACGAGCAGGATAAAAACACCAGTGTATCGCGGCAAAGGTGGTACACTAGAAAAGGACACGTAGAAATGAACTACTGGATAAACAGAATTATAGAGTGGGAAAATAAGATTATAAGTAATATGATACGCTATGCTTCTAAAGAGATACTAAGAATTTTAATTCTATACAATGTAGTCGAGAATATTAGGGTGAAAGTTATATTTAAAGATAATAATACATCTAAGTTATACAATATACGTCACGTATCGTATAAGGATGAATAAAGGAGAAGCAAATGTGTTTTATACAATCTTTGTATTATTTAAACAAATTTTATGGTGATAATTCCGGTAGTAAAATTTGGGAGTTACAAGACGAACCAAAATATGAAGCAAAAAGCGAAGACTTCCCTGACATTATAGAATTAGAAGACAAATTTATACTGCGCCAAGGAAATATCTATTATGCGCAGATTATAGATTCAAGCCATATAAGTACTGTGCCTGTAGCTAAAATAAGTAAAATGACACAAAGTGTTGTAGGATCTACTGATGCTGAACTTTTACATGGATTTTTTGTTATCCGTCATAATGATTTACTTAGTTATTGTTTTTCAGAGACTAACGGTTGGGGAGCGTCGGAGCTTAATCGAACTAAGTATATTAGTATAGATGCTTGTCCTAAGTACGTACCTATTTTAGGGATGCCGAAAGGATTACGTGCTGAAAAAATACTCACGTGTAATTATGTTGGATACGCTCCAATTGACCCTAAACTTGGTTGTGTATTTAATTATGAATTTTACGCAAAAATTATTAAAATTAACTAAGGAGAAGAAGGATGTATGAAAAAAAGATTAAGACGATTACTATTGCTTCTATGAACACGTGTGGTGATCCGGCCGTTACAAAGCATATACAATCAATAATAGGAGTACTGGGTACACTTTATATCGAGGTGCATAGAGATCAAGCGTATGATTACTGGCCTGTAATAATAGACTGGTATGATTGGAATACATACGATAATACAAAAAAGAAACTTGCATCTAAAGAGGTAAATGTAGAAATGTTCCAAGATACCGTTAACTTAAAGTTATATAACAATGAGGGGTTAGTAATCGCAGAAGTATTAACTCATAAATATTATGATGAACAATGTAGGTTAGTTGCAAAGTCAGAAAAACAGTCAGGTAATTGTGTGCTATTTAATAAATACGCAGTAGATAGTGAGTGGGATAATTTTTCTAGTATTGACTTTGTAAATCCGTATGAAGAAGAACACGACTGTAATTGCGCATGCGATGATCGTGTATCCGGTGGTAAATGCAATAAAAAAACTGGCGCGGTATGCATTGAAGAAGCACCAAAGAATAATGATGGTAGAACAACTTGTTTGTGGTGCGGAGCACCAACTAAAAAGGTATCTACAGGGTTTGTTAAAGAATTCAATATATGCACGGAGTGTAAACAATAAATAAATTTGTAAGTACCGAAGATAATAAGCAAACTTTTTAAGCCGCTGATTTATAAATTAGTATCACGTACTTTCCACGCACAAACAAATAATGGAGAAACGAATGAAATGCAATTACGTAAACCGTGTTTCTTTGAATACGTCTGTTATTATAGAAGGAGCATCATTAAACAGATGCGGGGCTGAAGCAGCACCAGGACTACACTGTTGTTGGGATCATGCCGATAAAGAAACCTTGATATTATATGCACAAATATTGCTAAGAGAAAAAAAGAAGTACATCGCACAGCTACAGTTAATAATAAATAAGGCCAATAATAACGAACATGTCAAGTAACCAAGCGATACTTGCGCTTACTGATGGATCCATATTTAGAGGATACTCTTTTTGTACAAAAATAACCGCTATAGGAGAAGTTGTTTTTAACACAGCTATGTTTGGTTATCAAGAAATGCTTACAGACCCGTCATACTGCGGGCAAATCCTAGTTCTGACTGCTCCGCATATTGGAAATGTTGGGGTAAATGAAGAGGATCAAGAGTCCGATATAGTATGGGCAGAAGGACTTATCGTGTCAGATATTTCGCTTACTACTTCCAACTGGAGAGCAGAAAAAGGACTACTTGATTATTTGGATGTGCTTGGTTTGCCAGTTGGATGGGGATTTGATACGCGGGCCTTGGTCCTCCATCTTCGTCAGTATGGTGCACTGCCTGGGGTTTTGGTTTGTGGATATGCACCATTGCAGGATGAACTCACGAGTTTGCTTACGAAAGCTCACGGTACCGATGGCTGTGATCTCACCCGAAGGGTGGCGTGCAAAGAAATGCAAAGCTGGCAGCGTGGGCCGTATCGATCTGGACGATTACCTAAGGTCAGTCAGGAGCCCAAGGCAAAACGTCCATGCATCGCGGTCATTGATTGCGGAGTTAAACGCTCTATCCTTCGCGAGCTCTTCGGTTGTCAGGCCGAAGTGAACGTGGTGCCTCCAGATACCGATGCACCTTCCATTCTCGCGCTAGGCCCAGCAGGAGTGGTGATTTCCAACGGCCCCGGTGATCCTTCTGCGGTAACCACCGTGCCCGATACCCTTCGCCACCTCCTTGGAAAAGTTCCAATATTGGGCATCTGCCTTGGTCACCAATTGCTTTCTTTAGCCCTGGGAGGAAAAACCTATAAGTTACCTTTTGGTCACCATGGTGCGAATCACCCGGTACAGGATAAAACAACAGGTTCAATTTGGATCACTTCGCAGAATCATAATTACGCAGTAGCTCCTGATTCTCTTCCAGCAAACGTGGAAATAAGCATGATTAACCTAACGGATGGTTCCGTGGAAGGAATAATAAGTAATGAACTACAAATAGAAGGTATTCAATTTCACCCAGAAGCAGGTCCTGGTCCACACGATGCCCTAAATGTTTTTCCGCGGTTTATTGCACGTTGTAAAAAAGGAGGCTACGGATGCTGAAACCATTGTTGCACAGTAGCGAATCAAAAAATATTTGTATCCTTGGATCGGGCCCAATACGTATTGGGCAAGCATGCGAGTTCGATTATTCAGGAGTGCAAGGCGTACAAGCACTGCGTGAGGAAGGCATTAGGGTGGTACTCCTGAATTCTAATCCAGCAACTATTATGACTGACTCTGATTTGGCTGATGCTACATACATTGAGCCGGTAACGGCAGAGATTGCTGCAATGATTTTAGAGAAAGAGCAATGCGATGCGCTACTACCGACTCTTGGTGGGCAAACGGCGCTTAACGTGGCTCTTGAGCTATCTCAGACTGGTGTTCTTGACCGATTAAGAGTACGCCTTTTGGGTGCGAATGCAAAAACGATACAGATCGCTGAGGATAGAGGATGTTTCCGTGACGCGATGAAAGGTGCCGGACTTCCAGTACTTTCATCTATTATTGTAAAATCTGTATTAGATGCAGAACACTCTGTAGACTTGGTTAATTTTCCAGCAGTTTTAAGACCTTCTTATACTCTTGGAGGTACAGGTGCTTCCATTGTTTATAATAATGCAGAATACAATTCTGCGATAAAAATAGCATTGGATTCAAGCCCAACAAGAGAAGTTTTAGTCGAGCAGTCGGTAGAAGGATGGAAAGAATTTGAATTAGAAGTAATGCGGGATGTGGCAGATACTGTAGTGGTAGTGTGCTCGATTGAGAATATAGACGCTATGGGGATTCATACTGGTGATTCTATAACAGTGGCACCTGCCTTAACGCTAACTGACAAAGAATACCAAGTACTACGGGATGCGGCAGCAACTTGTTTACGCACAATAGGTGTTGAAACAGGTGGAGCTAACGTACAATTTGCTGTTAATCCTAAAACTGGGGAATGGGTGATTATCGAAATGAACCCGAGAGTGTCACGTTCTTCTGCTCTTGCATCTAAAGCTACTGGTTTCCCCATCGCTCGCATTGCAGCTAAACTCGCAATAGGATATCGACTTGACGAAATTACTAATAGTATAACTGGTACAACTCCAGCTTCTTTTGAACCTGCTCTTGATTATGTAGTAGTAAAAATGCCGCGCTTTGCTTTTGAAAAGTTCCCATCTGTTAAGAATGTACTTGGGATATCTATGAAATCAGTGGGCGAGGTTATGGCTATTGGTCGAACATTCGAAGAGGCATTACTAAAAGCTGTTCGTTCATTAGAACTCGGTAGAATTGGGCTTGCTGCTCCATCTAATATTGCTATTCTTGGTAATGATGCACTAGTTTCGAGTTTGCGTGTCCCACATCCTGATCGTCTTTGGGCTATTGCTGAAGCTATCCGGCGTGCTGTTTGTGTCGAATCCGTTGCGTCTTTTTCTGGATGGGATCCGTGGTTTGTTCAAAGAATTGCAGACTTGGTAATGATAGAACGAGTTATTTCTGAGCGCGGAATAAGTGATACTGATGTGTTATCTTCAGTTAAGAATTTTGGGTTTAGCGACGGAGATTTATCCAGGTTGGCTCGTATTCCTGAACACGAAGTTCGTAAGTATAGAAAACAATGCGGTATAGTGCGTCGTTATCGTAAGGTCGATACCTGTGCGGGTGAATTTGTAGCTGTTACACCTTACTTTTACGGCAACTTCGGTACATTAGATGAGGTGCCACCAAAAAATAAAAATACGGTAATTATTCTTGGTTCAGGACCTATCCGTATTGGTCAAGGAATAGAGTTTGATTCCTGTTGTGTACAAGCTATAACCGGGATTAAAAAAGCTGGGCGAGAAGCCGTAATGATCAATTGTAACCCAGAAACTGTTTCTACTGACTGGGATATAGCAGACCGTTTATATTTCGAACCATTAACTCTTGAAGACGTACTCGATGTGGTTGAACGAGAATCCGCTGAAGGAGTACTTGTTCAATTCGGTGGGCAGACTCCATTAAATCTAGCACGAGGTTTAACGGATGCAGGAGTAAAAATCCTTGGTACATCACTGGAAGCTATACATTTAGCTGAGGATCGTAAACGTTTTTCAGAAGTACTACATCAATTGGGGTTGCTAGAACCTCCTGGAGAAACAGTAGTTACCCTAGAGCAAGCTTACAGTGCAGTACATACTTTAGGGTACCCAATACTAGTTAGACCCTCTTACGTGCTTGGTGGACGGGGAATGAAGGTTATTTATAGTGGTGTGGATCTAGAAGACTATTGGAAACGGGAAGTCTTTGAAGCGCCAAAACATCCGGTACGTATCGATCACTTCTTGGAGCGTGCAGTAGAAATCGATGTAGACGCGTTAACTGATGGGAGAACCGTAATAATTTGTGGTGTACTTGAACATATTGAAGAGGCTGGGATTCATTCAGGCGATTCGTCGTGTGTATTCCCTAGTGTTTCTCTTCCTCTAGAAATATTGGCTGAGGTACGCCGTATTACTCGTTTATTGGCACGAAAGCTAGTGGTAGTAGGACTTTTTAATATGCAACTTGCTGTTCGTGATGGTACGGTTTATGTTCTAGAAGTCAACCCTCGTGCCTCACGTACCATCCCATTTATTTCAAAAGTGACTGGTGTACCGTGGGCTGAGTTAGCTGCCCAGGTATGCTGTGGAGTTCCGATTGCTGATTTAGGTATTTCGGATGGTGTTCCTATGGGTGTTGCAGTCAAAATGCCATTCTTTCCTTTTGACCGTTTCCCTGGAGTAGACCCGTTATTGGGTCCAGAGATGCGGTCTACTGGTGAAGTAATGGGGATGTCGAAAAGTTTTGGTGAATCTTACCTGAAAGCTGCGTTAAGTGTTGGTCTACAACTGCCTAAGAAGGGAACAGTATTCCTTTCGGTAGCTAATGCTGATAAATTAAGGATTGTTTCACTGGCAGCACGTTTTGAAGAATTAGGTTTTACTATACTAGCTACTTATGGAACGGCGGAAATATTAGCCCGTAATGGAATTCTAGTGAATTATGTTTACAAGGTTTCGGAGGGAAGGCCACATGTGGTTGACTTAATGATTAATGGCAAAATCCAGTTGGTAGTCAATACGACAACAGGTTCTTCGGCTCATAAGGATGGGATTAAGATTCGTTGTGGCGCATTAGAGCATCATATCCCTTATGTAGCCACCGTAGCTGGTGGGTTTGCTGCTGCTGAAGCGATATCGGCGTTAGTAAAAAACAAAATAACAGTAAGATCCCTGCAACAATGGAAAAGAATCTAATTCTAAGTACAGAATTAGTATTGGAGTTCAATAAAAATGAAAGTATATATAATTACAAGTAAAAAAAAGTAAAAGTCAAGCATGACATTCTGAAGGAGCGGCCATGTATCGTGGTCATTGTAAGTGAGCGTGATCCACCTGCTTGGTTTCAGAACCCGAAAGCACTCCTGCATCGCCTTCCGGAAGAGAGATTCCCAATGCGACTCATCAAGACCGCGAATCGCGTTGACGTGGCGGTTCATCGTCCTACCTCCTGCTCAAAGAGGCTCTGCTGACCAGGCTTCGGTGGAGCCTTCGGAAGGTTCTCCACCTGCAGGCTGTAGTCGTCATGCCCCCACTCGCAGCGAGCGAGGACTTGCTTGGGTATCTTTTTCACTGTCAGGTGTGGATAACGATCCGGCTTGCCCCGGAATGCGGTGGCGAGGCTCGAGGCCATGCGAGCGAAGCAAGTCGGCTCTGTGGTGTTCCTCCACCAGCTCGCTGCACGCCACTCGAACAACCCCAGGCAGCACAAGGCTCGCCAGGTTCCGGCGCGGCCGTACCTCAGCGAACGCGGTTCGGTCCCCATTCGACTCCGGTAGGATGCGCGCAGGTCGTACCGCGCTCCCGTTGATTCGAAGGTGCGCCGCGAGCTGGTCGGCGAGCACGTTGTGCTGCTTCGCGCGCTCCTCGGTGATGAGCGCCTCGAGCGTCTTGCGAAACATATCCTGGTTGCCATCTGCTCCAGCCTTTACGATGTCGAGCAACAGATCAGCGCGTGCCATGTTCAGCCTCCTTCCAGGAGGGCAAACGCAGCGAACGCCCGCATGGCGGGACACGCATTCCACCCTTCGCAACTGCCCCGCTGCACGGACAGGGCCTATTTGTGATCTCTGAGCGCATGGCCCGTACCTCCGCAGAAGCTGCACTTGTTCACGTTCGTGACTCCGTACCCGCGCCCATCGCAGTCGGGGCAGGTCATCCCGCCAGCATATACAGGGGGCATACAGACCGCATCCGTCCCAAACCCCGCCCCTGGGGGGGTGGGGGCACCCGCGGCCTGGGGGGGGGGGGAAGATGGCTCAATTCCCCCCTTGACTCCCCCCTCCCTACCTGTGCCCGCGCAGGATGGGCACGTCTTCGGCTCGGCCTCGACGGTCTTCCCGTCGCCGCCGCACTCCATGCACCGGGGCGGCTTCGACTCGACCCAGAAGCCGTTGACCCTCCCCCATTCAGCATCGCAGAAGGAACACCGGATCAACGTCGCCATGATGTCGAGCAACTCCTCAGAGGGAACCTGGTGAATGTCTCGATGAATCACTGGCCAAGCACGGTTTTCCCTGAGAGTGGCGCAGCAATCCGCATCAAACTCGGAAGCGACGGCGGTGATGAATCCAGCCGCTTCCAGTCCGAGGTCAAGACCACCTGCTCCGGTGTAAAGGCTGATGACCTTCGGTCCAGCTTGTTTCCGTTGTTTGCTTCTAGCCAAAGGGCAGCTCCTACACTACAGTGATTCTGCTGTCAATCCAGTAACTTGTATCATCGATTTCCTTTTTATTCTAAAAAGTTAACTACCAAGGAAGGATGCGCGTATCTGACAAGATGCCATTTATCTGTTGGTTCATGTGGTCCACTTCGTTTTTAACCAGCTCCTGAAAAGATCCCCGGCTTATATCCGCAGTTATGCCATTAGGGTAAGTTACGGCTCTTGAGGAGGTTATTAGAGCACCGTAACCATCCTTATTAAAGCATGGCAGAACTTGCGTAGCAGTAACCCCTTGAGCATCGTACCCTGGTACTAAAAATAAGGTTTTTGGCATGATGCCTCGTAATCTTTGCGTATGCTTTGGTACTTGTGCGTTAACTACCGCCCCAACAGAGGAGTAGTTCCTGGAACTTATAGAATAATTGCTAAGTGAGTTTACTTGCATTCCAATACGTTCGAATACCATGGTATTCCCATCTTGTAATACAGCTTCTTGTATATCATTGACTGACTCACAAGATGTTTTTACTAACACGAATATACCTTTCGCATCTCTTTTAACGTATTCCAGATACGGTGTAATACTTTTTAAGCCTAAGTATGGACTAACCGTTATTGCGTCTGCATTGAATACCGTAGTTAACTTGTCATCTATAGCTATAGATCCTAAGTGCCCTCTAGCATAAGCGCTTGCTGAATGCGGTACGTCCCCGCGTTTTATATCTTCAATTACTATCAAGCCTTTTGCTTTTGCGTATCTTATAGTGAGTAGTAATGAAAAAATACCTTCTGTTCCGTATTGTTCATAAAATGCAATATTCGGTTTTACTGCTGGCACAAGGTTAGCTACGGTATCTATAATGCAACAATTAAACGAAATTATAGCGTCACCGATTGCCCTAGTAGTTCTACCTAAATTTGTGCTACGGAAAACTTTAGGTATCATTGAGTATTCTGGATCAAGCCCTACTACTACGTAACTTTTTTTGGCATCTATTGCGTTCAATAGGTGATCTGCGAATGTACCTACGCTATTCATTGCTTTTGCTCCTTTGGCTTATTTTTCTCTAAAGTTGTTATCTACCTTAGAATTCTCCCACATAGTCTCTACCTTAGAATTCTCCCACATAGTCTCTACCTTAGAATTCTCCCACATAGTCTCTACCTTAGAAGTCCCACACATACTCACTACCTTAGAATTCTCCCTCATAACTTCTACCTTAGAGCTCCCCATCATAGCCTCTACCTTAGAATTCTCCCACATAACCTCTACCTTAGAAGTCCCACACATACTCACTACCTTAGAGTCCACCCACATACCCTCTACCTTAGAATTCTCCAGCATAGTCTCTACCTCAGAATTCCCCAGCATAGTCTCTACCTTAGAAGTCCCACGCATACTCACTATCTTAGAGTTCCCCATCATAGCCTCTACCTTAGAATTCTCCCACATAACCTCTACCTTAGAATTATCCCACATAACTCCTACCTTAGAATCTCTTTCTATAGCCCATATTTTAGAGTTCTCCCACATAACCCCTACCTTAGAACTCCCCCGCATAGTTTCTATCTCGGAATTCCCCTTCATAACCCCTACCTTAGAACTCCCCCGCATAGCTTCTACCTTAGAATTCCCCGTCATGTATTGAATTCTACAATTATTGACATCCTTAACTTCAGCTCCATCAAGAAGGATATAACATCCATCTTGAAGGGTTTCTCGTTTGTCCTGAACAAACATACCAGAAATGATTGTCCATAACTTATTCTTTATAATTTCCACACTAAGCCACTCTGGGATATTCGATTTATCAATACTTAAATTCCAATTATGGATATCGTTTAAATTTTTGGTAGGATCTATAGGGATAAATTCGACCCTACAAGATTTTTCTAAATAGAATCCTTTTTCATCGTCTACTAAATTATGCTTTTTTATGAGTTCCTCATGTCGATCAGGATATCCGGGATCCCAAATAATGTCTAAATTTTTTAACACAATGGTACTCAGAAAGTTACACATTTTTTATTCTCCTTTGTTTTCATCACAGTATTCTATCTCGCATAATTCCCCTATAGGAGTACTTTTGGCGCAGTCAAATAGAGCTTCTAATCTAGCTTCCTTTTCTTCCTTCCCCCATCCATAGGTATAGCTAGTTTTGCTGATAGCTAAGCATACGTAATGCTGGCTCCTAATAGATTCGGAGCAAAAAATAGGGTACATGTTAATTAAAGCAGCTAACATAATTGATTTCATGTGTTTCTCCTTTTTACCTCTTCTTTATGCTGTTGAAGTATAAGTTCCAAAATATGCTTAGCGTTATACTTATACCAACGTTTTTCTGCTACCGGTAATTTCGTATAAACTGTTTGTGTTACGGTCGATATACGTTGCCAATCAGCTAAATTCATTACCAGTTCTGATTTGCTACTCCCTATACCTTTAGGTGTAATATGCCGTAATACTTGGTTTGTGTTGGCAGCAACTATATCGTGTACGTACTCTGCTAATATATCAATAATCTTGTTTGTTTCAACGAAATTTTTTCCCATCAGTGTTATCCTTGTTTTACCTGTTTGGTTTACTTTTTTTTGTACCCGCTTCTGTACACTTGCGCATTGCTAAATACGACTCGGCTTATTACTGTTTCTCTTTTTCTTTGCCCTTTCTTTTCTACTAGATTCTTAGATATCAACCGTTCCAGTAAATACCAAATTTTGTCATGTTCTCCTCCATTTGTTACATGCGGTGCTATATCCTGTATAGTTTTCCATGCGTCATAACTTAATGCATTTAAAATTTGTGATGTACGTATTTTTGCTACACTCAATTCTTCTTTACTTGGCATTATAAATAACACTTCATTAGTACCATTTTACATTTAAGTATTATACTTTAATCAGTCTATTAAGCAGTATACACTTATGTATGTTGTTAATAGTAATACAACAGATAATCCTAATATTAAACTTGGCCAAATTTGGTTGCTGTTATTTTTTGTATCTGTTGGATCTTCTGGTTTATCCTTTTTTACATAAACTGGCGAATACAAGTCATCAAGTAAATGTATTAATGCATTTTTAGTTTTTGTATTTGATGCCAAATAATACGAATTCCATATAGCTTGACGTATACTATTAACCTCATTTATACTTATAAAATTTATGGTATACATAGCTTCTCCTTTTTGTTTAAACAATTTCGTTTACTGGTCTATCTTCCCAATCGTAAAATATCGATCCTGCACCGTTATAGTAAAGTAAGCATTCTCCACCACCTCGAAATCTAGCTGCATCAACTCGTACTAAAGTCTTAGATTCTAAAACTTCTAAATCTGAAGTACCGGATATGCCGGTATCTGCTAATCCTGCTGCTGTCGTATTACGGTGCAGCAGGATTATTTGATCTGCATCTGCAGCAGGCGCCGCTGAATCCTTTATATCATCGTGTCGTATAATTCTGTCACCCTGAATTTTTCGCGGTTGAGCTATAAGCAATGTTACCATCTTTAATTCTTCACTAAGAAGTTTGAATGCACGAGTTACTTGCCCTATTTCTGTCGTTATATACTGCAGTGATCTGCATAAAAAATGCAAGTTATCGAATACGAATAACGCTACTCCGTATCGCTTTACAATCTCGCGTACCCTACTAATGATTATATCTATTTTAAAGTTTCCTCCCCAGTCAGGATCAGCAAAGTAAAGTGGTTGTTTCCTCAAGAAGTATCCTGTCATAGTAAAATCTATAGAACTAAGTGCATCTATTTCTTTTTTTCTGACTATGGCTGTAACCTTTCTCGCCAACTGTTCAGTATTCATCTCCATACAATAAACTAATGTTGGGATATCTTGTGCGCTGTTATGTTGTGCTACATTCATTGCCCATGTAGTTTTTCCAACTTTAACTCTTGCCGATAAAATCACTAAATCTCCAGGTTGCCAGCCGTTACCTAACAAACTATTTACAGCATGCCATGGTGTTATTATTCCTTGCGTAGTAATACCATCTCTGTCTTTACATTGCTTTAATGCTTCAGTAATACTTATAACTCCGGATACTTCAAATTTAGTTGCCTTATTAAGTGATGTGTTTAGTTCTTGTGGGCCTACCCCTACAAGTACATCATTAGCATCATGCATTGGTAGTAGCACATTGAAGCATTTGTCAAACCCTAGTCTTCTCGCTATAGTTCTAGCACCTTGTTGTCCTACCAAATCTGCATCTAATACAAGAGTTACTCTTTCCTTATCGGCTAGTTGATCGTACCATTCCGGTAAAAATGTATCTGCGCCACACGTTAAACTTACCACATTTGTTACCCCAGCTTGCCAAATAGACATAGCATCTATTTCTGCTTCAGCTATAAAGATCTCCGTGGTTTCACCCAACGCGTCTGCATTAAATATGACTGAAGCAGCCCCTTTTATCCTACGAAACTCTTTCCCTGGCGGTAAAGATCTAAACTTTACATTGTAACAAACGCCATTTATTATATGTGGTATTGTTATCCATAACTTCTTAAACTTCTTTTGTAATCCTAGCTTAAAGAAAGATATCGTATCCTTAGTTAAACCTCTGGATTCTATTAAGTATTGCATAGCCACTTTGTTATGGATCAATTGCTTGGACCATTTATCTACCAAGCTCGTATCTACCGTTACGTTAGAAGTCTTCGTGCAAGGTATACCGCTTAACTGTGACGCAGATATTACTTTACCGTTTAAGTCTCCTAGTTCTCTTTTTAACTTGTACAGATTACCTCTGGCATCACAATGCCAGCATCTGTAAACAGTTTTTTTGGCATGAATCCAGAATTTATACTCGTTGGTTCCACCTGGGCAAAATGGGCATTTTTTTATTGCTAAATTTCCATCATTTCTTGTTTTCCATTGCCATTTCTTTTTAATTAGATACTGTTTTAGTTCTGGCAGTATGTCCATAGGAACCTCTAGTTAATATTATCTGGATTTAACTGAAAACAAATGGCGTTTTAACTAATCTTGCGCCCTTTTTTTATGATTGGTTCATGTTTTGTAGGAACAACAGCTTCCCCGTGAAATTTTTGGTACTGCAACTTTTTTATAGCACTAACTAGTAACTCTGTGGATCCTGCTCGAACAGGGTCATGCATACCTAGTACATGTGCTATCATGACTAATACCGGACGCTTCATTGCGTTTAATTGTTTATCAGAGTAAGGTAGTTCAGACCTAATTTGAGCGTGCTTCTCTGCTGTATCCCTTTCTTTTAAAGACATATTTTTTTGTCCTTGTTTAGCGGTGGTTTTCGGTTCTGCAATTTCTTCCTCCTCTTCCTCTTCCTCTTCCTCTTCCTCTTCTGTTTCCGGCTCCGCTTCCTCTTCCTCTTCTGTTTCCGGCTCCGCTTCCTCTTCCTCTTCTGTTTCCGGCTCCGCTTCCTCTTCCTCTTCCTCTTCCTCTTCCTCTTCCTCTTCCTCTTCCGCTTCCTCTTCCTCTTCTGTTTCCGGCTCCGCTTCCTCTTCCTCTTCTGTTTCCGGCTCCGCTTCCTCTTCCTCTTCTTCTACGTCTACTTTTATTTCTTCCTCCTCGTGATCTTCTTGAATTGGCTTGTATTTCGATGCGCAGTACGGACACAATGCAAGTTTGTCTATAATGTCACGAAAACATGCTCCGCAGCAGTACGAACCATACGTCTTGTTTTTTACCAATTCTCGTTTTATTAACCCTTCTAGTTTCTTTGTGTCCGATTTTGGTTGGACCGGGATTCCTAAGCTTTTACAGCCTATCTTTAACGTTTCTAAAGTCACTGCAATTTTCTCTGCCATTACTGGCTCCTTTGTTTGTTTGGCTACACGTACTTTGTAGCGCTTTTTTATATTACGCAATTTACGATACAAGGCCGGTACATTCCGGTCCCACAGGTAAAATAATCTGCTTTCTTTTCCTTCAAAAGGTCTAGATAATCTCCCACGCATCTGCCGAAATCTGTATAATTTCGTGTCTGCAGAAGCACATGTCATAACTCCTCTATCTAAAATAGGAATATTTATGGCTTTCTCTGCTACGGATGTCCCAATAGCTACTTGGATCCCGCCGTTGTTTAACCCATTCTCAGCAGTATCGCATTCAGCTTTATTCTTTTTGCTTCCTATAAGTAGACCTACAGATACCCCCATACGTCTTAAATCTTTGGCTAATATATAGCAGTGTTTTATCCTATCACTCCATACTAAAATCTTATGTCCTTGCTTTGCTTCTCTAGCTACTAAATTTAGGGTAAGCTCATGCCTTTTCTTGTCTTCTATGAGTTCGTCTATCAACCCACACCAGTTCAAATCATAACTACTGTATCTGTGTGATTTGAATGCAGTAGGGATCGCAACAATATCTACTTCGCACTGACCAATAGATCTTGCTAGCTTAAAACTTGTTGGTCCAAATGTGTCGTATAAAAGGAACTCCCTTCCGTCACGTCTACGCTCATCATCACTTGCCCCAATCCTAATAGCTGCAGGCAACGCATTTACAGTTTCCCTAAGTGTTCTGGCAGCGAAAAGCGAAACTTCGTCACAGATTACGCACCCAAATAGCATTCTTAATTCATCTAACCGGTTCCTAACCGATTGAACCATGCCTACCGTGATCGGTTTCAACGATACTTTCGCAAAAGCGCCCCCAATGCCTCCTGCGGGCTCACCAGTCCATTTTAGAATTCTGTCTAGCCAAACCATTTGGTGTCGTTCTTGGCTCACCAAAATTAAAGTAGGCTGTTTAAAATGAAATGCTACTGCTAATAACATTTCTGTTTTACCACTAGATGTAGGTGCCCTTCCTACAGTCTGCTGCCGTTTAATCATGGTGGCTACCGGGACTTTCTGGTAATCCCTAAGTATTGCTGAATAAGCCATTTTTATTCTCGGTAACCAAAGTCTATTGTCGTTTATTTGATATGATACATCATTCTTTTTTAGTATAGTTACCACCTTGCTTATGCAACCACGCCACATAGATAATATGGCTGTACTCTCCGTATACGTAGTTATATGTTTGGTTAACCCTACTGTACTAAGCCCGTGCTTTTTATTGTATGTATACATAGGGTCTTTATAAGTACATGCGTTTCTTAGGTCTTCTATCGTCTGCTTAGGCAACTCATCTTTTATTAGGTTTACTGTACTGTCTATGTTTATGAGCGCCATTTTATTTTTCTGTAGTGTTAACTATTTTGTAGCTTATTTCGGGGATTATTTCAATAGGTTTATTTTATATTTTTTTGTTCCGTAGTACTACTACGTGTAGCTTTAGTCTGAGTAACTTTCTTACTAGTAGGCAATTTACGTATATGGTTAAGCAGTTTTTTATTGATTTTCTTCTCTTTTTCTGAATTTAACTCTTCTCTAAGTGTGCCAGCCGTTTTAGGTGCAACTGTGAAATCACTATTACTAAGTATGCGGTAGGTTGCGCGTTCTACTTCATTTTTAACCAAAATGGGTTGCTGCTGGATTACCGAGCGCATATTGTCAACTGCTACCGATACCTTATACGTGGTGATACCACACGTGCTAATAAGCCCTACTATAATAGTACTTGTACCTAAATACCACGCAATAATCTTACGTTTACCCTCAGCACGTTCTGCAAGAATCTGGGATATATCAGATGGATTATTATAAGTAACTGTTCTACTATTTTTTTGGTTATACGCCGTATCTTTTAAATCCGAGCATTGTTTAGACAGTTCTTCTCGTATCTCAATTATCGTTTTATTATACGACGCATTTTCTAATGTTCGAGTAATAACGCAATCATCTTTGCTAACTAGGTTATGTATACGATTCTTCACATAAATTAAATCTTCACATATGCTGTTTACCTTACCTCGAGTCTCTCCAATTTGTACGAGTATAGTTGTCAATTTATCATCAACACTCATTATTTTACCCTAGCAGTAGCAGCGCAAATACTTCCAGCTACAACACTGCCCATTATAAAATTAAAGTATGTTGATGAATACCACGGTGGGTTTATAGATTTTTCTAGCAGATTTCGTACTGTATCTGCATCTTTAGAACATGCTGTATATTTCAATTTCTCGTTGTCTACTTTTGCTATGCATACTATCTCGGATGTGTACTTTTCTAAGCTAAGTTCTTTTTCCAACCTAGCTATATCCAGTTTTAGCAACTTTTCTTTTTCTGTTGCATCAGTTAGTAGTTTTGCTAATGCGGCATCGGATAGTAATGTACCTCCCCAAGGTGCTTTGTCACCAGGTAATAATCTAATGCTTTTTATAACATTCTCATTTGCCGGTTGAACCATCGGTGCTTGCTGCGCCAAGCTTATCGGCAATGCACTTATCAAGATCATCATGGTTAGTAGACAAGTTTTTAAATGCATCTTGTTTTTCCTTCGATAGAAGATCTTGTTGCTCAGTATACCATGCCTGTAATTTATCAGTTTCTTCTTTCAAATTTGTTATAGCGACTAGTATTTTTTCTTCAGTCTTCTTTTGTATTTTTGCTTCTTCTTCTAAGCGTTTTACATTAGATTGCGAGGCGTCTTCTAGTAATTGTTTAGAAGAGTACTTTTTAAGCAATAGCCATACAGCTAAAATGAATGCCGCTTCTGTTCCTGCTATCATAAGCAAGATTTTCCACCATTGCATGTCTACTCCTATTATTCTACGTTTGCTTGTTGTTTAAAAATAGCATTTAGATCTATACAGTCTTTACCTACAATCCCTCTAATGGTTTTGCCATCTTTTTCAAACTCGATACCTACCCCGCGATTATCGATGCATATTATTTTTACAACTTGTCCTTCCTGCAAATCATATAGCGCCTTTCCTTCAGCATCCGTAACAGCAGCAAGTTTTAGCAGTAGTGGCAAACTAAGAGGCTCTCTTTCATAGTATACACCAGCATTTTTAACTTTGCTTAGTACAGGTTTTTCCGATATAGGGTCACTAGTCAATTCTTCTTTAACTTTTTCGTCTTTGTCAGTCATAGTACTTTATCCTTTCTTTAGTAATCCATCTTTAACAAAATCACGCAGCCATGCGACCGTAGGGCCTGCTGTTAAGTAGCTAAGAAATACACTCCAATTAAACCCTTTTGCATCAAACGCCGCGAACAACCCAACCATTAGGGATAATACTCCTACAAGAATCCACGCGTATAATGTTCCTAGTTTATTCCATACTTTTAGTGCCGTTGCGACAAACACACTAAGAAATATAAATAGTGCCGCGACTAACCACCATTGCTTTGCTTTGATTGCACCTGTTAGATCTTTAGACGTATCTAGCGCATCTTCAGCGGTTGCTGGCCAAGTTACACGAGGTCCAAGTGGTGTTGGTAGTATAATCGGTTTGGTAGGTGCGACCAATACTTCTGCCACACCAGTATCTTGTTTTGCTTGTTGTGCATATGCGTATTTTACGTTTAGTATGCCATAAATAAGGCATAAGCAACAACAGGTTTGCAAAAAAATAGATTTCATTTTTTTCATCCTTTTTATTCCTTTGATCCAGCTAGAATCAATTCGTCCCATACTTCTATGTGGTCTATCTCGAATCTGCGTTGTATTAATGCGGTATGATTTACGCATCCTATAGCTGCTTGAACCCTCATGTCATTCCAATCTGCTGGGTTTAATCCTCCAGATCTTATATCTAGCCCCATAATGCTTTCCATACCAGTCATCCAATAATTTATTGTGTTCGTTTCAAGATTAACAGTAAACCAAAAATCTAGCCATCCAAGATCATTACTTATCTGTCCAGGCGCATCAAATATTGCTGCATCTGCTTCCGCGTATGTACCAAGTGTATTACTATTTAATTTCCAGTACACGTTTACCCCAGCTATATTGTAGTACTGAAAATATATTCTGTAATAACCGTCAGCGGATCGTAAACCTAAATAGTATCTTACATCATTTGTTACAGGGACAACTCCATAAGCTATAGGTCTAGCCCTCGCATAAAAATTTATTTTACGATAAATATTAGACCGTAATACCCACATGGCAGGGCTTCTGATTGCTATTTCATCATATGTGGACATCCCATGAGTACTCATTAGCATAGTATCGCCATTACTAAGCATATTTAATACAGGATCATTAAAAGCTAAAAAGCCACCATCGCCATCTTGGTATGCAAACCATTTATTGCCTGTGACTAAAGTTACTTCATCGGTTCCTGACTTATACGCAAACGTATCTACGAATCTATGGCTATCCGCTAACCTGCCCCACGGGGTCCACCGCATAATTTCTGCACCTTCGCAATGATGTAGACCAACTTGTCTCGTGCAAGGAAGACCTATATCCAACCCAGAAATGGCTTGTGGTTTTATGTTGAGCGCATATTTATCTGCCGCATTAGTTCCTTGTACCTGCGTCCTAATGTCTAGCCCGCATTTTGTATGGACATCAGTTTCTGGACCTACTGTTCCTATCCATTGCCCAAGTTGTACTTTCATACCTGGGGATCCTGCAGCAGTAGCATCAATATCAGTTAAAATTGCGTCTCTTGGATCTGCTGCTCCTGTTGTGGCATTAAACCTGTTATTTTTTATGGATACAAGGTTACCAGTTCCGCCATCTGGTAATACGGTTAAACACGGTGTTGAATTGTTTTGGCCATCTCTTCCAGTTACCATTAACCCATGCCAATTTATTAGCGTACCTCCAGTTGCAGCTGGCAATAATACTCTATTTCCAAATACCATGCGTGGATGTAAAATGCTGCACTGTACCCCGCTAGCTGCAGCCCAAGCTGGTGAAGCTCCTGTTAGTAAATTCTTGCATGTTATATGATTTATATCCGGTATTGTAACTATAGCGTAAACTCCAGCAGCTACCCCTGTACGTAACCATACTAAATTAGTTTCTTTGTTTAAATGTATTGACATATGGGTAAGATTAACGGCTGCACGTGGAAACGTTATTGTATTACCGCTAATATTTACAGTTTCAGGATCCAATATGTAGCTATGAGTACTATCGCGTAATGTTTGTAGTATTGCTATAGGGAGCGCGCTAGAATCCCCGCATATAATTTCTAAGCCTAATTGAAAATAATCAGTGTTACCTACCCTGTTAAGTCTTAATTGCGCATTGTGTAAATCGTCAGCTCCACCACTTGTAGTATTTAGTTCCAGTGCACCGGAATCTACGAAAATAGATCTCCCTGCACCTGGACCAGGTATACCATCGTAAGCCCTGTCCAAACTTATTATCTGCAATAAGGTTTGGTCGTCTATATTAAACGTTGGTGTCGTACCCCCCGTAATAGTTCCAAGGAATGTACACGTGTTATCCGTGCGTAAACCCGTGTTCTTCCTCCAGCTTACTCCTTGAATGAATACCCTGTAATCCGCTACGGTTGTGCTGGGAGGTTGAGATCCGGTATTTTGCCCTAATGGGCCATTTACGCCTGAGTAAGGTATATCTATGTAATTATCACTTCCGATAAAAACGCTGTACCCCTCAAAAAATGCCGTCGTTTCTATCGGGCTAACCGGGTCTACTAACCAAACTCTTACTTTACGCCCAGCATGACTCGCTCCGGATTCCGTTATGGAATTGATATTTATGCGTAAAAATGCTCCTGGAGTATCAACAATAGATGTAGGTGTTCCTACGTTGCCAAATGTTTGTAACAATGCCGAGTACTCGGGATCCCCAGTCCTTGGGTTTATCTCGATTCCAGACTCAACCTCTGCGTAATACACACCGACGTAATACACCGTTGTGCTAACGTTGGCAAAAGGGATCTCATATGTGATCCCTATACCTATGATGCTGTTTAAATCTATTGTGTGGTTACTAGCAAGTACGGAATGGCATGTAGGTGTAGTAACAATATCGAATGTGGAACCACCAGATGAATTGTTTAATCCTATCTTATCCTGCGATAAAACCCCTGTAGACCCTGCGAAGAATGCGGATCCTACCTCGTCTATAGCTCCCTGCAAATAGTCTAAGAATTGGTTCTTAATAGCCGTGAGGCTCAACAGCCGTTTGGGGTAAATATTTACTTTCTTGTCGTTCGTTGGCATATGCGCTCCTACTGGTCCCCTTAATCAGGCAACCCAGGGTATGTTATTTCTGTAGGTGGAGGTCCTACATGATCTGCTTCTATCGGCCATACAGCCGCCTCAACTATTCTTAATGATGCGCTTCCAGCCGTGCAAGAAGCCCCTACTTTTCCATTTAGGAAAGTACTTGACGCGTCTTCTGGCTCCGAGGATGCGAATACTGGTTCGCCATCGAACGTCACCTTGAAATGCACTGCATAGCTAGGCATGTTTATGACATCCACTCTAATGACATCCGCTACATTCGCCTTTAACCACGGCATCATTGATGTTTCTGCCAATGTGGTTTCTACGCCTAATCTGCATTTGATGAGCCGAAGCTTTTTGGTTGCCATGCTTAATTGCAAAGCATAATGGTTATTAGCGTCTATGTACCGGAAAAGCCCTCTAAACACAGATGTGTTGTCAGCAAGTGTTATTTTCCAATAAATGGTTGCATCCCCCCAATCTTCTGCGTATAAGGCATTTGTTACTATCCTTCCTCCGCTAACTAACACGGTAGATCCCCCAGGGTTTGGTACTGTTGCATCTCCTGTTACTGCCCATTGGTCAAGATCATTAACTACTTTAAATTCATCAAGCAAGTCTATATAAACAATTCGTACCCTCTCTGATAATGGTCTCACTACTTCTATTAGGGATCTAAGGAGTTTTCTATTCATAACTCCGTCTAGTTCTCCTTTTACTGTGGCAGATGCAGCTCCAGGTAATGATGTAATAATTTCGTTACTAACAAATCTTTTATACATGTGTTTTAATGTTATTGATCCTAATGTAGAGGTAGAATTTACTGTTGTTATTACCCCAGTAGCTCCTGATATTACACCGGTTACAATGTCTCCAACATAAAATGTACCAGATGTTAAATTATTATAAGTTAGTATGCCCACACTGTCATCTACTAATCTAACTTCTGACAGATACTCGTCCATAGCGCCATATAATGACCCTGCATATTCCCCTTCAGACCCAACCGGGAAGTCTTCAATTATAGTTCCATATGTGCTGTACGGATTGCATGCATTTATGGCATACGTTTTTGCAGCTATGCCGTCTTCTATTACTAAATATCTATAATCATACGTAGTAAAAAATATACCTAATGGCAACCCAGCTTCTATTGTAAATTTTCTTGGATCCCCGTCTGCAATATGTACAGTAAGCTCACGCGCAACTTTACCCCAAAAGTCTATGCACCATGGGTCAAAATTCCCCATTTCCTCGCCTAGGATTAACTCATCAGTAACCATTCTGTAATCAAAGAAGTTCATTGTACGATAATTGTTTCCAGATACCATTCTTATAGGGTTCTCTATTATGCCAAGTTCACTTGGTTTTTTACTCCAAAATGGTATTGATAACGTTAAAAGACGGCGTAATTCTGCTTCTTTTATTGCGCCTAAGTACAAATTAGTAGTGAACCCTAATAATGGTTTTAAGTATTTTAGCCACTTATAATCAATATTAGTAACTTCGAACAATGCAGGTAATTTTGTTGCCGGATCGTAAATGTAGTCTTCCCAAACGGAATCTATGTGATCACATATTTTTCTTAAAATACCCATTTTCTATACCCAACCATTTTTTACTTTATGTATTATCTTCATCTGTATCACGTACTCCTTTAATAATCATATTGTAAACTTTTAAGGTTACTATGCGTTTTATTATATCGAAGTACCAAGATGTATCTAGTACCTCCAGGTTACTATTAGTAGCGCGTACTCGTACAGTTATTCTTTCTTCGGCTACCCATTTCAACGCAGTGTTTGGTGTAATTCGAAACTTAAATCCCAGATTTTTAATACTAAATTCTGATGTAGTCCAATCCGCAAGGAACCCATTTGCATTAAATACTAACACGCCTCTAACCCAAATTTGTATAGACGGTAGGAGTACTTTGGTGTAATTGTCAGCAATCGTAAATTCTATGTCTACTGATTTTTTTACGTTTACTGTGTTAGGAGATGGCAAGACTTCAGTAACGTACGGTCGTGATACAAAAGTAGTAGATCTGTATTCCTTACCATAAGGTATATTACGCCCATACTGACTATGCCCATGACTCATTGGTATACCACTCCTTTGCTTGAATGCACCTAATTACGGACAGGCTTAATATGCATTGCTTGCGCTTTTTTCACCTCAAAAGCCCGGCTAATTGTATAATTATGCTTGTTATGCTGACTTGTATTCCCTTCCCATTTTCTCCAACAGTATAAGTATTGGGGTACCATTAAAAACTTATGCCCATTAACCAGCAATCTAAGCATAAGTTCGTAATCTTCTGCCATCGTGTAATCTTCATTATACCCACCCTCATCAAGAATCCTATTTTTATCAAACATAAAGCACCCATGATAAAATGATAAGCCGTTCTTTATATATTTCGCTATGTCTCTATGTGTTTTTACTAAACTGTACTGTTTTACAGGTTTAGTATCTTGCAATTTAATATAACAGTAACTAAGCGCTAAAATAGAATTTGATGTCTTGAAAATAGCGTATTGTATATTTAACCTGTCAGGCATTGATATATCATCTCCATCCATTCTTGCTATTACATTATATTTACTATTACGTAATCCTATATTTAAAGAGCTAGCTAATCCTACATTACATCCATTAGAAATTAGCTTTATTCTTGAGTCCACTTTCATTTTGTCTTTTATTATTTTGCATGTTTGATCAGTAGAGCCATCGTTTATTATTAAAAATTCAAAATCTAAAAAAGTCTGGCCTAGTATACTATCTATGGCTGATACCAAATATCTTTCTTCGTTATATACTGGCATGATAATTGTTATCACGTACGCACCTTATACTATAATTCTATGTAGTAATCAATAATGCTTGTATTTTCCAGCTGCATTCTGTACCAGCACCAAAATTGCTGCCAGTGTAAGCTCGCCATTCTATTTTTACATTATGATTCCCAATAGGTAAACTAGGTAAAGTAACCATACCGGTAAATTCGTATGTATTTGAAGAAGTAGTATATATTTGCCACGAATTATCAGTAACGTATATTGGCGTGGTATCATAATCAAATACAAGACGAAATTTACCGAGATTAGCACCAGCACCAACACCGATACATATTTTAACTACTAAGAAATATACTCCAGCAACTACTGATGGGCTTAATATCTCATACATATCTCCTGGTTCAGGTACTACCGGGTAACCGATACCTGTAAAGCTTGTTCCACTAGTTACTCTACCAGCAATAGGGGCTTTATTAAGCATTACTACCGGTAATCCTAAACCGCCTGTATATATAGCTTGAATTTTCCAATTAAAATAGTTAGGACTCGTGCTTATAGTAGATCCTGTAATAGCAGACCAGTCTATTTTTACGTTATGTGTGCCTACTGCTAGATTAACGGTACATACAAAGTTGCTAATTAGTACAGGTGTCGGTACAAGGTCCTTATATAACTTCCACGAAGCATCAGTAACGTATATTGGTGTGGTATCATAATCAAATACTAACCTAAATGCGGCCCCGGTACCCACATCAATACAAAAATTAACTTTTACCATAACAAAATAAACGCCTGGTTTAGATACGTAAAATTCCTCGAACATATCTCCTGGTTCATCAATTCCTGGGTAACCTACCGCATCGAACCCATTTACATTCTTTGTAAGAGCCGTACTAGGCGCTTTGTTAAGCATCTCAATAACTGCACCTATACTTCCACCACCAGTACTATCTTGCCATGAAGCAACGTTTGACCCTGTTGCTGTCAATACTTGACCGGCAGTAGGAGCAGTAGCGGAAGAAACGTATACTACAGTAGTAGCCGTCCTAATTCCACTAGCTGTCCTGTCGCCTGTTAGTCTTGAATCATTACCTTGGCATACCGTGTTAACTGCAGTCCCATAAGTAGGGGATAATTGCAGTTGCTCATTACCTGAAGGATTTAATACTGATTTTTGTAGCCCATTAGCGACAGTTACTTTTGAATCCAGGTACGAAGTAGTGGTGTCTGACGTAGTTACTTTAGACTTAGTATCTTCAGTTACTCCGCCAGTACCAAATGATGAAAAAGCTACTTTTTTCTTTGTAAACGTATCCGAGGAGTCTTCTAACAATAAAATATCAGCGCTTATTGGGGTAGACTTTAAAGTAAATGAGTTAAAATCCCCAGCAGCCCGCTTCAATTGAGAATCGTTTGTGACACTTCCTAAGCTTACTTGTGTCTTTGTAACCGAGTGAGGATTACTTACGTTTATCTCATGCAAATGCAAAACTGATTCAATTATTCTAAGCGTTTTATCTATTAGGTATTGCCCCCAATTTCTAGAGTAGTCGCCGGGTAAGTACAGCTGGTACCATCTAGTTTTAACTAAAATTTGTTGTTCGCAATCTGATAAATCTAAATCTGGATTACTATTACCTTCCGTATTTGTGGCTACGCACCTAATCACGTATCCGCCGTCAATTTCTCCGTCAACGTATAACCCAGGAGCTTGAATGGTAGCCACGCCGTTTATAAAATCTACGTTTACTCCTACCTTCGCATTAGATCCATACGGTACTGATAGTATTTCCCATCTCCACGCGTAAGGAGATCCAGTAGCTGTTGCTCCCATAGTTACTAATTGTGGGGATACCGAGTAACTAATTTCAATGTCAGTGTTACATGTTACTTTAGGTATAGCCATTATCTTGTCCTTTACTTGGCATACTATTCATTTAGTCAGAGTATTCATCGGCTTTTCGCAAACCATCAACTATCATAGGATAAACTTTGAACGTAAAAGGTCTTTCTATTATTACGAATTTCCATGTGTCATCTACTATTCTAGACGCTCCATTTTTTGCGTATGCACGGATGGATATTTCTTCTTCTGCCAACCATCTTAATATTGGATCTGGTTTAATCCAGAACCAAAACCCAAGACCTAAAACTCCGTATCTTGAAGCTGACCATCCTCTAAGGAACGCCCCTGCGTTAAAAACAAGAGCACCTCGTATCCATACCTTTATGGTAGACCGTATTATTTGCGTGTAGTCATCCGTAATAATAAATTCTACGCAAGCAGTTCTAATAACGTCTTGCTCGTCAACATTAGGCATTTTTTCTATGATATATGGCGCTGGTCTACGGCCTGCTATAGATCCATGACCATAGTAAGTTCCTCTTCCGTATCTGCTTTTGCCATACCCCATCATAGCCCTCCTATGGAAGTGTTACACGAAAAAAATCAAAAGAAGCACCGCCCCTATCAATATGGGGTGTTTTATCAGAAGTACAACGAGCCCACCACATAATTCCAAATCTTTGTGGAATAAGATCAATCCATTGGCTATAATCCATAGCTATACACCACCAAGAATACCCATCTAGACTGCTATAAATACTCGCAGTTTTAGTAGAGTTATTCCATACTATTTTTATGTAACACCCTTTTCCAGACACAGTACATCCAGTAGACATAGTCTTTCCAGACCCGTAATTTGTCCATGCTAGTGAAGTCGGTGGATTATTAGCAGTCCCCAAGTATCCTATACCAGCTCGATAACCTCTGTAATAAAAAGTAGTATCAACATAATCAGAAGACATATAAATACCGTACATACCCCCTATAGCCTGATATGCATTTACTTTAGTAATTATAGTAAAACTTGCGTTAGGGGCAACTTGATACAAAACATGCTGATCTGGCCACCAGTTACCATACTCACCACCATCCCATCCAACAGTTGCCCATACTTTTCCTTTACTAACCCCGTATGACTCTACTCCAGAAGACGGAGCTCCAGCCAACATCCAACTCCATTTGCTTGTATTTAATGTGGTACCATCAAACTCATCATCATAAATAGACGGATTTATAGGTGGTGTATCAGCAGAATATACAGCAGTTGGAATACTACCAAAAGCTAACGAAGTAGCCGTATCATTTACAGCTACTAGTTTACTTCCTTGTCCTGAATAACTATCAGGTGTAACATCAGACAAATTTAAAAAATTATTATTTTGTTGAGATGGCGTAATAGTCATTATCTTTTCTTTTTATAAAGTTACTCTAAAATAATCTACGGATAATCCCATACTGGTTAACCGACTGCCATAATAAAAAGCGGAAAGAAAAGCCATTCCAAAATAATTTATCGTTGTTAAATTATTATCGTGTGTAGTTCCATTAGTAATCGGTAGCCAAACAAGTCCATCTGGACTTGCCCATCCTCTAAATTTAGCTGTAGTCTTATTCCACGTCGCTTTAAAATACAAATTATTAGGTGAAAGAGATATAGTCGTGTTTAATATTGTCCAAGATGAACCTGACCAATACATAGAACATGCCATATAGTTACTGGTATAACCCATTCCTATTAGAATTGGACTTTCCGCGCCAAAAGAGCTATTCCCCATAAATAACCCACAAAAAACATGGTGATACTGCGATGAACTCATTTTTGCAAGTATAGTAAAACTTTGATTTGGTGCTGGTTGTGCAATTACATTGGCATACTGAGGATCTACAGCAACATCATTGAAAGTTAAAAACATTTTACCATTATTAACATTTACAGATAATGGAGCACCATTATAATACCAACCCCATTTTGGATTTAAAGAGACTCCTGAAAATTCATCATCGTAAATTGACGGAATTATCGGAGGTATATCTGCTGGAGATGAGCTATACGAAGCAACAGAAGAAAATTCTAAAGCTGTAGCCCCAGAATTAACTACTATTCCTTTTCCACCGTTTCCTACAAACGTATTAGGACTATCTGTAAGATTTAAAAAATTATCGTTAAGTTGAGAAGGGAAGATCATTGTAAATATACTCCTATAGAAAAACTCTAAAATAATCTACAGAGGCCACACATCTATCTGTATAACTAAATAAATTAGAATTTGACCAAAAACATAAACCAAATCTGGTTACCGTTGTTAATGCATTATCATTCGTACTTCCATCTGAAGTAGGTACCCAAACAACCCCATCTGGACTTACCCACCCTCTAAATTTAGCTGTAGCCTTATTCCAGGTTATTTTAAGCCATATACCACTCGGATCTATAGATTGACCAGATAAGTATACCTCTGACCCAGCATTTATATAACGCATATATGCTACCGGATAACCGCCAGAGTATGGATTACCATACCCAGATATAATAAGCCCATCCGGATTTGATGCAGCTGTACCAATAAAAATGCCTATAATAGAATACTTTCCTGTTTCTAAATGACAATTAAAACGAGAGACAATAGTAAAACTTTGATCCGGTGCTGTCTGAGCTAAAACGTGTGCGTCTGTCCAAAAATTAGCAAATACTCCTGAATCAGGGGCAAAACTTATTTGTAATCTCCCACTTCCAACAACAGCACTTTCTACTCCAGATGAAGGAGCTCCACCGAATAGCCATAACCATTTTGGGTCAATAGAAGATCCACTAAATTCATCATCATAAATAGAAGGTGAAGTTGGGGGATCGTCACCTGGAAATGGATTTGGGGGTATTGTAACAGTAGCTAATTCAACTTTAGTAGCAGCACTATTTACTGCTAAATATTTTCCAGCTTTACCGACATACGTTTTAGTAGTTCCATAATCTATAGTTCCTGTATATAAAGTACCAGAAAATGTGCCATGGCTAGCCGTGTCTTTCCATGTAGCCGGAACTGAATAGGCTACCATAGCGCTAGTCACATAATACAAAGTCTCATCAGCAGGGTCTACGAAACACCAAAACATATCAGAGGTATCCACACTACTAAAATAAATTGGGTACCACCAACTTTGACCGGTTGCTCCATCGTTATACCAACGTCTCCATTTTGTTACCCCTATTCCAGCAGTAGTAGCATGAATCTTGTATATGTATTCTCCAGAATAATGGACAAAAGCATGACGTACATTAGCGGAAGGAATTTGCCACTGATTCCAGTCCCCAGAATAGCCTCCATCTGTTCTATTCCTAGAAGCGATAATTCCTACTGGCCCGCAATCTCTTGCACTTGCAGATGCATTTGCAAAATACACCCCATTCCATGCTTTTAAAAATGCCCCCGTTGTAGCAGAAGCACTTGTAGTATGTTTTCGTATAGAATCAGTAGTAAAATCAATTTCAATTGTTCCACCACCTGCAGTAGATACCAACAATACTCCATTTTTCATTATGGCATGTTTTGGTTCTAACTCTATTGCGCTATTTGTATTTTTTAAAAATCTCATCCATAATAGGTTTGTAGAATAATCAACTATGTCTACTCTATCTGTATATGCAGTAATGACGACCTTTTCTGGAAAGTCTGCTCTAGTGCCCCGAAATAATGGATCAGCCGCTTCTCTAAACCAACCACTTGTATTATTTACAGTTCCACTATTGATTGTAAATCCAAATACATCTACACGATTTATAACAAAGTTTCCGTCACCTCCAACCCATACGTCAATTCGCATGGGTTTACTCATAACTGCTCCACGATCAGTTGCAGTTCTTAATGTTACCCATGCAGATGTAGAATTATTCCAATAATATGTAGTTATAGTTTGCCCACCACTTCTAACTAATCGTAATTTCCCATAAGTATCCGTAGTAGAAGCAGATACATAAGACCCCCAAGTGTTATTAGTCAAAATATCTGAATCGTATACATTATCATGATGTCTTCTAACATAACACCAGTTCATGTCATCAACTTCTGCCTGCAACATAGGAACACCACCTTCTACACCACCACTCTTACTTAAATTTACATAAGAAATTTGAATATCAAAGTTTCCAATCAAACACCATCGAAATCTTGAGCATAGATATTTAGCGACCCATCCACTAATAGGACTTATAGTATTAAATTTTACATGGTCATCTGAAACAATAGACATAACCGGATTAGTAACGCCAGCAGCTAATCCAGAAGGCTCTATATCTGTCATCCACGTTTTGCCGTTATACACACCCCCAGAACAGAATGACGTGCCATTTAAAGTAGGACCGCACTCAGAACCATTGTAATAATGTTTTCCATTTCTACCAATTCCATAAAGGCCATTTCCTGGGGTAGGAGAGGCCCATTGTTCTCCTGCGGTATCATAGACAAATATGGAGTTAACTGAACTTTCTATATCTGTTACGTCAGATAAATTTAGTAAATTATTACTAAGTTGTGATGGTGATAACGTCATAATTTATCCGTTCGTCCAATAAATAAACTGATAAAAAGAAGCAGACTCGGACACATACGTTACTGTCTTTGATACCGACGTATATTGATACTCATCCACGGTAGCTGGACTTCCAACAACCCATTTAAGTTTTACTCCATTTCTATGTACCTCTATAGCATATCCTGACGGGCTAGATTTAGCTAATACAGGGGTGTACGATAAAATTTTGGTCGTACTCCCGTCATCTATTTTCGTTTCTTCGGTATAAGCTGCTGAAAATGATGAAAATGATGAAAAAGCAACTTTTTTCTTTGTGAACGTATCAGCAGAGTCTTCTAGTAATAACACATCGGCGCTAACTGGAGTAGATTTCAATGCAAATGAATTAAAATCTCCTGCAGCTCTCTTTAATTGGTCATCGTTTGTAACACTTCCTAAACTTACTTGCGTCTTTGTGACTAAATGAGGGTTACTTACATTGGTCTCATGTAGATGCAAAACTGACTCTATAACTCTGATAGTTTTATCTATCAGATACTGCCCCCAATTAAAAGAATAGTCTCCTGGCAAGTATAGTTGGTACCACCTAGTTTTCACTAATACTTGCTGTTCGCATGCTGCTAGATCTTCTTCTGGATTGCTAGCACCATCTGAATTCGTAGCTATACATTGGAATACATAACCGCCATCAACAGATCCGGTTATAGTAACGTTAGGATTCTGTGCTGTAGATATTCCGTCTACGAAATTGCCATTTACTCCCTGATCAGCAGTAGACCCGTATGGCACGGAAAGCATTTCCCATCTCCATGATGATGGAGATCCTGTTGCAGTCGCACCAAGAGTAATTGCTTGAGGGGATGTAGAATAACTTAATTCTATATCTGCGTTACATGTTACTTGAGGTATAGCCATCCTAGTACCATTCTCCTATAATATTACTCTAGCATCTACTCAAATAGTTTCCTGAATATGAATCGTTATATTAGCCGCTGTAGATACGGGTAACTCATTTTGTCCTAGTTTCAAGCTTGATGTAGACCCATTTATTAAAAGGCTTGGTACATCAAGGATCCCAGGGCTCACAGCGTGAATAGCTGTATAGACCCTAGATCTACTTACATATCCTCCAAAGTCCCACACACTCGTTACTCCATCGTCTTCCACTACTAAGGGCTCTAAAAACGCCAACAGGGCATTCCTAATTTCTTCCGCTACGCCCCCTGGCCATGTAACCGTTGCGGCAATCGTTATTACTTTTGGCTCATAGTTGAAAACGGTTACCTGATGGTTTACTACCAAAACGCCGTGTGTAACCGGCGATGCATTCCTATTCCCGTTAAAGTACTGTTCTAATTGCGATTTCTGATTTTGGTTCAGTGTGGTACCCCCGTTCCCTACCACCATGAGTTTTATGGTCTTCGGACCTAACCCTTCTTCGATAGCCACTGCGCGAGCTACAGGGCGAACCCCAGCAGCATCGATAAACCGTTTCACCGCATGCAACTCGCAGTCTTCTGCCGTGCTAACAGTATCCCTGGTTCTTAGACTAGCAGGTGCATCCCTCTTTACCCGTTCTATATCTTCTGCTGTCCCACCATCTTTCATTCTCCAACCGTATGCAGCCCGAGGGTTGTATACTTCTGATACCCCGCTTATCCCGTCTGTATTTGTAGAAATCTCTTTTATACCAACATTCCCGTCCACATCGCCACCTACTCTGTATGTAGCACGTATATTGTTTGTTCCACTTATTGGGATTTTACCGTTCGTGCCATCCCCAAAATGGATAGTGGCTTTATCTTTTGCATCTGTCTCAATTGTATAGTTCCTGCTGTTTTCTGAACTATTTAGAAAGTTAGCCATTCTGGTCCATGACATCCAACCCCCACTTCCTGTTTCATCAATCTCTATTTCATCGCTTTCATCTAAAAACGGCGTCTCAGGCAACGCATAGGATTGGCTTACACTCCCATCACTACCTCCAATTACCTGCGGTCCTACTGTTTCTCCTTGTGTCACAAGTACCATCATAAATTGATCACCATGATCAATAGCTAATTCTTCTATTACTGGGAGTGTCACAAGAAGTGCTTCTGTTACTCTGTATCTCAGCCACCATCCTGGTACTGAATTGACCTCGTAAGAGTTCCAGCTACGTTCTACATCTTGTGGAAAATTATAAGTTAACACACCATCTGATCCAAAAGCATTAGATGTGTCTTCTTGGTTATCAAGAGGTACCCAATCCGCTTGTACCAAATAATCATCGCTATTTAATGATGGTATTATTTGTCCCAATAACCCAGTTGTTACAACCATATTTTCGCCATCATAAGATGAAACAAGTCGCTCTGATACACCTGTAGCTACATGCGTTACTGTTACATCAGCTCCGCTACGATCCAACGTACCTAATAACGAGTTTATATACACGATTAGCAGAGCATACTCATTTGTTTCTACCCTAGTAGGCGCAAACTTGGATAAAATACCATCGTAGTATTCCCAGCATCCAGATAAAGTACCTGTAGTGCCTGTTGCTACATCAATGTCTACTTGAGCGAATAAGCACTGCGTATGTCCAATGTATAATGCATCAGAAGCCTCCAAAGTTGCCCACGGCGTATACGTGGATCCTGGGGTATAATTTGCTACAGCAAAATCTTCAGTGAATGCCTTAAGCTTCCAACTTAGATCTGTTTCTGTTTGGAATCCTGGCGTTCCGTTACCCGGAACTTTTACAACGCGTACCGTATTTTCATCAACAAATTCTGTTACCCTGAACTCTCCACCATTACTGCCGGTTCCTTTAGGTATAAATAAATGCATAGTTACGGATTCAGCAGCAAATGCGTCCCCGCTAGTCTTTGTAAAAATATCTGGTGCCGTAGTACTCACAGATCCAACCCCTGACTTAACTGTTTCCAACCCATATACATGGGTTAATCTGTCCGTCCTCGTCAGGCCTATACCACCTACATCCATTACTTCATACGTAATAGGTGGAACCGATTCTGTAGAGAATTCAGATAGTTCTGGTATAAACCCAGTTATATCTGCTGTGGTTACCTCTGATAGCTTTACGAGAAGTTCCGCCTGCGCTGGCGAGGCGCTATTCAATGAAACCCCAATCAGTTTCATCAAGCGTTTCAAGCTCTCCAGCAGCGTAAGCGAATCAATCATCATCTCTTGGGCTATAATGTCTGTCCTGCAATTATTCAGATGGCCGACTAACGCAAATGCACGTAGAAGTTGTACATGCACTTCGTAATCATTTTCGTCAGTTAAGCCCATTGCTTCTCTGTTCCTTCGGAAGAAGGTGAGAAGTTCTTTTAATATTTCTGGGTAATAAAAAGATGAAAATTCAACGTCCGGGACGGTTATAACCCTGCTCATAGCTCTAATCTCCAACCGGAGGAATAGGTACTTCTATAAATTTACCTTCCTGCGTTTCCATATTTATGTATTCAACACTCATGTACAATTCACCTTCGTCCCCACGTTTGAATTGTACAGCTTCATCTTCAGATTTAAGTTTTGCTAATTGATCCGCTTCAAATAAATCAAATATGCTTATAACTTTTTCTTTTATACGCCCTGTAGTCATTCCATCGTTAATGCCAAATATCATCCATTCGCCTAATCCAATGGTCTGGAATGGATTTTCACTCTCCATCCCTATTAGAGCTAACTGTACTAGCTGCTCTATATAAGCATCCCCGTACAACTTTTTAAGCCGCCCATTCTTTGTCACTAGCGGAACTTGAATACCACATGCCATATTAACTTGTCCTCGTCGTAGTGCTTAACCATGTAGAAGTACTACCTATTAAAGCAGTTATCTTTGTAATCATAGCCGTCTTGTAAGCACCCCAATTAGGGTCTGTAAGTGGTGGCGATGCCGCCGTTAAACACGTCTTCCATGCATCCAGAAACGTGGTTACAAAATCAGCAAAGAATTTAGTGCCTTTTAAAACAAAATCTGTCGGAGTTACATTTAAATCAGTTAACGGCGCGGATATATGAACTTTGGTGCTTGACTTAATTACTATGTTACCACTAGGTTCCATAGTAATAGTGGATCCTGTTACTCCACTCTTAACAATTACTTCACCCGTCTTATCATCCAATATGATTTGGTTTCCGCCGGCAGTTTCTATACCGCGCCTGTTAGGATAGTTCTTCTTGAAGTCATTAGGTAACCCCTCACCTTCTGTGATCAGCCTGCCTAGATAACGTACTTCATCCGCAAACTCAGTAATATCATCCCCTCCTGGCATCATCACTAGTACCGTATCGCCGACCTCAGGCATCGCAAACCAACATCCTGCGGGGAATATAGGCTCAATCCATTCTGGGTACTCATCCCCTCCGATATCTGGTAGAGCCACCTTAATTGCCCCGCCTTTAGCTGGGTCGTCTATGTTTGAGACGATTGCTAGTGAGCACTCTATTATCATGGCGTCCTACCTTCTATCTTTCCCCCTCCGGATACAAGTGGCCGTTTCTTTGACTTAACACCTGTTTTTGATGCAGCTTTTCGTCTGGATACTTCTTGCGATAACACTTTGTATGCCACAAACTCACATACGTATGGGCTACCTGCTTCCATCTTGTATTTGCACTGGGTTAACCTGTACAAGCCATCGCATCTAGCACTCATACCAAGAAATTCGTGTATTTGCCTAGGCCTAATAGGCTCCGCTCCTACTATTACTTTCCCTTTCAATACTAAAAAGTCTCTCTCCCGTTCCTTAAGCCATTGGCTAACAAATTTCTCGGCATCTTTCTGATTTCTAAATGGTCTGCTAGCTACTGCCTCTAATGACTGTCCGAACGCTGTAAAACGCACCCTAGCCCCTTGGCTTATAGTTTTCTTTGCTGAAAAGTTACCAGTAGAAACTGTACTAAAATTTACACCTTCTCCTTTGGAGGAATCTTCTATAGACGTTATTTCAATAGTTCTTTTTGATTTATCAAAATATAAAACTTCTACTGCATTTGGCTGTTCCGTAATAGCAAATTCTATTTCCCAGGATAATAAACTTCTGTCATTTCCATTGTAGGAAAACGAATAGTATGCTTCCCCGTAATCCTGCTTAGATTTAAAATAAACTACCCAATTATTTTTACCATAATCATATCCTACCCATAAATCAAATCTATTTATAGTAGCTAATTTTTGTAAAAATTGCCAATCTGTTTGATGAGACGTTTGAATTCTTGATGGCGATGAGCTTTTCTTACGTTTTGTAACGCCTGGGGGTAAAGGAACTACTTCAATACAAGTTCCTGTAGCGCAATTGTACTTTTTAATTTCAGGTTGATTCTGTACTTGTGGCATGTTAAATGCCGGAGTTTGACTAGGCATATTATTTTTACTTTTAGATCCTGTACCCCCCTTTGCTTGCACACTTTTATCTACAGGATCACAATCTGCTAAGTACCCATATTTTGCAGCTACTTTTTTAACTATCTGATCATCTGGCATACTAGTATATACATGCTTTAATTTTTGTGGCCTACCACGTTGCCCACCACCTTTACCTTTTTTACCAGCGGATTCTCCTCCACTATGTTTGGATACATTTACTGGCTTCTTCCCTTTTGCAGCTCTTTCTCGTACAGGTTGTTTTAATACGAACTGGTTACCGAGCATCATTTTATGTCGGCCATCATACCCTTTTATAGTAAACTTATTAGTGCCTTGGCTGTCACCTGAAGGCATCCATTTTACTATTTCTGTTCTACCCATGTATACAGTTTTACCGGCATACCCCATAAATAAATCTATCCCATTACCTTCTTGAAATGCTTTGCAATCGATTACTTCTTTCCAGTCTATAGGTTTACCAGGATCAAAACTAGGATGATTAACAACAGTCAGCTCGAATAAAGTAGCCATCGCCTCATCTTCTTCATAACTAACTCCTGCTATTAGTGGGCGGATAGCATTAAATAATGGTGTTGCCGCGCTTGCGTTTTTCCCTTCAATGACTATATCAAATTGTGGAGCTAGCTCATCCCCGAAACCTAAATCTGAATTAGGTTGTATTGGCATTAAATTACAACTTTTCTTAAAGACCGCCTATCAACAAGCAATCTGAAAGACTCTGTTGCATCCATATCAGTAAAACTGAATGCATGGTAATCAGGTTGTACTACTTCCTTTAAAATTATTGATCTAGATGGAACATCAACTTTTGATCCTACAATAGGTTGCATTGGCATATGAGGGTGACGCTTTCTTAATCTATCTCCTGCCATAACAGAACCATAAAATCTCTTTGCAATTTGTTCATATGACGCTTCTAGTGATGATACTACTAAGTAGTAACTCTCTTTTGCTAAGCTTTTTGGATTTATTTGTGTTCTAGAAAACTGTACGTATTCTCGTAATGTTATATCTACTGTTATATGCCTAGGATTACCTGGGGCATAAATAGATTCATCCATAATACCATCTATAACTACATCTACATTTTCTAGTTGGCATATTAAATTAAATGCACCGTATTCAAAATTACATATAGGCGGTCTACCCAGATCTTTACTTGTATGAGTCATGCGCACAAGTGCATAAAATTTCTTAGTTATATCATCATCCTCAGTTTCAGCAAAAAAAGCAGACGAAAATTGTATTGTTTGAGCTTTAGTCCCAACCCAATTTGATACAGGACTTGTACCAAATCTCTGTATGTCTACATATTCTCCTCCGTATGAGATCTTTATACCATCAGGTGATATATCATATGGCGGTATAAATAATTCATCTGTATCAATATTACGTATACTCCAATCAGATCCATGTTTACTGGACATACTATTGCCTCCTATCCTGTGAGTTTTGCCCAGGAGTAGTTTTTCTACCCAGCCTAGAATTTTTATCCTGATTTGTTGTAGCAACACTTTGAGCCACAGGCCTACCATCAATATTAACTACTGTATCCAACCGCACACCTTTCAGCGCTTCTGCCAACCGAGGACCCATTGCTTTCATTACTTCTTCCACCAGTATTTTTGCCTGCTCTGGTGTTATCCCGCTGTTAGGCTGCTGGGTATACTTCATTAAGTCTTGCCGCATATTAGTTTCAGTTATCGATCTTCTTGGACCTCCAGGTACCGGGCCTGGCAATGAAGTCATACCAACTTCTGCAAAGTTAACAAGCTGGCCCGCCATATCCATCATGGCTGTTTTATCCATATTTTGTGCGTATATTTTTGCTCTTGCTGCGGATTCTGCTGGGTTTACAGCTTTTTTTCCTATCCAATCACTAATACCAAACGCATGATCAACAAGTATCCCGAAACCTGCACCGGATAGTAATCCTACAGCAACCGCTAAAGCTATACTTGTAAGTGAAGCTACTCCTACCGCTGTAGCCCCCCACAACAAAAATGAACCTATGGCACTTCCTACCCCTGTTGTTACTGCAGTGATAGGGCTACCAGGAGTAGGTGCTCCTCCAGGTGTAGGAAGTCCTCCCATAGGTATCCCACCTATTTCATCAAAATTAACAACTCGTACTGGTTGCGCTGTTATTTGCTCTAATGCAGACACACCTTTACCCAACTTACCTAACGGCCCAGCAAGTTTACCAACTGCTGGGAATCTCTTCCCAAGCACATCAACAAGTGCTAATAATCCTGTCTTTGCTCCACCTAACGTTACTTTTAAAATTTTAAAACTACCAGTTGCTATGCTTCCTATTCTACTTATTGTTCCACCTAACACTTTAAATACTATGCCTAATGCTCCTACCTTCATTGCTATGCTTATCAAGTTAGATTTACCAATCGTTCCGCGTTCTGGATGAAATATAGAATCTATAGGTGACAACAAAGCTAAAAAAGGTTCTATTAAGTGACTAACTACTGATATGGTTGCACTAAAAATTGATTTTACACCAGTCCACCCATCTTGGATACCCGTTGCTATATATACAGATGTAGAGTTTAATCCCAACAATTTCGTGCTAACTTCAGATGCACTTAGCCCTACAGTATTGGAAAGTATCTTGAATGCCTCAGCAGTATCCTTAACTATTATTTTAGTATTGTTAATCGTGCCCGTGATATCTTTAGAGAATATCTTACCAAATTCAATACTAACATTGTATAATGTAGACTTTAGCTGCTCGAAATCTCCCCATACGTTTTGTACCCGTAGCTGTGCCATCTCATCCGCCGCACCTTTAGCCGACACAGCAAGATTGTCGAACATTTCGGCTACTTTTTCTTTTTTCATCGCCCCCATCGCTGAAGTAACGTCTTGCCCACGAATACCAAATATCTTAGCCGCTGTTGATACACGTTCTAGCGGGTTCTTTATTTCTGCGATAGCTGTAAATAAATTCAAAAATGAATTCTTTGCGTTTAACGAATTATCAGCATTTAATTCTATTGCAGCGTCAAGATCTCCTACGGCTATAATGCCTTTATTAGCTTTATTTGACATCTGAAACAATGCATTATCTAGTGCTGTACCCGCCATAGAAGCTCTAACCCCAATATCAGATAGCGCTCCCAGCATAGATACAGTATCTTCAAATGACATTTTGGCTCTATGCGCAGAACCTCCAGCATACGTTAGACCTTCTGCTAAACCAACTATGGATGATGACGTAGTTTTAGACGCAAATGCTAGTGCATCTACTACTCTACGTGTGTTCTCAGTAAGTTGCGCTGAGTCTTCTGCCTCAAGCTGAAACTCTTTTAAACTGCTAGCCACGATCGTGGCTGCAGTATCCAATTTCATATTTTCTGCGGATGCCATATTTAAAACATGTGGCATTGCAGATAATACTGCGTTTACACTCATGCCAGATCTGGCTAAAACATCCATCGTTTTAGCGGCTTCTGTAGCCGTAAAGATAGTGGTCTTACCAAAATTTAAAGCAGAGTCTTCTAGCAGTTGAAATGAATCAGCACCTTTCTTACCAATACCGGCTTTCAATGACCCCATTGCTTCTTCAAAACTTAGCATGGATTTCACTGAAGTTCTTACTGAGGTACCAATCCCTAAAGCCGCCCAGCCTATACCAGAAAACCCTTTTCCTAATTCTTGGAACCCAAGTTTTAGATTAGCTGCAGAAGCTTTTAACTTCTGGAACATACCTTCAGCTTTACCCATTGATGCTATTGCTGCCGAAGAATCAAACCTTAGTACCGCTGATAATGAAAGGTCGGCCATTACTTATTTCCTACGCGCCTGTTTGGCGTCTTCCTTATATTGCTTCCCCAGCCGTTTAATAAACCACGCACGCTCTTTCGGTGTCATTTCGAGTATATCCGAAAACGAGAATCCATGGCCATACCACATAAGCAAATGGATCTCCTCCTTCAACGTTTCAGCGCAACCAACGGAACTGAAGAATCGAAGAAAGGGTCAAAAGCCCAATTTAACGCGTCCTTAATCTGTACGCCACAATCAGCTTTAGGGCAATCTATGGATGTTCGCATATCAGGTCCTGCTGACACGATTGCCGCCTGTCTATCTATTCGCAGCATATCCATCTTCCCGATATCATCTATCTCAGAGTCTTTGATAATATACCCAGGTGGAGTGCCATCTACTTCGGAGACAGACTCCCGCAATTGAGCGTAAGAAAGCCCACCTGTGCTAGAACCACCGGATCCCGCTGCAAACATAGCCTGGTATTTAACTGGTTGTAGCTTTAACTTCTTGCAGGTTTTGCCGTTCTCTAACTTAAAACCATCTTTTAAATCAACCCAAGTTGATAGCTCATCCACTTTCTCAACTACTTTAACCTCAGTAGTCCATAAGTCAGCTTTTGAAATACCTTTAGTTCCACACCTCTGGCACCGATATGGTACCTCTATCATCTCAGATACATTTAGGATTCTTGAATACAGATACACATAAAGCACATCCGCAAAATACCAGTTATAAATTTTAAACTCAGAGTCAGCCGTGGAATCCCCAGACTCGGCTAATGGATATGATACACCACCTGCGCTTTCTACAATAAGTGATAAGAACTTGGCGGCTAGATGCGCCATAGTCCTTCCCTCATTTGCTTCCCTATAGATATTTAGGAACCTATCTACTTTGCTTTTGTAAGGACGTAGAACGAATGATTTGTCAAGCTTCCCATCTTTAAGCACTCCTACAGGAAGTTGCATCCCCAATTCTCTTACAATAGTTTTTCGCATTATTATACCTTCCAATTATGCCGTCTAAGGCACTTGTGAAGAATGTGGCGGGTCCACGTACTGAAGTACTATCCTGGCACCATATAAAAAGAATCAGCTTTCATCGTCCAGGTTATAATTGCCATATCACCGTCGTTATCCAAATCTAAATCAGACTGGCTTCGTTTGCTAAGCCACAAATTATATAACATGAACTTTTGACTACGCCCAGGATATTCGTTTAGTATAAGCAACGTTCCAATTTTTAAGTAAAGTGGCAGAGTGTTCACACATTGCTGCCACCAACCCTCCATTGCAACAACTTCTATTACATGATGCATAGGTTGATCTACTTCGAATTCAACTTGTTTTTCTCTTCCCCCACTTCTAGTTGTTCTATCAGGAAGGTCAACTGTATCCAATTCCATTTCCAATCCGCTAATACGTGTAAATAACGGTTTTGGAAATGCCAGTGGTACAATCATCAATTCAAACTTATTTACTTGAACCCTGTTACTTTGTAGTACACCTTTAATAGACATTGGTTACTCCTTCTATGCAGCCGCCGAAGCTTCAAAAATACCCATTTTTCCAATCGTGATAATAAATCGTTCTACCGTATCAGCTAACCGCAAACTTATTTCTACGTTCAAGTCACCTTCTTCCCGCGTTGCATCCGTATTATTTTCATCATCCAACTTTATCTTACACGCGTCGTCAAATGTTGTCCCTCTAAGCGCACGCTTTTTCCATTCTGCCATAAAAAATGATTGCAATGTAGCTATCAACATCGGTTGCTCTGACGGGTCATTTATAGCGAATATCACCCAGTCAAAACTTTCCTGAAGGACATGCTCATAATAGCTCATTAGTTCCCTATGCTGACAGAACTTCCATGCGCTATCCTGAGATGGTAACCTAGCCCCCCAGATCACAAAGTTCCCTTGTTTCCGCTCAATACGTTGTAGTCCAGCCGGATTAAGTACTTCCCCATTCAATCTAGTATCCCTAGTAGGGATCTCTATGATCTTAGGCAATGTAGTATAAATACCAGCAGCTACTTTATGATATCCATTATAATCCTTGGCCGTCTTCGACTCCCTACCATGCACCATCCCCATTACGGGTACTAATTTTAGCAGCCCTTCTTTTGTTGGGTCTGCTACAGTAGCGTAACTTGGGAAAATTACCTTTTCATAGTTACTTCGTCCCAGAGTATCGGTGACATAGGCTTTTGCCACAAACTCATCAGTAACAGTGTCCTGAATCTCAACCCTAAACTGATGGTTCTTATCATCAGCATACGCAACTCCAGCCTTCTGGACCACGGTTGCATCCACTGCCCCACCATACCTCCACACTCCAGGTACACCGAACTTAATTAAGCCGTAAGCCTGATCCTGCGTCTTATTAAATGGGGACGTTCCAGAATCAAATACATCAGTAAAATCCGCTGAATCTAACTTGTAGATCCCATCATACCCTCCACTCAGTGTTTGCCGGTACTGCAGCCGTACCTTTATGCCTCCTGCTAAAGTTCCACCACAAGTAAGATCCCCACTACCTATGCTTACTTGCGTTTCAGCGTTGTCTGACATCGAGAACCCGCCCTTAGGGGCTACACTTACGTCCGGTAAAATAATCTTCCCGTTAATTGCCTCATCTGCAACCAATGGCAACACATAGATTGTAAACTTTTCACCAACTACCGGGGTCACACCGCTTACCGTAAATCCTATTGAATATACATTGTCAGCCACGTAAGCTACGGCATTTGTAGGAATAGCAAACGTATGACTAGTTTGCTTATTAACAGAAGATAATTTCCAAACTGCGGGAGGACCGGCACTAGTTACTTCCAACACATACGTATCCGGGATTACTTTCGACCCAAAAGTAAATGCGGTAAGCGTATTGTCACTCGCCAACGAGGCATCTACTTTTACACATGCTGTGCTCAGTGTAGCCACGCTAGAAGTTATTGCTGTATGGGCAACTACACCAAACCAGTTAGCGGGTCGTACATCCGCAGTTGCAGCACCCGACCACAAATCCGTCACTACGATGTAATAATTACTTGTGTCTTTGTTAATTACTCCTACGTAATAGTTAGCTGCTGATGGATCAGATGATAGGTCTGGGTATATTTTCACCAAGGAATCATCTACATATACTTTTAATCCCCATTCGGTGCTTGGTTTAAGTTGACCATCCATTACCTCTACCGCCAGCTTCTTTTCACGCCCCCACTCATCCGTATTTTCCAGCACTAGGATAACTTCTTTATCCGTGGATACCCCAAAATCTGTTAGTGCCTTGCTGTCTGCCGCCAATGTGATTTCGCATCTTGCACTTACGGTTCCTTCTGTGTTCGACACGATACTGTAAGTCTTGGATGCCCCTGTTAGAGTTAATTGGCTACCCTTCCATTTGTTTTTCGGTACGAGGAACCCTGTTGGTAGCGTTATTACTGTGTTTGTAATGTCAGTAGGAACAGCTGTAAGATCTACAACTACAGTATCCTTCTTTCCTCCCCATTTCCCCACATTATTAGCATCCACCTTAACTACTTTGTTACGCGGTGTTTTCCTATCCCACAAAGTCAAAGTTGATGCAACACCCGATCCGTCGTCTAGCCTATCCAAGAATAGAACACCTGCTCCATTACCGTGATCCCAAAAATCCTGGCAGACATCAGGCAGCAATGAATCAGGCGTCAAACCACCTGTTTTTGTAAACAAATCCTTTTTTCCAGACGTGATAATCAAATCGCCAACTTTACCGCGTTCTAGTACGCCCACGTAAGCTGTCGATCCAAGTATGTGCGCCTGAATAGTTTTATCCGCATCCTTCTCGATAATGACCGTTCCTGCATCCAGGGTCGGTCCAAAACGCTTCTGAGACATATTTATTCTCCTCTTTTACGGGTTACCTGTTATTCGGCCCATAGCGGCCCGCCCCTGTTGCTTTGGCCTATAGCAAGGTTAATTCGCTCAATCAAATGATAATGATCTTCAGGTAATAACCAGAAATACACATTATCTAATCGTATATTCAACGACGATTCATGCCTATCATTCATGTTTGGTCTGGGAGAGAATGCCATCGGGGATACCAGCCTCATAGAAATGTATTGGCAAAGATCTCTCCATAACAACATAGGCGTATTTGCTATATAATGTAATGCCTTATCCATCATGGATAACAAAGTCCTGTTATTGCCTGCTAACAATACTACATTAAACTGTAGTGTAAGTCTAAACGGCAACTTACGCACGGTAGCCGTGTTATCCGTAATATTTTTTATTTCCTGATAAGCCACGTTCTGCACGCTTCGCACGCTTATAGTATCTATAACTATGGATGGTATCCTCTCCACTTCTATATAATCTTGTGATCCCCAGTTTATGTAAATTTCTGGTTCTATAGTGAAGTGAATCCATAACGAAGTGCCTCGGGCCACGTCTACCTTAAGTTTTAAATCACGTGCGGTTAGATCCACGGTATCCAGCATATTATTCAAATGAAGAGGATCAATCTTATGGTTATACACTCCATCTACAGATACTATCCTAAACATAGTCTCTAAATCAGACAAGCTTACATTGTATCCACCAGGCGCGTCTAAAGCAAAATCAATTTGGGATCTTAAGTTATCTTTTAATGATGTTCCAACACTATCAGCTATAAGTGAATATAAATATTCAATATCGCAGTCCATAAGTAAATCTATATTACTAAGATACGGTGTATAAGCAGAATCAGAAGTTGCTAAATTTACCACCACCGCTATAGCCCTACTTCCCGCAGGAAAAGTTGCTATATGATCATTCATTTCAGATACTGTATTCCAATTAGACGTTCCAGCAGTTGCCCAAACAGTTCCGTTCCAATACTTGTTAGTTGTTCCGTCATTCAATTTGAATTTTACAGAAGTACCATCTGGTTGTATTAACGGATCTGCACAAAAGTTTAGCCAACCCCTTACTGCCTGCGGTGTTGCAACCCACGTTTTAACCCATAGGTCTACATCCGTCGGGTATACAAGCTCATTTGTTACGTAATCCCTGCTCTGCGCGATTAACTCGATCCTGTTCGTTGATGGATTCAATCGTACTTTTGTATTGTCGCTAAATGTTAATCTGCTTCTGTTACTTTCTTCGAATACGAATGGGTAAACAAGTTTCTGCATTATTTTCCCCCACGCAATGCGGATAGTACTGCCGCTTCCCAATTCTTCCTATATTCTAGCTGCATATTATGCGTTAATGCGGATTCCATAAATGGCCTAGGTGGTATTACTATAACAGTCGTTGTTTTCTTAAGCGGTTTAACTTTAGGGTTCTTGCTAGCTAGCCAGTGAAAATACCTACGCATCTTATCTGTAACAGGTACCTTTGCGCCGAAATGCAAAATAACAGCTATATTTCGCGTGTGAGGCCCTTTTCTAAGTACTCCTATTTCTCCTACATTCCATGCTAACGTCCTGCCTATAAGAGACCCGACTAGTGCCCCAGTATCAACAAGTGGCCTGCTACTTCCTTTAATTGCGACAGTTAGCCACGAATTTTTAAGGAATTTGTTGCTGTAAATATCCTTTTTTACCTGATCCGCACCAGAAATAACATTTAGACCTGTTGCTTTTTTTACATGATATCTAAGTCTGCGCTTAAAATTCTTTTTTGAAAGAAGTTCCTCTAACTTGTCAAATCCTGTTATTTCTAAATCAATTTTCATTTACCGTTGCCTGGATGGGCTTCGATCAGCAAAGTAAGACCTTACTAAAGTTGGGCCTCGCTGATCAGGGTAATGCCCCATCCACCTAAATGAAACTATATATAAATCAACATCCAGCGCGACTACTCCCTCTCCTATTTTTATTATCCTATCACCTATGTTTAACGTCACATGCGCTACTGCTAAGTCAGAAGTCAAAAATAATAGATATCCATCAGACGATGCTTCTACTGTCATATCGGACGACTGCTGCGTCCTGTCTAACCCCCATTGTACCTGCGCCCGAAGCTTTATCGACGTCTCTCTTCTTACTTGTCCTACTGGCTCATGAAGAATAGGATCCATTACTGCCGTATTTACCTTATCAGACTTACGAAGGTAAACAGGTATTGGATGAATAAGTGTAGGTATCGGCATTCATCACCAAGCAGAAACGTACATCGGATAATAAGTCTCTGGCATTAAATCTAATGCTGTTATTCCTTGCGGTGAATCAACTATCCATGGTCTCCTGTAAATACCCAGTACATCCATTATTCTTCTAGGTACCATCTCGTATGCTGACTGCGATGATGCGCTGTAATCATACTCCATAGAATGCCCGTCCGTAGTCTCCTTGCTCACGTGCCCATACTTGCTAGACGACTCAAAGTAACTATCCAAATCTAAACAAACCAACTCGATAATAGCAGCCTTAATAGGTACCGGAGTAATATAGGTTCCAGGCGTAAGACCATCATCCACGAATCCCCATTTTGCTGTAATATACTGGTTTAACCCGTTCGCAAATACTCCTGGGATTGTCCTAAAAATTGCAGAAGTACCAGTAGGAGTAAGCATAATTTTTGGGTTACGCCTATCATCCTGCATCGGTGTCCTGCCAGTATATGCCGTAAATTCCGTGCTTGCTAACGGGGCATCTTGCGAATTAGTTCGCACGGAAGAAACCTCTATTAAGGGCAAATTGAAATGCATTATCCTAGAATTATTACCGTTAAATACAAGTTCTCCAGGCTCCATAACACGAAACACGTTTCCGGTTATTTGCTCAACTATTTTCTCCCATTTAGCTATCCTGGCTTCTATCCTAACAGCAGAGGCTGACGCTGGTGCGCCTTCAGCTTTTATATCTGCTATAGTGGCATAATTACCCATCTGTTATGTCCTACCTGCCCCCGGTACTCCCGGCATGGTTTCTGCACCGGCGATAAAAATCTCCACCTGTGTCGGGTTATTTGCAACCGTATTTATGCGAAGGAATAAAAAGGCTCCATTTACGGTCGCGTCGAATGCGTCACCACTAGATAACGCAGCAGTATTAGCTCCTGCAACAGCTAAATGCTGCCCACTGTCGTACTTCAAAAGTTCAAGTGGCTGAAGAACTATTGTAGGAGAAGCTCCACCTGTTAGTTTAACAAACCCTTTAACAGTCTTGTATCCAGCACAATCCACGGTACTTCTAGGATTGCTTGCTAGCAGAACTACCAAATCGGTAGCATCAGCCGCTACCGGTGCCCCATAAATACCTCTATGAATTATATAAAACGGCTTACTTTTTAATTGCGCGTTGTTCATTCATTTTCTCCTACGTTGTTGCCCTGGTTATGTTCGGCAAGAATTCTATAATGCCCCAAGCCACAGTTATTATTTTTGTCTCACCATCCATCAACGCTTTTACCTGCAAATCATAACCCCATTGCCCCTCCAAATCCGATGTTTTATCTTTTGTAAATTTTACTACGAACTCACCGTAAGTCGCATTCGTGATCTCGATCTCGGTTGGTACTGCACTACTTAGCTGCAATTTTGCTTCCGCATCCGTCTTTATTGATACCTCCTTTATCGTCATCCAAATCTTACTGCCGGTTAGGTTTAACGGTGCATCTCCGATAGTAACATAGAACTTGTAATAGTAGTCATCACCAGCATGAAGTGTTCTGTAACTCAAAGATCTTAAGTACTCTGCAGTAATATCCAGTTCGTTACTCACGACAGTATCCTTCCAGTGTATTTTTTGACATCTATTGCTACTTCTGCATCCCTACCCATACTTATCGATGTTTCCCCATCTATACCTAACATCAAAGCAGCATACGCGTCACTAGGTACTTCCATAATCCAAAGTGGCTGAGAACCTTCGTCCCCTATAGACATAAATTTCGGGCGTCTACCAGATAAATGGATCCCTTGTGATGATCTATCACCGTATACTGCTATGAACATCTTTTATCCAACAGTGAATATGCCCTTACCACTTGATATTATACCAACCCCAGTAACTGTGACCTGTGATATAGAATAATACGACTTATTAGTTACTAAAACTGTAGCTTTTTCTATTTTACAGAATCCATTAGTGTCTGGTGATAAATCAGATATCTCAAATAATTGAACTCCTGCGTCAGAATACCATGTTACAGAAACCGAAACCGGAGTCCTAAGTAAAGTGTTACCGTATTCTATCCATACTAGACCAGTTAATAAGCCATTAAATGTATCGTAGCTATACGACTGCATAACGGTATATGATCCACTTCCAATCTTGTCTACCCATTGCCCTACTCTAATTTCACCAGCTTGTGGAACATTAGATGCCCCATTTACGCCATCCTGCAAAACAATTACTTGGTACGCGTCATTACCTTCTGCGTTTACTATAGTAGATGTATCAAAATCTAATCTATACTCGCCCGGAGAGTACGTCGGGTTCACCTCACCCATCATTTTTAAAAGTGCTCCTACGTTAGCCGGCTCTTTAAATTCCATATCATTCCAGTCAAGGTACTTTCCGTCAGATATTCTCCATATTTTAGCCTTTATGTTCGTTCTATACGTCAACGGCTGGCCAAATTGATCCAGCAGCATTGCTACTATCGGCTCTGTGCTTCCTGTTTCAATACGTTCACTCATTGATACTAATTCACTTTTATCTGAAAAGTAATGGCTGCGTAAGAATTATATATAAATTGCGGTATAGTCACTGTATTCACTAATCTCCACCTAAAAATCTACTTTTTATAGCCGTATTAAAGATACTCATCGACCCAACTTTTTACTCCATATATAATCCAATTTAGATCTAAGGCACCAGATGATCTATACCGTTTTCGCCAAATATTTTTAGTACTCCCTAGAGGCGCGTAAAATATTATAATGCCTTTTGCATTACCAGAATTAACTGCGCCTGATAGATACAATCCCTGATAGGTACTTGTACCATTTATGCTCCAAAAAATTTGCCAATAACAATTCTCTTGTTTTAAATCTAAATAACTACTCCATTGCATTGATGACGCAGTAGCAGGAACATAACTAGTTAAAGAAAGTTCTGTAAGGCTAGCCTCTGGCTCTATATAGCCTGCTCCACCACCATCGTAGACTATTCCCTCAGATACGATCACGTAAAAGAACTCATTCCCGCGTTGATGGACTGTCTTTAAATTACTACTGCTATTATTCCTAATAGCACCTATATATTTCCAAAGCGGCCATCCAGTAGGCCCAGTTGGCGGAGCAGTAACTGAGCAAATAGCACCCAATTCTCCTGCAGCTACAGCAGGGACTAGATAACAATAATACCATTTATCAGAAGCTTCACTTCCAGTATCTATACCACCTCTGCCACTAACCGCTAAATTTATAGTCAATGGGCTCGTAATAGTATAAATCAATCCACCCTGAAGAATTGCTTTTAGTGTAGAACTGGCCCCAGGTTTAGATTTCACATTAACTGTACTGGCACTACTATACTCTAAAATGGGTATATTTTCTGTCGCTATAGACACAAGATCACTAAGCGTATAAGGTCCGCAAGTAGCATCTTGCAATTTAAGATTATCACCATCCCTCCAAACCAATACTGATTCATCGGCCGACCCAGTTGCTGGTTGAAAATAAAATCCTCTACCAGATAAAGCATCTTCTGTTTCATTCATGCCTACAGGTTGAATGTCTTCTTCAGTGCCTCCCTTAGCGGAGCTTTCCCATTTAACAGCTTGTACTCTATCTATATTTGGTGGTGGCATACCTTAGCATACCAAATATTAGGGGTAATGAGAAGAAGACGAGCGGGTTACAACTACGCGGATACTTTCGGGATACTATGCCTTTTGTCCGAAATCATGGATCAAAACAAACAAATCGTTTGTATTCACGGCAAAACCAACCATTACGATTCGCTTCCCACTACCTGGGATAGTAGTTGTAAGTCCACCACCATCCTTAAGATAATACTTTGTACCAGCAACCCCAGCAGTAGCCAGTATACCAGCGCACATACCAACCGTAACTACTTCAGTGTTACCTCCAGGAGTCCCCTGTGCAGTTCTTGCCAAACCAATAACGTAACTTTTAGCTACTGTCCCAGCGTCTGCGAGGTCCGCTTTATTATTAGTAGAACTCTGGTACAGCGGATCTCCAAGCGCGCACGTAACACCAGACGCAAGTGCCATCGTATTTTCTACTTTAGGAGCCTCAGAAGCAGGAGAAGAAGCATGTGTGTGAAGTGCATCTGCATTTGAGCTTGTTCCTGCAGTTAATGTATCAAGATTAGCTGCAGATACGTTACCAGTACCAGCATCGTCGTAGTGAGTCGCCGTTCCACTAATCGTAAAATCAGCAGGCACACCAAGCGCCGATAAGCCACCAGATGCCAATTGCAACGTAGCGCCATCCAGATCGATCTGCAAACCTGTGGCAGTTTTCTCGATACCACCAGCACCAGCGCCATTGCTTACGACAGCAACTTCAAGAGTTTTATTAGGCGACGTTCCTACCAACGCTAAGCTGGGATTAGTAGCGGATAGATCCACATTTGTGTATCCACCAGTGGTGTTAATACCATCACCCTTGTTTAACTGGATATCATTTCCTGATTTTTTTACACCTGTGCTAGCGGTAATAATCCCAGCAGCAGAGAACTGCACAAACGCCAATGCATTCGTGCCAATTACATCCGTTGGTGAATCCGTAGTGCATACCCACCCTGTATCTTTATAAAGAGTACCCTGATCAATAAAGCAAAATGAACCAGTAGCATGCATAGCAGCCGCAAAGTCCGTAGGCCTGGTCCATGCCGTGTCTAAACCACCAGCAAGACTCGTAGCACCAAATGTATCCGCAGGATTAGTAAGCGCATAAGTTGGCGTAGTACAAATCGTTTTAACACGAATTAGTTTGTTCCCACCAGTCAAAGCACCAATCAATGTTTCTACAGCAGAAGCAGTAGTTATTCCATCTTTGTATTTTAAAGTAAAAACGCCCGCTGCCTGGGTTAATTCCGCATCACCTGCCGTGGTTTCAGTTTGAAATGTGTAAGCATTTCCTGCAACGCCACCAGCAATAGACTCAATAACTGTATTCCAAGTTGCTGCGCCAGGTACAGATAGATCCAAAGATGCACGAGCACCTTTAGCTACCCAAATACCATTTTCTATTCCATCAGTCTGCGCAGTAAGTAATACCCTATCCAAATTTGCCAGTTCAACCCCCTCAATGTCTGGCAACCCGGCTAGGGTTACATTAGTGGTTATTTTTACTGCCTTACAAACTTCTTTTGGTTTGAGCCCTTGGGCTACGGCATCTACGTAAGCCTGGTTTACGCCGTCAGTCGTAGCAGTAGGATTTGTTGGAACGTTAGTAATACGGTAAGTCTGCATATTGATTCCGCTAGATCCTACAGTCACTCCAGCGAAAGTTGCAGTATCCGTGGTGGCCATTTCTTGCGAAAAGCCTGCATCCGACATAAAAAGTGGTTTACGCTCTGCCATGATTTACCCTTATACTTCCTTTAGTTACGACACTTTAACCAGTGTCTATGCCCTTAAATCCCGAAGCACACCCGTGTCGGGGTCATAAGTAAACTTCCCTATATCTAAATTATATTTGTTTGCGATAGCGCTAACTTCCGCCTTATACTCTGCATGTTTGTTATTAAATAACGCAATCGTTCCTTTCTTTTCTTCTGCCTTACGATCCTTGAAGTTCTTTAATGTTTCTTCAAGCCCCCTAATCTGATCCCTTATTTGCATCTCAGATATAGTAACAGATTGATCAATGCCACAAATAATCTGCTGCAATTTTTGAACTTCCGCATCCAATTTTCCTAATCGCAACGACTCTATGTTTGTCATGCATAATAGTCCGCCTACAGTATTACTAATCGATGTCTGGCTAGGTACGTCTGCTATAGGTACTACATTCTTCTTTTTTGTATACGCCCTTTTTGGCTTAGGAACATCGAGTGAAGTATCTATACTTTCATTTCCTGTATTCATTACTTTTTTTCTTGCCATTTTTTCTATTCCTTTTGTTACACGGCTATTATTCGTGTAGGCGTACATGATCTTACTAAAATTGTGTCTGATGCCATTGCGCTAGCAATAAATTGTATCATTTTCGTGCCTGATATAGGTCTGATTGGTGGCACATTATACAAATAACTATCATCTCCTATAAATAATGGTATACCATAATCTAATCCACTGTAAACACCTGTAAGCAAACCACTAAGTACTACTACGCACGTAGATGCAGATGCCTTCGATGCAATAATACCTACTGCTACTGATTCTGTATGGTTCAAACTTGCTATATTCACTTTAGTTACTTGAAACAGCCCACCTACTTTATTTCCTAGAATTCTGACAGCATGCCCAGGCAAATCAGAGTTAAAGCAGTAAGCTTTAACTGCACTAGATCCTTGACCAGGCATCCCTGATCCTACTGGTATCGTTCTCATCCTGGCCTCACTTACTATATTATGCGGTAATTTTACGCCTGGTATATCCCACTCGTATGTAGCAAACAAAAACCTAGCAAAAGTTACCAATGCTATTATAGCTACTAGTACCATGCATTTTTTGCTGCCTATGTGTTTTATTACTCCTTGCACAATGTTTCCTTATCCGACAGTGAATATACCTTTTCCGCCAGATACCACACCTATTCCTGGCAACGTTATAACAGCCACGGCATAATATGAAGTATCCATACTTAATGTTATATTACCACTCACCTTAAAAAACCCCTGCGCATCTGGTTCAGAGTCAGTCAAAGATAACAATTCTACCCCATCTACAGAATACCATGTCACTGTAACATGCGTCGGGTTATCAATAATCAACCCGGCATGCTCTACCCATACTAGCCCTTTTAATGCGCTGTCATCGTTTCGGTAACTATAACTTTGCAGCACCGTGTAATAATTGCTTATTGTTTCTTCAGCATTTGCTAAACGATTACCTGCACTGCCAACCGGGTAAGAACCTGGCAAATCCTTACCCCATACCGCACTAGCAACATCAGATGCGCTAGAACCTACCCAACTACCACTTCCATGAGTAGCTGACAACCCTTCATCTATCTTTGTAACCGCACTACCCGCAACAGTTACCGAGTTAATCGAGTCATCAATTAACCCCATGGCATCCCCCGGAGCCGCCCTAGTTGCTACTTGCGTTCCTGTAGACACATCATAATCTGTGAGACCCGTGCTAACTTGTACTAAAACCTCTGCCGGCGTCGCATGAGACTGGACTTCCTCCCCGAAGCTTCCTGCGCCTATATGCGTGGTTTTTACCTCGTCCCACACAGCAGACGCAATAGCAGAAGAACTCAATCCTTCCCAGCTTCCAGCACCGTGAATACCAGACAATCCCGTGTTTATTTCTATAACAGCGTTATCTGCTAACGATGTTGAATTAACTGCGTCCTCTACCAAATCCATGGCGTCTCCCGGAACAGCTCTAGTCGCCACTTGAGCACTGGTAGATACCCCATACGTTGTCAGCCCTGAACTTACCTGCGTTAAAACTTCTGCTGGCGTAGCGTGCCCCTGCACTTCTTCTCCAAAACTACCAGATGCAACATGCGATGTTTTAGTTTCATCCCATACGGCATCCGCAATAATTTCTGCACTAATACCTTCCCAACTACCACTCCCATGATCTGAAGACAAACTAGCTCCGATCTCATCTACAGCACTAACTGCTAAAGAACCCGCATTAACAGCATCCGTAACCAAACTCATTGCATCCCCAGGTGCAGCTCGGGTAGCCACCTGGGTACTAGTAGCAGCCCCATACGTCGCTAAGCCTGATCCCACCTGCGCTAGTACTTCTGACGGTGTGGCGTGAGATTGCACCTCTTCACCGAAACTTCCAGATAATGCATGAGATGCTTTGTCTTCGTTCCAAACTGCGTCTGCAGTCGCATCAGAATCAAGCCCAACCCAGCTCCCAACCCCATGCGTAACAGCTAAAGCTGAGTCTATAGCTGCCCTTTCATTTGTAGTCAGTGCCATAGAGTCTCCTGGGACAGCTCTAGACGCAACAGAAGCATCGATCCTTGCACCCTGGAATGGAGTCGCATCACTAAGGATCTGCGCCTGAGTAGCTCTGCTACTAACCGTAGCATCCAGGTTGGCTAACAGTGGCGCTTCGCTTGCTCCTATGGATCCTGCTGCTATCTGTGATGCGCCAATCACATCCGTATCCATAATCTCAACATGTGCTCGTATTCTTCCAGAATTAAGTGTTGCGGGTAATCTCGACTGAAGATCACTAGTTCCATTGTCTATGCTAGCAATGTCAGCGGATATAGATGCACCTACAGGACTACCTATTCTGTTATATGTATCCGCTTCTAAGTTGGCTCTAACTTCCAACAGCCCAAAATAAGGATCACACCAAAATGAGTTAACCGTGTACTTTATATATCCAAGTGTATCTGTATCTGATGCTGATAGTAATACATCATAAACACCAGGCATCCACACAGCATCTACTTCAAACCAGTCACTTACGCTTAAAGTTTTAACTACAGAAGTACCAGCTTGCTTTTGAATAGAAACAGTCACATCAGAATTAGAAAGGCCTGTCTTCCCTCTGCCATCCGCAGAAAAAACAAGTCTTACAGGCGCACGAAACGCCACTGATTGCTTTAATTCCATGTTGTATTAAACTTATTACTAGGTCTCCATTCAGAAAATTCTTTCACAACTTTAAATCTCATTTGATGCAGTATCTCAATAATGACTAAAAGTTCTAATGTAACAGGTACATGCACGGAACCAACCAACGGAAGCGTTATATCATCTACAGATGGAGACCTCAATCTAGGTGAGTCTACTGTTGTCACTTCTAATACAAATAAACTCGGCATAATTCTGTGCCTCTAACCAAACTACAGTTATTCTGGAACCTCATCAGTACCTGTGTCGTATACATAACCCCTATATATGTCATAACACGTTTGACACAAGTATTCCCCGGATCCGCTAGGGTAATCATAATACCCCATTGTTACATCTGGTATATCATTGCCACATACACTACACTTCATCATTATGTTCTCCGTACCCAGTAAGTAATTATTTTATCTATCCCTTTTGATGAAGGAGCAATAGTCGAATTAAAATTAGAAGTCTTATCACATAACAGCATCAAATGAGCGGGTGTTAAAGTCGGGTACATACACCTATAATAATAATCAACACCACCAATAGTAAGCATACATTCATCATTGCTAACCTCTATACCCTGCTGTCTACTACAAAGCACATAAGGAATACCTAAAGGATCCTCAAACGATCCTAGTATTGCTGCAGGATTAGTGACATCTGTACCAGTAATACCACCTCTAAAAAAATATAACTTCGACAATCTAGCCTTGCTATCGAATCCCCATACCCCCAATCCACCAGACTGCAACCCAATAAAGTATGCCAACGCATCCGTAGCGTAAATAAGCCTTGCATTAACCATACGTACAACACCTGCAGGCATCAGGTCCAACCCCACCAACCTATTAACGCCATCACATCCCTTAGTCACACAAAAGAATATCGGGAACGTTGAACATCCAGAAATTGCTGAGTCCGGTTTTACATTTCCAAAAATACAATGGCTATCAACCCATCCATCAAATGTAAAATCCCTAGCTGTGCAGTCTTCTGATCTGTTATCCCAATAAACTGGATTACCCTGTCCAGTCCAACCCAATCCCATACCAGTATGTGTAACAAGATCATAAGATGCCCTAACTGCCGGTTCAATTATAGTATACAAGTACCCTGTAGCACTTATATCACTATAAATCCTAATTGCGCCAAGTTGCGCAATTCTGGCCATACATACATTTACAGAGTCTGCAGGCTTAATCCAATTGTATCCAGTTTCGCATCTAGTCCATCCATTCGTGATTGCTGTTGACGCTAATGTCGCGCTAAACGCGGATCCAGCACAAGTAAATGTCACGAACGCCATTAGTATCTCCTAAATTCTGCTAATCCAGTTTGAGTATCACTAGTCATCTACTATAACCTTCTTTCAGTCTAGGCATGTATCTGCATTCACCTGTTCGTATTAAATCAGATCTAACAACTGATCCAGAAAAAGTAGACGACACAATAATCCTGGTGTCGTCTACTTGAACAAATATTCGTTCACCTACTGCGCAATTACCATTACTTATTAACTCTGCCCCAAATGAAGAGTTTCTGAACCCTTTTGGTAACGATAACGAATGCTGAACGCCAGTACGTAGGATCGCCAATGCTGTTACACTCTTAGATACTATCAACTGCTGGAGGGATAACGAGTCTGACGGATTTTGCAGATCAAAAGACTTGGTAATTCCGATTTTGGTGTTTGCTACTACCATGGCACATGGTTAACTGATTTTTTCCCCCGAATTCTCCACTTGAACTACTACTTTTTTCTTCTGTTCTACCACATGAACAGAAAACCCAGCAGTAGACTTACATCGGTTAATTAGCCCTGCATCTGTAGAAACTAAAGTAATCCCTTCTCTAAACTTTACACCAGATAAGGTATACGATTTTCCACCATTATACGTAATTTCCGCCTTTACCATTTTATACTCCTGTTTGTTCACCTAAATTTGCTTATGCTGCTGAATATTATGACGGAACCGCAATATTCTTTACCAAAACAGTAGCATCCGTTTCTTCAATAGCTGCCCATATTTTAATCGTAACTGCAAACTCCCACACGCCACGAAAAATATTACGATCTTTCTCAATGCGTATATCCCGCCCGATACAGATAATAAGATTTTGCGGATTCGTTAATAGAATCTGTCCGCCAGTCTTATAGGTAGCCTTAACAGTTGCTCCTGAACCTATAGCGCCACCACCAAGGCGTATCCATGTTCCTGCGGTAGCATTTACCGAATAATCTACGCCAGAAATGTACGCAGCAGTAGGAACCTTGCCCAAAGTTGTTGGCGTAAGTACCAAATCGGTAATAGGACCGAAACTTAAAGCAGTTGCTGTAGTTCCATCTGTATTAGCCACGGAGTTTTCGCAGTGTTGAGGTGCCGAATCCAAAAGGCTCATCGGCACCAACTCAACACCAAATGCTGGAACATTACCAACCGAAGCAAGCATGTCATCCCCAGATGCTGTAGCCCGAGTGCTTACCTTTTCCCTATAAACTTGCTCATGATCTGGACTCAAAAAGAACTTCATACTAGCTTTGTTTTTTCGAAATTTGTTAGGCATCGCGTTAAGAGAACGGCTCAAGAGTGACGGAGCCATAGCCTCACCCGCCGCGTCAACGACATGCCCACTCTCAGCATTCTTTAGGAACCCATTGAACAACGCCAGCAAGCTGTCCTTAACGTACAAACTACCAGATCCGCCCTCGTACAAATCGCTTTCCAAAGCTGCAGGACCCAACGTATTTCCGTTCCAATACATCTCTTCCATATTATTGGCAGCCCGCGTAGCCATCATCTTGATAACATGCTGCTCAATAGAATCCCCTTCGATATTCTCTTCTTTAGTTATGTCAGAAATCTCGAAAGGTACCATAATTTCACGGTGCTCTAGTGTAAGCCTGCTGGCAGTAACACCACGCCGAACACCGGGATCTACTGCTTCCTCTTTTGGTACAGCAACACGATTAGCTACATTGATTTTATCAATGTACTTCTGCAATGGCTTAAACTTAATAATTCGTGCCATACCCTTAATACCAGTTTCATCAATCACGTAATCGATAAACTGATCTGCCTGTTCCGCATTAAGCATTCCAGCCGCGGCAAGGGCATCGGTGGTGATCGTTGTTTTTTCGATCAACTCCTTATTTGTCATGCCTCTCATATCTAATCATCCTTTTCTTTTCGGCGAGGCGGTTGACCGCCCTTACCTATTGGTTAAAAATATTAGCCCACATGCTAACTTGTTTCTCTACAAGTGCCGGCTGATCTGCATCGGCACCGGCAGGTCTAGTCCCCTCTAAACTATCAAGGCGCTTATTGACATTAGCTATAGTTTCAGCTAACTCTGCCAGTGCCATTGCCAGTTCTTTCTGTGTATCACCCTCGTCTACTTTAGTACCCTGCTCCTGCGGCAATAATGGCAAGTCAGCATTGCATTGTTTCTCAACATTTTGTTCCTTATCCTCAATGTTTTTCATTCCAAGTTCCTGTAGTATTTCTTGAAGCATGTCTACTGCTTTTTTAAATGATGACAATCGTGCCACCTTCATTTTTCGGCCAACCTTAACCAGCGCCTCTGACCCATTTGTAACACTACTAGCTTTAGCAGTGGCATCAGGATCAGCGCATGTATCTTCACGTTTAGCACTTGCTTCTGTACCTTGACTCTCCGCATCATCACTAGCGAATTGACCTATAACTGAATCTAATACATCCACCGCGTTTTGAATTTTCGTGGTTACCTGTGGCGGGATCACATTACTAGCTTGATCTAATTTCTTTAACTCATTAGTTGCTTCTGCCAATGATGCAACTGCTGCCGTAATACCATCAGCTACATCACTAATTGCCTTTACAGTCGTAGTTTTACTATCTTTAGTACGTTCAAATAACTCAGATAAACTCTTTGAAATACCAGCTATTTCTTCACAAACGCATTTTGGTAAATCACTTGCACCAAATTTTGATTCCTTAGAATCTAATACAATTCGCATCAGCTTGTGCAATGCATTCTTGGTAACCTCTATAACCTTTTCAACTTTTACTATTGCGACAGGCTCTGTAGTCTCTTCCTCAACCTCTATATCTACGTCTTCCTCCTCCGCCGCAGATACAACCGTATCTACTAAGTTACCTGCGTCTTTTTCAACGCCAAAATTTTCCGCGTCTTCACGCGGTATAGCTACTCTTGGCATAGTACTCTCCATCCGTTCCACTTGTAGCGTTCCGTCATCTCTCTTGATAATAAGGAAGCCACGCTTGTTAGCTGGTCGATCAACAACAGATACCTCGCGCACATCCAACTCGGTAAGACGTGCTACTACAGTATCCGTATTATTTTCTTTGTTTTTTTCTTGCATATCCACTTACCTGGTATTGTCTCAAACTCTGCCCCGCCTTGCAAATCCGCCAATAGAAAAACCCGTAAATTCTCCACGCTTTATCTCCTCCCATAACTCACCATCCTTAACGTGATACATCAAAAGCCAACTCCCTTTTTTTACTTCCTGCCCATTAACAACAAAATCCGTAGGTGCCAGATAGCTTTCGTATATATCAAGTTTATCGTTTGCTATGCTCTGATGCATTATACCTCGGTCTTGTAGCTCTGCTAGCCATGCATGAGCCGCATTGGATATCTCGTCCTCAGATACCACATCTCCCTGACTGTCAACCGTTTCTGGCTCCAAAACAATACCAAACACTACCCTTTTATCTTCTGCCTTATCTATAGGTAATAACCGTACTTGCTTTTCAACATCACGTTTACCCGTATTTTCTTCTTTTAGCTTACCAACTACCCCCTTTACCCCGTCAGTTATGCTTATTGTTCTAAAACTTTCTTCCACAAACTCCCCAGGGTCCCTCTGCCTAAATCTCCATGAATTTTCTGTATCATCAGGTGCCCCAGGTTTAATTTTAAAGTTGTGATTTTTAATCCATAATACAGCATCACCTTTCGTTGCAAACTTTACTTTATCTAAAATCAAAGTTTGCATAACCATTTGCTTCCTTACTTCTGAAAGTCCTAACAGCGATATTTCAGTATCGCTCAACCCTATAGCAAATGCCTTGCAGCAAGTGTCAAAATCCAAGTCCTCACTCACGTTAATGCTATGTTCCATACCTCTATTAGACATTTCCTGCAAAACAAGCAAATGATCTCCTACGGTACACTCCTTTTCAATATTCTGTGTATCAGTATAATCTAAGTGCATGCTTGCATGTATGCCAAGCAATATCGCACTAGGCATTCTATCTATGCTTATTTTGGATAACCCTTTAGTAAAATCAATGCCCATAACTATATGGCTCCCGTAATTTCTATACTATACCCATCCATACAAATTTTGTGAATAAATGCTGTAAAAAATACTGCATGGCTAGGTCTGTATAATACCAAATCATCTTCGTGCCGATCACACTCGCAGTCCCACTTTTTATTTAATGTTACACCATCAATCACATAATGCCGTAATTTTACATCGTCAGTTGTTATAGACACATTACCAGCATCGTATTCGGCAACTACTTTTCCGCACTTATAAATGTTCATGATCATGTATCACATGCTACCACTAGAAATCATAACAGGTTCTGTTCTGCATCTAGGATGGAATGGCGGAAGTACAATATTTCTTCCGGCAAGTTTCTTTGCGGCTTCTGGCGATCCGCGTGGAGAATCACCTATAATACTTTTTACGTCCTTTGCCGATAACCACGGGGCTGCTTCTTTCACTGCATCAGGCGTATCAGCTGCCACTATCGCTTGTATCTGCGCGGTCCCATAAGCAATAGAAAATGTAGTTCCGTTAAGCTCTCGGCATATCGGACTAGTGCGTTCATCCATAGGGTTTATAAGTTGAAACGTAACTACCCCAGCTTCGGCAAATTGCGTAATACGCGCGATCACCCTTGATTGATGGCCAGATACTGATGCTAGCTGCTGAAAGTACAAATCTGGATTTCCTGCATACCTAGCAGGAAGTTCCGGCGCAAACTGGGACATACCAGGCGACATCCCCAACCCAAACTCCTGTCTTATGGCATCTCGCAATATAGGCCCTGCTTCCCTGTAAGAAAGTCCCTGATTTAGAAGGACATCGTTAGATACTTCTCGTATTCTTTGTGATAAATGCTCATCAAAAAACGAGCCAATCCAAAACTTTTGGTGCCCAGCCACTGCATCCACTGCCTTCTGGTCTATTACAGAAAAATTAAACCCTACTTTTATTTCCTTTGATGCTTCTTCCTTACTAAAAATATATATAGATTTAAGTCTAGTCTTAATTATTCCTGCTTGCTTATCTGTTAATGGACTTTTTAGTTTATACCCCAGCATTACCAAAAATGAATCTATAGAATCGCTCGTGTAACCACGCGCATCGAGATCAGCAAGCCCCGTATCTAAAGCAGTTTTAGCTGATAAGGCCCACGCTTCAGACATTTCTTTTGTCATGCGTGCTTCTAATCCAAGTACTAATCTTTTAATATCTATTTTTAGAATGCTGCATACTGCCCCTTCAATACTGCATTGAAGCGTTATTAGATCTTCTAAATCTAAGTTAGATAAATCTAAATAATTCCGCGCCATAATAATGCACTTTTATTGCAATGATACGTAGGTGTCTCAACTCCTACTTGTTTATTTGCGATGTCCTCAATAAGTTTTATGGATCCAGGATCTAGCTTGCAGTCCTCTATCACTAACATCAGTGCTGGCATGTTTACTATGCGAATACTATCAATTACGTTTTCACTCTTTGTTGTTACATTTTCCAGCAACTTCTTAGCTTCTGCTTCTAATTTATCTTTAATAGATTGAGACAAGCTTGATTGAGGTATTCTTGCCAATGCATTTCTCAAATGTGGCAAGTCAATTCCACCATCGGCATTACGAACCGGGAAATGCCTCAAAGTCCTTGGCACTGTTTTACCGTCTCCATCCTTTGTTCCACCCGGCTCAATATAAAGAAATGCGGAGTCTGGCAAGTCATTAACAAATACCGTAGGCCATACTGCTTTTTCCCTACGTTCCATCGGCGGTAGCGTAACAAACATTTGACAGACTTCTACTACATCACCAAAAACTACCTCTCCGATATCCGCTTTCTTCAGTTCAGTACGAAAAAATCTGCCATCACGATCATTTCGTACTATTACATGATCCTTAAACACACCGCACAATACAAACTCTTCACCACCATCAACTTGTTCTACTATTTCTCTCTGCAGCTCCCTTACATAACTATCAACTCCTCCATAGCAGGTAAACCCGTCATCCAATGCAATCTGAACAAAATACATTTTTGGCATCCTATCCCTTATTGTCAACATCGTTATGTAAGAAAAATCTGTCATCTAATTCTTTTTCTACTCTTCTACGCAAATCTAGCAACCCGTCTATCACATGCCGTGCTGCCACTTTCGGCTCAGCTACCCCGTTACCAGTGGCTGATCCATTCATACCTTGTTGAGCAGCAGCAAACGTTATAGAGAACGGCGTATCCAACGGCACACCCTGCGGCATCGGGCCTATGTCATCTCCAAACACTCCTCTCACTATCCTGTCAGCTCTACGAGGCGTCATACCGCCAGACTTCTCTGCTATCCCCATAAGCCTTATCAATTCGCTATCGTCTGTAACGTTTGGATGATTAGTCTTTAACGTGTGGAATCTTGCACCCCAACGGGATAAAACATGCCGATTAAAAAGGAAGTCGTCATCTGCTCGCTCAGGAGCAAATACTTGCTCGTCCGCGACAGCCTTACTTGCATCTGCTGTTGCTCTAGTGTAATCCTCTGTTTTTCCGACGAACACAGGCGGCAATCTAAATGAGTATCTTATTTTATCCCTATTGTTAGCATCATACTTTTGAAAAAGTTCATCTGTTTTCTGGTATCCTGCCAAAGGCTCAATTCTAATTTTAAAACTATTTGGACTTTGAATACCACCTTCAGTCGTATCACCTTCCAACAACAAAAACTTACTGAAGTTCATTGCCCCCTGAACCTGTTCTTCTGTCCACTCCTTCAACCTAGCTATAGATCCCTCGGTCAGCGCACCGTTTTCTATGATAACGAACATCGACGGAATACCATTACTAGTTAATGTATTATAATTAGTCTCTTCAGCAGCCCTACTTCCATAGATAGAAAACAAGTTACCAACATAATGGGGAACTCCATACGGAGTAGTCGGATGATAAATCCTGAAATGCATTAAAGCAGTCGCACGCTTATCCACGGGCATCGTGTTAGAGTACTTTCCTGTATACTTATCTAAGTACCTAGGATCTCCAGCTTCTTTAAACCATAATAGACTTCCGCCATTCGCCATCGGCATAACAAAACGCCGGAACCTATGCCACATAGCAACCTGAGTTACAGAGTAATCCGACGTAGGGTCCACACGTGGAACCATTACCTTTACTGGTTCCACGTCCCTCTTAACTAACCTCACCGCATATCCTGGTATGTGACTCATTCCTACTAAGTCACCATTTATACCATCTACCAATTCTATGTACCCATTCCCACATGAATGCTGATCGTCCTTTGTATTTTTTCGTATGGTATCAAACGATTCAGTCGGGTGAACCGTTTCCATCATCATTAGGAGCCTTGCTTTTTCCTCCTCTATTTGAGCAACAAGACCTTCCCTAACACCGTCTTTCATCTGACGTTCTCGTAGTTGCCAGCCAAACCCGGTGGTATTTGTTACTATAGCTTGAATGCATTGCCGTAACTCTGTACTTTGATCTTTCAAAGTTGCTAATTTTATTAAAGAGTAAGGAGGCTCTATTATCTGCTGACCAATAACATTGCAATCCTGGAATACGTCCTTCTCATCCACATTTGACGCTGTACCGCTAGAATTCTCTTGTTTAAATAAAGTTGATCTACCTATAGGTATCGCCCTAAGTGTTACACTACGTTTACGACCTTCTTTATCTACTGCGTCTAATGCTATTGTGCTCTCACCAGCCTTCATGTTACCCCTTAACGGTAGCCAAAGCCGTATTCAACTTAGAACGAATCTCATTCACCAGTGTGCGTAACAGAGCCATCTCTGCAGCCGAAGGTGGATCAGTGAAAGCTAAAAGCACGGGTGCAGCCACAGCAGACCTATTAGTTAGATCATCAGCAATACCCCTCAAAACTGTTGCTAATGAAGGAGTTCCGGCAGCTCCTGATGTTAACTGCGCCCCGCCCTCACCAAAGTTTGACTTTATAATATTACTCATATCAATCCCCTTATGCTTTTACGTTATCCCCAAGCTTCCCATAACAAGAGCTCAGTAGTTGTATCGTTAACGTCTGCCAACACTGGTATTTTTATCCCGCAATTTCCATTGCTATCTTTTATTGCCTCAATCCCGCCAGACGCCAGAACAGACCGTGTTCCATCTGCGATGGTTTTAATATTTTGCCCTGTAGCCAAACCGTCTGCAGACTCAACCTTAATACTATTCGTCAGATTACTAACTACTGCCTTTTTTGGCATGAACCCAACTACCAGAACATTCAACGTAGCATTCGTTGCTTTTACTTGTCCTGATACGTATTTAGACCCAACAGTACTTGACATCTTAAATCTCCTTTGGTTACCTAGTTGTAACACGTATTACGATGATATCATGCAAGTTTATACCTTAGCAACACACGGTATTTCCTGCAATCAAGCCATTTGGTTTTCTTAGTTCCATATTTTTAAGCTCTAATCTCTACGCATCATCCCTATATCAACCCAGGCTCATATTCTCTCTTCTTTCTAACTCCACCTAACCCCATGCCCACGGCAATATCAAATGCGTCAAACACGTCCTTCGGTCCATGCGGGAATGAGCAAAGACGGCGCATAAACCTATGATGTCCTGGTTTTATATAAATTGGATGCTCAGTAGCAAACAATGCTAACTGCTGGGCCCTAGCCACTTTATCCTTTATGGTCCACCTTGGAACTACCGGAACATGCGGAAAGTCTTGTCTTACCTGCTGCGTAAGAACAATTTGGTACGCATTAGCTTCTATTCCAACCCTAACCGTCTCAGGATGCTCATTAAATTTTTCCGCAATAAACGATACCTGCCTAGGGAACAGCATCTTTGCCTCTGTGTAACTTATCAAGTACACAGAGTGCGTAATCTTTTGTACACCTATGGTCACATGCGCAAAAAAATCATTACGTGCTTTCATTCCAGCAGCTAAGTCTGCAGCTTGCCATTTCGTAAATGGTTCCGGGATACTTTCATAGTACCTGAAATGATCTTCCTTGAATATCCCTCCCAACGCCCTACCACTCCTGCACATTAACTGCAGCTCGAATGCAGATAAAGATCCTTTTCGGATCCTGTGCATTCTTTCTGTAGGGAATTTTTCCTCCCATACTGACATGTCAGTCTCTTCGTCAAGAACACCTAGCACATACGTTTTGTTCTTGTAGTCTTCCTTCTCTAGGTGGCCGTACAAGTCCTCCTCATGCCACCTAGTCCCAATTACCCACATCTTTCCACCTGGATCTAAGCAATGCAGCAGTGTCTTATAAAAGTAGTTATATACCCTTTGACGCATTCCATCCGTACCACTATTCTCCTCGGTTACCAAGTCATCAGCTATAATCACATCGAAATGCTTACCAAGCATAGCTGTATCCATACCAACACACGTTATCGTTCCTTCCTTCATACCTATTGCTGTTCTCTTATTCACTATTATTTCAGACTCTGCCCATCTGTCAGCCCCGGTCACATAATCGCCAAATACCTGCAATAATGCGTCATTATGCATAAAATGACTTTTTATACTTCTCAAAAAAGTTTTTGCCTGGCCTTCCGCATCAGACGCGAATAAAATTCGTATATTAGGATTTCTAATGATTAACATTATTGCCCTGGCAATAGTCAAATATGACGTTTTTCGGGCACCTCTAAATGCCAAAATCATTGCTTCATCATATGAATCCTGCCAATCCATCATATCTTGATGAAACCACATAGGTAGCTCCCCCCCTAAAACATATTCGCAAAATATGTCTATTCTCCCATGATCTATAACTAAGCTTCTAATCATGTCGTTTTTTGCTTCTACCGTTTTTTCGTAATTAGAAACAATAGTCTGCCTGGGCATCCGTACCCCGCCCTTACTCTTCATGAACAATCTCCGGTTATATAATTGGTGCTACTTGGCAAAAAATAGATTGGGTAACCACAAAGACCTACGTATAGTTATACGCAATCAATCTGCATCAAAGTAATCGTACATTACTTCAACCATCTCATCCGTATATACGTAATACGGTACAACAGCTTGCCTGTCGTCTTCGCACTCATTTTCATCTTTCAAATTACCCTCCAGTTTATTAGTCCACTATCATAGATTCAAGAAACTCTATTGCTGCTATCGATGACATGTTCTCTATTCCTCCACACTTAAGCATATCTGCCCGTATATCCAGGATCCTACGCGCCATCTCTACGTCTTCTTCTCCGCATCCATACGCTACCAATTTATTGGCCAGTTCTGCAGAATCCAGGATATTTCCTGTTCTCCAGTACTCCATCTCCATATCGCACCCGTATGCCTCCGCCTCATAGGATGCCCTATGCGTAGGTGACATCATATATCTCCTGCAGAATGTTATCCAACCGTCTCTGCCTCCCTGAATAACGTGCTGATGCTCATGCACGCAAACTTTTATCTGGCTCCACAAATCCCATCCAGTGCTTTCATTTCCTACTTCAAACGTAATATAAATACGCTTACCTATTGTTGTTACGAAGCCATGCAGAAATTTTTCCTTTTCTTGTAGACCCGGTATTCCTGAAACGCTCAAAATATCCGCAACTGCCGACATCAGTAATGAATCGTCTTTTTGCAGGGTACTACTACCGAACTTCTTCTCCATGCTACCCCATAAAGACGTTACTATTTTTGATGTAAGCATCACTTTTTAGACTTTTTTTCCCCCTTTAATTTACTCACAGTTTTTGTTTTCTCTTCTACCTTTTGTTTTTTGGTTCGTGTCTTTTCAGGCCCGTACTTTGCTTTAGTTCCTGTATTATTCAGTTTAGTCACGCATTGCGCATGCGCACGCAAATTTGTTCCACCGTCAAGGTATACTTCCCCACTAATAATTGGCTTTTCACAAATTCGGCACATCTCATTCTTTTGAACCCTACACGTCCTGGCCTTATACGTACCCCACTTTATGTTCTTAGTATCCAATGCTGTTCGCATATTGTCCCTTTCCTGCATTATTGGCCGTTACGCCAATACGTAATTCGAATGGTCTAATCTTCTTCAGACTGCATTCTACTTTCCGTCTCAATTCCATCCATCTTACATATTTCAAGCAACTCTTCCAAAAGATCTTGATCTATTACTTTAGTTTCAGCTAATTCACGCATAACAAGCTCCGTTATTTCACTTTATGCACGCAAGTCGCACCAAGCTTTGCATTGTCACCACTATCACATACCCATTCCGCCATCTCTGTTACATTTTTATTATCCCGTATCACGTTACAATCAATCACGCGGTGCCATTCATGGTTACTACCACATATTTCTAAAACAGTACCGTTACACCTGGTATCAAACGCATTTATGCACGTAGCACATCCTGAATTCATAATTAGTACCCCATATAAAATGCCAAAAACCACAAAAAAAACAAACAAAGACCAAAAAACCGCCTCGCGTTCACCAAATGGCTCTTTTAAAAAAAACATCTTCTTCTCCTACTTTACTGCAATCAACTTTTTAAACGCTGATCCGATTTTTGTTTGACTCCCATCAAACGGCTCTACTACGGTCACTGACCGCAATATCGTCAAAGCAATCATGTACTTTAGTGACACTGGCGCTTCGCTTTTCAGCTCTAATAAATGTTCGCAAAACTCAACCACATCCTGCTCTGTGTCCAACAAAAATACCTCCGTGCGATCCATTTATTTATAATAACATATAAGCATAAAAACACAATACGTATAAGTGTCATATTGCACGCGCATTTGCATCCATGTTATATCTAAGTATGCCATATACAAACATTAAAACAAAAAAGAGTTTACAATTCAAGCTGGGATCACCCATATTAAAACTAATAGACAAGCATAGATCCATATTGAAACTAAGCAGAAACAAGTGGGTAACAGATGCCATAGTGAGCCTTATAGAAAACGGGGATCCAACACCGTGCAGAATAACAGCAGAGAGTTTGTTTTTAGATAAAACAGCTGTAATGGTAAGATTAGACCCGCTTATTTCTGCATTAGTCAATGATCACAGTCAAGAACGGCATGTAACTAAAACTACCTGGCTAACAGACGCTTGTCTTAGCAAACTAGCCGATCCAAAAGCTAGCCTAATAAATGGTCATTAACCTGATAACCTCTTACAAGCACGCTTACCTATAAACCTAGTACCAACATTTACATCGTCCCTCTTACCTACAGGTAGCACCCACGTACTATCTGCCCATACAGTGTACTGTTTTAACTTAGTTTTACTCAATGAATGCACCATATCTACTGGCAAGTCGTACCTTACTAATTCGTCATAAAGCCCTGCCTGATCTTTATACCTGTAAAATGAAACTTTAGACCACACGTAAAACTGCACAATAAGATCCTCACCTACCGTCCCAACAGACCTAATACCTGGCCCATCTACAAAGCTTCTTTTGTCCATCTTAAATGGCACTTTCATTATTTCTGATAATCTATTCATAGCGTTATAGCATCTAAGGCACACCTTTCTCTTTGCCGGATCATAGCCAAATATTAGTCTTAAATTATCTGCTGACCTGTACCTCTTTTGCGCCATCACATTTGATTTACAATAAGCATTCTGATCATGCATCCACGGGTCTAAAGGGAACAAATGTAACTTAAACCCCTTCTTCTCATGACCAGTAGCATTCCAGCAATATACTCCACGAGCATCTTTCAGCAGCGTGAATAACTCCTCTAATCCTATACTAATTTCCTGTTTGCTATTCTGGACCACTCCAAATTTAGGAACACATATAAATCCTTGATCATTATGAATCACTGCATCTTTCCGTTTTTCCATGCGCGCTAACCTTATGCCATTTCTGCTACATACCGTATACGAATGCTTACCTTTTTCATAAAATCCGTGCATAATTGCAATAACTTGCACACGTATTTAACAAGGAGATTCCAAAACATGTGGGAACTAATTAAATCCAACCCATGGACCACGGGTATAGGCGCGCTTGGTATCATTGCAGCCATAGTAGGTGTCATCATTGGCATTCTAACAAAAGGAAACTGGCCTGATAATGGGTTACTTGAAGCAAGTAATAATAAAATCAGGTGGCCTATTTACTACCTACCTATACCAATTTTAGTAAAATCCTCTGTTTCAGTTTTATATTTCAATTGCATAACAGCAACTGCTTCAGTTATAAACCAACAAATTAACATGACCTTGTTCAAAGTACCAATATGGATATCGCAATCATTGGAGTACACCGTAACAGATCTTCCACCTCGCCAATGCATCGTCCAAGTTGGCACTGATCCAACCAAAGGAACCACAGAGCATAAATATGACACAAGAACAGGCATTGTATCCGCTGCCATCGTTACGCTACCTCCAGAACTTGATTACAATACACCTAAATTAAACTACGTTATACTACACGAATTACTACATGTTCTCGGGCTAGCTCACGACAATGCAGCAACAGGATCCATTATGGCACCAACCGCTGAAGACATCTCACACGTAATCACACAAAACGACATAAGCTTACTTCGAACCACATACTCCTCCTAAACTACTACTACTACGTAAAACATCTCCACAGTATCCAAGTCCTCGTAAGAAATACTCTTAGCTTCAGTAAACGTCCCGTAAACCCTAACAAACTTCCGCTCAACAACATTCCTACCACTCCTTTTTATCGCCTCCTCATAAGCCCTCAGCGAGTCATAACCAGTATCCATGTATAAAGGAACAACCCCAACCTTGAATGAGAATAGTCCTAAAGAAAACTTCTCTGTACTAGCTATAAGTACCGTTGCAATTTCCCCCAAAAACATCAATCTAACCAAATTGCGTCAACACTGCAGGCGGCTGCGGGACCGGTGCAGACCACCAGTAACCTCCCCATCCAGTGCTTGACCCACCAAAATGCCTAGACCTAGCTTGATTTTCATCCAAAAATACACCGTTTATTCTAAAAACATATAAAGGTCTAGAATGCTCCATCCTATCCGTCAATGTCAAAAACAATCCTTCTTGCAATGGTCTGATCTTTGTCCAACATCCATTGGTAAAAGCTTCACAACTTTCATTAAAATCGTATTCCTGCCTCATAATCCATCTCCTGCAAGCATAACTGACATTGCTTTCGCCTTCTGCTCCATAATAAGTTTCGTAAGCTCATCCCGCTCCTTCCCTGAACGGGCTTTCTTTAGCACATCCAATGCGTATTTTTCTGCGGTCTCATAATGAACAGCCGAAAAATAATCTATAATAGCTTTTGCTCGTTCTTTCTTAGTTCGCAACGTCATTTAACGGCATCCGATCCTTTCGTACTATTTACAATATATTCCACAGTAGCACAAAATTCTCCGCACCAGTCCTGCTCCAACACACTTGGCCAGTATGCACGCGCATAAGCATCCCTATGATCCACATTACACACTATAGGTGGGTACCTTCTGCATTCTGAATGTCTACCTGCCTCAGCATAATAATAAAATATACAATCATGGCATCTCACACTCGCACCTCTTCCCCACGATAAATAGCAATTAGCTTTCTGGCCTCCCCGCGTACTGACTCCTTGGCCTCTTCCGGTAAATCCATATATGCTACTTCCGTTCGCTTGATCCACAACTGCATTAACTCGTCCGGTATTGCCAAATCGCCGGGTATCGACGCATCTGCCACCTTACACCTACGCAATAAATACAACACCCAACCCGACAAAGCCCCGTGAGCATAAGCAGCAAGTTCCTCTATAGGATCTTTGCATACTTGATCTAGTTTAAGATCTGTCACCTTCTTTAAATGGGATAATAACCTAATCGCTACTTCCACTACTAACCCACTTTTACACGGAGCAGAACATAACCCGTCAGGCTGACCTCGTCCTAATTCGTTTGGGAAATTAGACAATATATACTCAGCAAGACTAGCTATCTGTTCGTTACAAGTTAATACTGAACCAAAATACGCATTATTAACTTTCTTATTAGTAATACATCCACACCGCGAATCCTGCACTTTAACCCCACTTACATGCCCTGCCACCCCAACCACCAAATCAAAATTCATAACTCCTACCTCTAACACTTGGTACGCATTACCTATATCTGACAGTTTCTCCAAAATACGCCTCATCTCGAACATTGCTGTAGAAGGCACTATATATCCCCCACTACTTGCAGCCGTATATGTGCTTAGCCCGGCAGGTACCTCTGTCACCATTATATATAACTTTGCCGCCATATACTTTCGCCGTTGCGTTACGCTAACCCCCAACCCTGACGGCAATTCCCCCGCCTTTAATGCGGTACGTATATCCTTTCTAACTAACCCTGCTATTTCTATTATTCCTCGTCCTTCTTTATACTTTGATCCTGCGCTCATTTTATTTCCTGTAACATTACTGCTTCTTTATCCTTGATGGCCCGTTCCAATATAGGATCAATACCCACATAGCTATAAAAATTTGACTCGCACTCACAATCAATGTTTAATTTATACGCGTTGACTATTGCTGACAATTTATCCAAAACCCCTTGCATCCTAGTAGTTTTCTTCCGAAACTCATACGGATTAGTAGTAAATACCCTGAACCCATACGGAACATTAACTAGTTCTATATCGATATAATTTTTTCCAGACTGGCAAACAGATCTTACACGTACATCTATTCCTGCCTCTATATACCCAATCTTTTGGGCTTCTTTAATGTCTTTCCGGATAAGGACTGCTATGTCCTTAATTTTTCTTCCATCCTCATACTTTGATCCTTTAGTCATTGTGTCCTCCGATCATAAATTAGCATAGTAATTTGCTTTACGATCGGTATGCTCCTGCAAATCAAACGCATATGATAACTGCATTGACCACCAAGAGCATCCTGTTATCGATACCTTAAAATCCACCGCCTCTATAACAGCCTCGTAATCACCTCGTACATACAACACAGGTTTAATCTCGCACCTAACAGGTACATCGTCCGTCAATTTATCTACAGCTTCCCGCAATTGTTTCATAACCCAGTACTGCTCCGCTGAACATCCAGGGAACGCATCCTCACTACAATGTTCTGGGTCTATCTTAACAAATTGTGCGCCTCCATTTGCTAATTCTCCTACATCAATACGGTGCAATCCTAAAACCCCCGCGTCTACCAATACTGACCATACACGTTGCTCCACATACCGAGTAGCCTCTACAAAAGCCTCTCCATACGGGAAGCACCCATCTACAAATCTATCCGTAGAGAGCCCTTTTTCCTTTATTGCCTTCTTTGCAATCCATTTTATAGACATTCCTGTTTCTCCTTTCTTTTTCTTTTCCTACTCGTACTTTGCATATTCCCGGAATCTAACGAACCGGAAAACTGATTCTTTCTTCACACTGCCATCCAATTGTACTATCTCTGCAGACTCCCTATTCGTTGTCGCTGCCAAACAAAGGCAGCCTTTTTTCTGCAATAAATTAACCATCGTATGCGTCAATGTGCATTCTCCTTGCACTAAGCAACAGCCATCAGACGCACCTATTTTTCGTAGTGTTTCCTTCAACAAATCAGTTGCTAACAGTAATACTTCATATGAGGAAGCCTCCGGTGGAACCATAGGCATATACGCTGCCATGCATACTACTTCTCCAGCTAGTAACCCTGCAGCCCATTTCTGCTCAAGACTCCACTTGCTAACTGGGTGATTTGTTAAATTAACAAACATCTATTTCCTCCTTTTGCTTATACTACTACTTCTTCTTCGCCTTCTTTTATATTAACAACTTATTTTATAATTTCAATACTTATTTTTTATTAAAATGAATACCTACTTTAACTCTAAGTGTGCTACATGAGCTACATAGTATGGAGCATATTGCAAGAAATCATTATATGCATAACTAAGCATCAAAACCAAAAAGTCTCCTGCCTTTAGTCCTCTCACAACATACTCATCAAACGGAACTATCGGCTTCGGATCCAAGTGTTCCCAATCCATCACCGTAGCCTCTGGGTAACAGTTGAAGCAACTTTTAAATCTTACTTTGTCACCTGGCCTAAGTACCATCTTTCTACTTCTCCTTTGTCGCAACATAGCCCATTTTAGTTTCCATAAATGCCTCCTTAATAATGCTAAGAATTCTTTCTAAACGTTCATACAGCACCGTGGAATCCTCATCATACTTAAACCCTTGCAATACCTCCTGTAGCTTCTTCAGTATCTCTGCATCTGTTTTCATACTACTGCTCCTGTTCGTTTATTGCCGTCTAAAAGTTACTCGCTAACCATTGTAATCTGCATTCATAAGACAACTTATTTTTAAATTCTAGCAATTTCTCAAACTAATCTTCACTTATGCAACCGTAAACCTCATCTAAACTATTTTCTGTTAATACCTCAACCAATATTAGAACACCAAAAAACATAACTAAAAAAGCGTTAATGATCCTTTTTATTACTTCGGTTTCTTTGTCACCCGTTGGTTTCATGCTCATATATCCTTTCGCAACGCTGCGTACGTACCATGTAGTATGGGTCCAAATACCATACTTGATCCCTAACACGGTATGAATAATTATCATCCACAAGTACTAGCGTATACTCACCACTCTCCAACCGGTCTTCTGCCGTTTCATCGAATACGCACTTCATAGGTATTTCCAAATTCTGCCAATCCGCCACCGTACCCGTTACTGGTACGATAAAAAATCCACGTGGAACAAATGATACCCTATCACCAGGCTTAAACCCTCTATCTATATTCACGCTCAACTCCTTTGGATACACGCCATTCTTCTCTTCTTTTATTACATTGATTACCATAGGAGCACACTCATCATATAAGATACTTTTAAATTCCTGCAACTGCTTATACTCCTCTCTGGTTACCTCATCTTCCACTTCCTCTAGTATGTTCTCTGATAGTACATCCTCCCATATTGGCAGATCCCAATACGTTACAAATATTTTAGCAATCCTATATTCTGCTTCTACAATTTTACTTGCCATTACCTCACCTGTTATCGTAGTTCCAAAAGCCACGTGTATGCCAAGTAGTATGGACTGTATTTCCATTTGGGGTTATCGTGATTATCTATCAACACAACCGTGCATTCCCCGCTCTTTAAGTCTGCTATTACGTCTTCAGCAAACGGCACTACCGGAGGTGGGCTCAGCTTCCCCCAATCCATCACAGTAGCATTCGAGCTATATGCCTCAAAACACGATATAAATCTGACTCTATCTCCCGGTTTAAAGTTCATTCTTCTTCTCCCGTTACCCTGAATTCCTGGCCAACCGAAAACCGAGGTTGAAGCTGCGGTCCGCCGGGGCGACGTGGTCGCGGTAAGTCGCACGCAGGTTCCTCGCATTGCTGAGCCAGGACCCGCCGCGACACGCCTTATACACTCTTGATACGGGGCCTATAGGGTCTATTACCTTCCCTTCTGGGTAATCTCCATACCAATCCGAGCACCACTCCCACACGTTCCCATGCATTTGGTATAAACCCCATCCGTTTGGCGGAAACTTCTTAACCTCTACCAGTTCTATTCCACCATAATTAGCTTGCTCTTTTGATATCACATCCCCAAATGAATACGCGGTCGTAGTTCCTGCTCTGCAGGCATATTCCCACTCGGCTTCTGTAGGGAGCCTCAATCCCATTCCTGCCCTCTTCAAAAACTCCTTGCAGTCCTCAAATGACACGCTGTCCACGGGCTTATCATTCCCTTCAAATCGTGATGGGTTATTACCTATCACCGCCTCCCATAATTCTTGTGTGCAAACGGTATCCGCTAACCAAAACGCTTTCGTGAGCTCTACTTCGTGCTGTATTTCGTCCTGGTAACGTCCTGGTTCCTGGCTTGGAGAGCCCATCGTAAACGTTCCTGCAGGAATAAAACGGAATCGTTGGACCACCCCATTAAAAGCTAGTTCCGTCCATATCCCATACTCGTCCGTCCCCACGTTTGGCCATTCTACGGTTGCTTTCATGTCTCATCTCCTATTTTTATTGCATCAATCCGCAATGCTTCGCCCATACTAAAAAATAGGGGCTATGAATCCACATGGAATTCTCCCAGTCATCCAGCAATACGACCAATAATCGGTCATTATCTGCTGTTATTGGTTTTGCCGGTAATGGATCTAAATTATTCCGGTCCATTACGGTTCCTGTTCCTCTACAGCCTTTGAAGAGATCTAAAGATATTATTATCCTATCCCCTGGTTTAAAGTTCATCGGGTTCTCCTTGCTTAATTTACAGGTATGTATATTGTCATTTTTGGTTTTCTCTAAGATCAGTATTTATACCGGAATTCCCATCCAAACACTACCTAAACTAGAACTATCCCTCATAATACCTATCTTAGAGCTCCCCACCATGGTCTCTATCTTAGAATTATCCCACATAATCCTTATCTCAGAATTCTCCTCCATAATCCCTATACAAGAACTCCCATACATGGTCCACACTGTAGAATTCCATTCTATAGTCCCTATACTCGAATTCCTTCTCATAACCTTTACGATGGAGTTCCCTCGTAGAAATGTTATCTTAGAATTTCCTAGCATATATTGAATTCTACAATTCTTAACCTCTCCAATTTCAGCTCCATCAAGAAGGATGAAACATCCATTTTGAAGGGTTTCTCGTTTATCTTGGACAAACATATCGGAGATAATAGTCCATAATTTATTTGTTACTATTTCCTCGTTGAACCAGCTCGGAATAGAAGATTCATCAACATCCAATCTCCAATTATTTATATCGTTTAAATTCTTATTAAAGTCTGTAGGAGTAAACTCGACTCTACAAAATTTTTCTAAATAGAACCCCTTCTCATCGTCTGTTAAATTACATTTTTTTAGTAGTTCCTCATGTCGATCAGGATATCCGGGATCCCAAATAACATCTAAATTTTTTAACACAATAGCACTCAGAAAGTTACACATTCTTCTTCTCCCGTTACCCTGAATTCCTGGCCAACCGAAAACCGAGGTAGTTGTAGCGGGCCGCCGGGGCGAAGCTGTCGCGGTACGCCGCACGCAGGATCCTCGCATAGTCGCCCCAGGACCCGCCGCGACACACCTTATACACTCTTGATACGGGGCCTATAGGGTCTATTACCTTCCCTTCTGGGTAATCTCCATACCAATCCGAGCACCACTCCCACACGTTCCCATGCATTTGGTATAACCCCCATCCGTTTGGCTGGAACGCCTTAACTTCCACCGTTTTGGTTCCACCGTAGTTAGCTTGCTTTTTGGATATCGTACCCCCAAACGAATAAGCGGGTTGAGTCCCTGCTCGACAAGCGTATTCCCACTCCGCTTCCGTAGGGAGCCTCAACCCCGTCCCTACCGTTTCTAAAAATACTTGGCAATCTTCAAACGCTACACTGTCTACAGGTTTATTTTTTCCTATAAATCGTGATGGATTATTCCCCATCACTGCTTCCCATAGTTCTTGGGTGCATACGGTATCCGCTAACCAAAACGCCTTCGTTAGTTCCACTTCGTGCTGTATTTCGTCTTCATAATAGCCCGGCTCATCTTTTGGCGAACCCATCAAAAATGTTCCTGCAGGGATACAACGGAACCGTTGGATCACCCTATTTATAGCTATATCTATCCAATTCCCGTATCTATCCGTCCCTGTGTTCAACCCTTTTATGATCTCTTTCATGTTTCATCCCCTATTTTTATTATTCATCATTTTTATGACTTGTGCAATGTAAGTAATTTGCCTTTTTTCACCTTTTTCAAGATCCAAACTCTGGATCTTGGTCTACCTTTCTACCCGGAATCATTCATATACTTACATCCACCTACTCCACGACCCTCCAGAATACATCGTTTTTATACCTTTTAAAAGAAGACAAAAACACCCCCTGCAAGAAAAAACAAACATCCTCCTCTTAGGCTACCAATTCATCGTCTTGCTACCACCAGCAAAACGATGGTATCAATGCTTCCTGCAAATCTAGAAAGACAACCTACTAACACCCTTTAAATACGCCATATATAGCTAAGGTAAAACTTTTTACCTTATTTCTCCTGCAGGAATAAAAAGACTCCTAATAACTCCCTGTAAAAGGAAACTAACTAGAAATAAGCCCAACTAAGAAAGGAAACTAATCAAACCCTACCCGTATGAGTAAGCTGAATCTGTATTGGGAGATCTAATCCTTATGGGTATGGGCTTATTCCTGTCCGTATCCGTAGGTCGAATCTGTATCCATAGAGAGCTGTAAATGGAACCCAATGCCCTATTCCCGATAGTTATTGGTAGTTATAATTTCTACTCTGTACCAAAAATTAGATACGTATCCTGAGGGACTTGTAAATGGAACTCCATATCCTAATCCTAATAGTTATAGGTAGTTATAATTTCTACTCTGTACGAAAAATTACAAACGTATCCGTATAGAGCGGTGGTCAATGTAAGTTCAGTTAGTTATAATTTCTACTCTGTACGAAAAATTACAAACGTATCCGGAGGGACCTAACCCCGACCCGCATCCCCCTCGGCTTCAGTATTTTCCTACCCCCCACCCCGTCTACGCATACGTACCCCACTTTACCCCATTCCACTGCATTCCACTTCACTCTACCCCACTCTATCTACGCATGTGTACCCCACTTTACTTCACTCTACTTTACTTGTTTAGGGTACGAAGTATATACGGTAGATGTGGCGTAACTACACTGACGGGGGGGTGTGATCAATGACGGTATACCACTAGATATGGGGGTGGTGGGATAATTATCCCACTAGATATGGGGGTGGTGGGATAAAAGTCCCACTACCTACCCAAAAATGTTCGTTAGGGTTACGTAGCACGATTTCTAGATTCGTATGCACTATTCTTACTTATCCCTTATCCTCTTTATATTCCTGCAATGTAATAATGTTCGGGTTAGTGTTCGTCCTCGGGTTAGGGTTCGGGTTCGTCCTCGGGTTAGGGTTCGTTCTCGGGTTAGGGTTCGTTCTCGGGTTAGGGTTCGGATTAGTTCTAGGGTTAGGGCTAGGGTTCGGGGTAGGGTTCGGGTTCGTGTTCGGGGTAGTAGATATACGGTATTAAAGTTCTTTTGTATACACCTTTAGACTTTTCTCCATATTGTAGTAAATGTACAAAAACCTATAATAGCTTTGAATTGAATTGAATTGAATTAAGGGTTCGGTCTCCCGTCTCTTGTTCTTGTGAGTTTTCTTTTAGTTTTATTTTATGTTTGGTAGGTTGAGCCAGGATCGGCTTTTGTTTTTGATTGATTTGAACATCTTTTTATTTTGTTGGTGGTTGTTGTTTAGTGTTGGTTATTCGGTACTCGTTTGAAGATCAGGCTGGCGATATTGAATCGTGTATCTGTTCCTGTGCATATTTGAATAGTTGGCGTGGGATTGTTTTTTTGAGGGGCAAGTAGGTTACTCCTCGTTCGAGTAACCTGTCGGTATCTGGTCCAGCGACAGCAGGTAATCGGTTAGGATCATCTGCATCACACTAGCGAGGATGAGGTCAGCGCTGACCTCATCTTTCCTGATCTCGTTATCATTCATTCTTGAACTCCACATATTCTCGCTCTACCCCCTCTTCAATATGCTCCAGCGCCTGCTCGTACAAAGTTTGGACTAGTGCCTCTAGCTCGTCTCGCTCTCGTTGCGAGCGAGCTTTAGCGATCACATATTTCGCGCGCGATCGCGCGAAATAGGGATCGTTACGATTGTCAAAGAAACACGCGAACACATGATCCCTACGCTCCTGCTTAGTCATTTTTTTTCTCCTTTACTGGCTGGAATACTACTTCATTATCGATATGACCTAGCACCGAGTATCGTCCTAGGTACCACATTCTAAGCTGGCCCCATGACCCGACGGAGTCAGCTATTTTCAGGTAGCGTAGTTGGTGCGTTCTGAGGTAGCAGCACGTGGCTACCTTTTTTACCTCATAAGCTAGTGACATTCTTCTATGCATCGGTATCCTCCACCAAGGCTTATTTGCCCTTGCTGCGTGGTATTGTTTGTTGTAGATGTTTGGATCTACCCTCAGTCATGACTTTCCTCCATTTTCTTGCGCGAGCGCCATTGAAACGGCGCTCGAGGTCTGCTGCAACATCATTTTTTTGAGCTTCTCGGACCGAATACGGTCCGAGGCTTTCCGCTCGACTATGATCGAGCGGAAATTTATCTGATTCGTTGCTTGTTTTTGTTGGTTTTGTGTTTGGTTCATGATCAGATAGTAGCTTGACTAGCATTTAAAATCGGTGCGCTACCTTACAATTATGATGATTTATTTTTATTTATTTTTTGGTAGGGATTGAAAATGAGAGAGGGTAGGTTACTGGTCCATCGAGCGCACGTATTCCAGCTCTATCCCCTCTTCTATCCTCGCTAGTGCTTTCTCGTAAAGGCGCTGGACGAGCGTATCCAACTCATCCTTTTCCTTTTGCGAGCGAGCTCGCTTGAAAACGAAATAAGAGCGAAATCTAGCATCGACAGGATCCAGCGCCTCGAATAGCCCGAACACCTTATTCCTACGGTCCTGTTTCGTTTTCATTTTTTGTCTCCTTCACTGACTGGAATACTACTTCATTTTCAGCGTGACTCAACACCGAGTAATTACCTCAGTACCACGTTCTCAGCTGTCCACAACTACTAATTTCATCAGCTATTTTAAGATAACGAATATCACCACTTTCCAGGTAGCACACCGTCGCTACCTTTTTTATTTCATCACTAAGCATCATCCTCCTATACATCGCTATCCTCCTCCATACAATCCACCACATAATTATAGTTAAGTATGATCTCACTAAACGCCATAAATGTCCTTAAACTTAACTTTGATACTTTATCCTTTATTTTTTGTTGATCGAGGGATAACCCCTCAATTTTCTTATCATCTTGATATAATTCATATTTTTTATCTTTAAGCCTCAGCTCCACATTACTATGTAAGTCCACATTCCCACACATATTACCTTTTAGGAGTGTCTCGGTGCACTCCTCGCACATCTCATACCCCCCCTCCGCTATGTCGCTATTGTAATGCATAGGATCATCATCCTCGCAACCAACACACAACCCATTATGTATGCAAGACGGACACATAGGATCCAGCATGAATACACCCACGCCTCCATTCCCTTTATATCCCGTGAACTCTGGTAAGTCTTCGTTGCTATAAGCAACGTCACAAATAGGACAACGCCATGTAAGAGATATCCCCTGATCGTGGGCGCTCTTTACACCTTGTACCCAATAGTGCTCATCAATACCCAACGCGTCGTTTATCGGTGCATCGCCTACTAGCGTGCACTCGATATCGCTGATCTTGTGCTGGATTGATCCAGCGTCCAATAGCTGGATTAACCTGGCAGGGCCCATAGGTGACTCTAGACCACATAGCATCCCACTAAACTTGCCAGTGACATACAATGGGCGTATTGGTGTTACCTTATCGACGGGATCCACGTATAAAATATTAGGTTCATAGTAACACCCTGCATAGGGCGCGTTTACCTGAAAAGTAAGGTAAAATCTTACCTTACCTTGATAAAACTTGGTGATACTTTCACTGGTGTCACTATCTATCACGATTGTCCTCCATTTTTTTCACTGGCGAGCGCCATTGATATAGCGTCCTCTGTCTGAGACAACATCATTTTCTTCAACTTCTCGGATCTAACTCGATCCGTGGCTTTACGCTCGACTATGATCGAGCGGAAATTTATCTGATTCGTTTCTTGTTTTTGTTGGTTTTGTGTTTGGTTCATGATCAGATAGTAGCTTGACTAGCATTTAAAATCGGTGCGCTACCTTACAATTATGATGATTATTTTTATCTCAATGTCGATTTACATCTACCCACAGGCGGTATGGCCGATGACATCGAGCTCATCTTACAGGTAGGATACCGCGTTAAACCGCGTACAAGGCGGTTTAAGCTAGGTGGACATTGAATGTGGGGGGATTTATGAGGTAGTAAGTTGAAGTCGGCTTACTAGGCGTTAGGTGCCGTACTGGCTCCCTCCAAGCCTAGTCGACCACCTAGGCCTACCTGATCCGCCTGCAATTGAGCCCACACCAATGGGCCACGGTCCTCGAGCCCTAATGACTCGAGGTGATTGAGTGCGACAGCCAACGTCTTGGCCACCCGCCACAGATGACGGCGCGCGCCAGCTGCCTTCAAAACAAACTCCCGCCCCACTTCAGATAAGCTGCTAAGTCTTTCCGATAACTGTGCTTTGGTTTCGACAGTTTTAATTTCGTACATTGTGTTCTCCTGTTTGTGTGGGCCTAATGTAGGCCCCTGTGTGTTTGGTTACTCGAGCTCGATCTCCTCGAGCTCTAACGCTTGATGCATATCAAGCTGTAACGCGTCTGTTACAGCCTGAAGGGGACGTAGGTGCCCCTCAGTGGATGTCGGCTTAAGTACCGACATTGCTTGGCGTATCGTTAGCCCGACGCCTACCGACATATAGGCGTCGAACATGCATTTTACAACTACAATCTTTTTGTTGTATCTATAAGCCCTCATGCTACCTCCACTCTGTACGCGGTAAGCGTATGAAGTGAAAGGTAGCATTGAGGTAAGGAGTGGCCGAAGATATTACATCATCAGAGGGAAGCCGATCCGGCAAGTCTGCTTGACTTAGGGTAAGATAGTCAGCTTGGTTTGCTTCTAGGAGTCTCTGCTTAAACTCCTCTAAGCTCATACCCTGCAGCAGGCCACAGGCGTTGCCGTGTTGCCACAAATGGGAAATAAAAACTTTATCTAAGCCAAAGTGACCGGTAGGCGCTTGGGCGGCCACCTTCATCACGGTCTGAGCAAAGGTCTCTAGAGATACAGTCTTGCTTGTCTGCATTCTCGCCGCTATTTCTTTTATAGTTGCCATGATCAGATAGTAGCACCGTCAAATATTAAAATCCGTGGGGTAGCTTACAATTATGTCACTTTTTTTTTATTTATTTTTTGCACACATTGAGCCCTATGCAAGTAGGTGTGATCGATTTACGGGTTCTAATCACAATTCATTTCGACTGCTTAGCAGGTACCAACTCCCCTGTCGCAACACTGTACACAGGGTACGGAGCTTCCACATCTTCGAACCAATCGTGCCCGAAACAATACGCCTTATTACACTCATTTGGCTTGTCCAATGGATTCATAAGATAACACACGCCAGGAGCACGTGGTGAACATAAATGTGCATAGGTGTAATATGGACTCCTCATTACGTATATATCTCCTCTTTCACCACACTCCGCAAAGTACTCGTTATCTTCGATGTAATACCTAAGAGCCTCGGCATTCTCATCCATCTCGATGTCAAATATCTCTCCACATTCACACTCTACTTCACTATCTATCTGACCATAGTGTACCTTTCCACATTTACATTCCGTCTCACTCTCATCCCCATACCAAGCCTCACTCCTATCAGCCCATGCCTGCAATACCTCACGTTGTTGGATAACACCGTATCGAATACCAGTTTGTGGGTTCGTATAAGCTAACCGCAAAAAATCACTCCAATCGATTCCTATATGACTAGTCATTCTGTTTCTCCTTATTTCATCGGTACTCATCTTGAGGGCCCGTTCTGTTTTTTGCTTCTGATCAGATAATAGCAAGGTTAAAAAATTAAATCGGTGGGGTAGCTTACAATTATGTCACTTTTTTTTTATTTATTTTTTGCACACATTGCAATAGTATAGAAACCGGAACATCATAAAATGAGTGGACCCACATCCAAAAACTGTAAGTATTACAGCAACATGTAAGTATAAATTATATATTAGGTTGTCTTGTGGAAACGTAACCTACAGGAGGAAGCATGATCTGATATAAGAAATAACATACATATAGGTTTATAGAATACGCGTAATCTATAAGATTATCGATAGGTTACGGTGCTACTACGCCCATATACGCTATGGTTGCATGCATGTGTACGCGTATAATGTACGTGCGCGGATGTGCGATGTACCACGGATAGGGTTACGTGTAGTATACGTACCACACCTCCTACATTGCCTACAACTCGTACATGTAGCATGAGGTGTGTGGTCCTGGTGTGGGCTACATCCCCAAAGATATAGGGCCCTTTTTTCAGCCGATTTTCTGGTAGGCATAGGGCCCTTTTTTCAGCCGATTTCCTGGTTCTAATCCCATTTACGATTCCACGAAGCTTTAACCACAAGATGAAACCCTCCACCAACATCCTGAAGCACAGTTCCAGGAACAAACACTAGCATCACGTCTCCTAGTACACTAGAATCAAGAATCTCCTGATGCTGCACTATTCTAACAACGCAGCCTACTCCTGGTATTTCCATAGCTTGCGTAAGCATAAGAGGCTCTTCGCAAACCATACGCCACGGCGAAAGCGTTACTGTTTTATTGCTAGATTTGTTAACTTCGGTAACATCATGCATTTCGGCCATTTACCTATGCTCTCCGAGTTTCAAGTTCCAGAGTCTGGAACTTGACCAGTTAACTACTTGTAATTGTTGATGTTCATTTTATTAGGTTCCTGTATGACCAAATCCACCGTCATTACGGCAAGTTATATCGAGATTACGTACTTCTTCTATAGAAACCGATGGTATTGGCACGATTATTAACTGCGCAATTCGCATCCCTGGCTCGACAGTAAATCTGATTTGGCTCAAATTTATAAGTCCCACCTTTATTTCCCCCCTATAATCACTGTCAATAGTCCCTGGAGAATTTACCACCGTTATCCCATGCTTACATGCTAATCCAGATCTTGACCGTATTTGACCTTCGCACCCTTTAGGTACCCCCACAGCTAATCCTGTAGGAACAATTACAATTCTGGATGGCCAAATAAATAATGGCTCCAAAATATCTGCTACCAAATCCATACCAGCAGATCCATCCGTTAAATATTTAGGCAACTCCGCGCTTTCTGTTAACCGTTTAACCTGCAAAAACACATTATTTCCGCTTACGTGCATCTAACTATTTCTCCTTGATGGATGAATTAAAAACTTACCGTCTTTAGTAGTTTTGCCATCCTCGTTGTCATTATTACGATCTGATTGGGTTATCTCACTAGTCTTTATAGAAACAACTTCTTCATAATACCGGGCACGCGGTTGTTGTTCTTTTGTCACACTAGAACTATGCCGTTCTTCCATTAACAGCGCTTCATGCAACTCCATAGCTTCAGGGTCATAATTATATTTCTGTAATTTTTCCTTCTGTTCTGGCGTCATATCCTGCTTATAGATTACTGGACACGTACCATCTGGTAACGATTCTGCAAGCTCCCGTCTGTATTTCCAGTCAGTTGTGGCTCTAACGATGCCGTACGCGTTGCGAAGGGGCTTTCGAATGATAACTGTGTACTTTTCCCTTTTGCTGCGAATACCCTTAGCTTGAGTCGGATCGTCTATCTCATCTAATAATCTAGTAAGTATGGTTATTTCTGACCTAAGCTCCTTCCGTAAGTCTTTCGGTTCCTGCCGAATGGACTTTGAAGCCTGTTTACGCTGCACCACACCGTACTCTACCCCCTTCTCCAGAATCTTATCGTAAGTATCAGACTGAACCCTTAAAGCAGATACAGCGGCACTGTATTGAATAGTGTTCTCATTCTGCAGGAAATTATCTGACAAATTTCGCAGTTTATTTATGATATCAAACTGGAACACCGCGTATCGGATAAACGTAGTTTGAGGAGATGCCGCGTAATGCCGTATTAACCTGTCAATCGCAGAGTCTATGTCCTTGGTAACATCCCGCACCATCATCCCTAGCTTTGCGGCTATTTCGTCGTTAGTTTTACCGGCTGCATGGAGCCTTAACACCTCCGTTTGTCTAGATCTAATTACAGAGTCCTCTTTTCTCTTATGCTCAAACGGCTTAAGCGTAAGCTTTGGCTCATCTTTAGACATAATAATCACTTTTATCAATTAGCAAAATTACGCATCTTTATGGGTAGATGGGTGCGGAAGGACTCCCCTTATGTACGCCATCCCCCAAAGAATAAACAGGTAGTTTATAGCGTCCATTAACCTATTATCCAAACCTTCACTTTCCAAGTCTCCAGTATCTATCCAATTGAATATGGAAACCATATGCTTCGAGAACAATACAGCCCACACATCATACGCGCCAATTCTACATCCGGTCAAACTAGATATTTTGGAAAAGTATTCATCTATATTCTCCTTCTTCGAATCACTTACCTTGTAATCCCTCCCTTTTTTACATAAAACTGGCAACAAATAATTTTTGAGTATGTCCTCTACAAACTTTGCCAAATCATCCCTTGTTAACCCTGCAGGCTCCTGTATCACAAGTTCTGCGTACTCAGTAACAGTCTCTTTACATTCATCCATTATGTTGTCCTTCATGTTCTTGTTCTTGAGTTACAATTCCACCAGCCGTTTCATCTATCACGCATCCGCATTTATCTTTCTCTTTCAATCGTTTCACAAAATCAATACCGATATCCTTTATTTTGTACGCGCGCGTTTTTCCCTTACACCCAACAGCCCACCCTATATCCACCATTCCAAGCACGTAAAGATGCTTCATATGGGCGGCTATATTACGTGGAACACTGTTCATAACAACAGCTATATCACTAGCTTTAATATTAGAACTCTCACGCGACAAAAAATACAGAGTAACAAGTGCTAATAACTGATTATCATTCATGTTCTTGTACCATCCCAGCATTATTACCAGCACTAAATTTAGTTATCGGCGTTTTATACGTGCGATCATATATTACTGTCACTATATTCCTCATTCTGCCTAGCACCCTATCCACTACGCCATCTTTATCTTTCGTTACTTCATATTGCAACATTTCTAGAATAACAGTTTGCCATACTAAACTAACTATTACTTCAGGCAAAGCAAACTTGTATCCGCATTCCCCCCATACAATACATGTATCACGCTTAATACATTCTATAAGTTTTGTCTTCCATCTCTTTAAATGCAAAACAGCATTCTTTTTACACAACTCATTGTCGGTTTCATTATTGTCTACAATTTCATTGCTATTCCCCTCTGCTATATTTCCAACTCGCTCTTCTATATTCATAATATCTACACCTTTCTGATTATTCTTGTCCAAATATCAAAAAATTTATCGTAAACTTGGCACTCAATACATGTGAGCCCATTCCATTTATTTTTGCATGCTACAAATAAACATGCGCTATAACCTGGGCAATTATAACACCGGGTTGCTATCACTTTAGCTGTTACGAATTTTGATTCTGTAGGATTAGGCATAAAGCCCAGAACTTTTTCCATTGGCCACCTAATAAACATACAGTTCAAAACACAGTTTTTATAACCATATCAAGAAACTTATCCCATTGTGTATCTATAGAATAACCTATACCTTTTAATACTTTAAGTGTCTTTGGTCCAACACATCCATCTATATCTATCGAACTCTTACCAAAAATATAAACTAGCGCTGCCTGCAAAAATAACGATCTAGATCTAGTCATCTCATCACCTCTAAGCATTTTATTATCTACATGCCAATGGTCCTTATGAGCCCTATTATACCAATGATTAAGTACCAAATCAAAATGCTTACGTAACACAGCTTCCGCACCAAGATAGTAACCAGGATCTTTTTCCGCATCACGTGTTATTATATTTTTACCACTAGCCCACCAAATAGAATCAATATCTATTGCGGTACCTTGCGCATGCCTACCTGCCTTCTCCACATAGCACCCACTAGTTACTAATATTGACGGAGTACATCCAAACTTTTTTTCGCATACTTTCCACAAATCTTTAAGACATATCTCCAACTTGTCTTTAAATTCCTTGTTTAATCTTACTTTCCTAGGACCAACACCTATAGTTCCATAATGAGCTACTGGATACCTAGCGTAATGTACAGCCGCTCCCGCAATATGGTCAAACTCGACTAAATTTAATTCTGGCATTTAATCACCTCCATCACACGCAACAACCTTCTGTTCTGCAATTTCCAATATTATACGGTACCCATACTTTGCCGCTATTGCCTCTAAAATTGTTCTGATCGCATAAGCAGTTTTCCCTTTTTTTCCTATAATTTTCCCCATATCATAAGCTGCAGTTCGTACTGTAAGCACAACTGTATTCCCTCCATCAGATACAGTTTTAGACACAGTAATATTATCCGGCGCATCAACAAGTTCTTCTACTATATTTTTCAACAAGTCCTGCATACTAAGTCTCCTTTAGTAATCATAATATCACACAAGCATCAGAAAATGCATATACGTGCATTGCCATCTACAAACTAACCATGTGCATTCCTTTGCCAAACTCTACGTTGTTTGTTATAAGATCCCGTGTGGTCAAAGCTTCTGGCTCCGATTTTGTAACACGAATCATTACCCTTCTCATCCCTTCACTTGCGGTTTCTACTGATTTTTTTCCACTCTTAAAGGCCATTTCTTCATTTAACAACGCAGCTATTAGTACAGCATCGGCCACATCCTCTGCCGATTCACCTAAGTCATTAAGATCCAAGTCGAACAATACAGACGCTGCGTCAACCATTACGTCCTTCCCGGCAGCACCTGATCCTGTCCATGCTAATTTCACAGTTGCAGGACTATAAATTCGGAAAGGTATACCCTGTTTGAATAAATAATTCTTAACAATTCCACTAAGTTCATATAAACTGCTTGCACCTCTACTGTTTTTTGCGTACGCTGGCCCTTCCATAGATACCGTCAAATTACTATAATCATGCATCAACCCCATCATGTTCCACATAATCCAATAACTTATTGCATTCATTCTGTGTTGCCTACACGATTCTGAATTGTTCTTTAATTTGTAGTAACACAACACATTCTTATTTTTATTATAAAGGTACTTTTTGTCCGTCCAACCGAAGTAATTTCTCAATCCACCGTTTACCAGTATCGCCATACCAGTACCACGCAACGATAAGTCAAGACCTACTATAACTGCATCCTCTCTCATTTTATAGCCCCCAACCTAGCCCTGGCTTGTTTAGCGAACTTCTCATCTATTTCGCAACCAACGCATTCTAGTTCTAGTTCCGCGCATGCTACGAGCGTCGTACCCGTCCCAGCAAACGGGTCAAAAATACGGCATTTAGACACAGTATGCCTATCCAGCAACTTTTTCATGAGCCAAACTGGTTTCTGGGCAGGATGATCCAGCCTCTCGTTACCTCCGCATACGGGACCTTCAAAGTAATTGTGCGCCTCCTTAGTACCAGCATTTACCCATGGCTTAAATGCATATTTATCTCCCTTTGTCGCCCAAAATAATGCTTCACAACTTGGCATGTAAGCCGCTCGATGCACAGGAGCTGGATTGCTATTAAGAACAAACATCCCATTATCAACTGCGAACAAATGAGAGTCGCTATCCACTGATACATGCCACACGCACTTCCCAGGAACAACTTTTACGCTTTTTACCTTTACTGAAGAAAATCCCTCTCTACTACACATATTACTCCTGTTAAATTTGACTACGTAGCATTTCGTATTTTCATCTATAGTAACAATTACTCCTTTTACACCAGCAACCTTCAATAACCAATATATATCGTACAGCAACTCTTTATTACTAATGCTTAATTCTAATTCTTCTTTTCCGCCTTCTCTTATTGCTACTAAATGATCACACACCTCATCTAGTATTCCTCGTATAAATTCATATCCTCTAAAATATACGTCAGGTTCTAGCATCATGTTAATATTGGTTTCTAAATCGAATGCATAACTAACAGCGCTACTACGTATTATGTCTAGCATATCTTTTTTGTTGCTATGCATACCTGCTATTAAATGCGTACCTACTGATCTACCTTCAGTATAGGTACCTTCTTGCATTAAATTAGTGCCAATACTAATTTTATCTGCAACTAGAATACTATCATTAGATGTGATATCCATTGCTTCTTTTAAATGAAGCGTATTATCTGCATTCATAACAATAGGCAACTTATGATCCTGCGTGACTACTACCGAATTACCATCCTCTAAAGTAATTTGTATAAGATTTGATCTGTACCCTACATTTTCAGTACCGACAACATTAGCTAAACACGTGATGCCTTTGTTAATACTTACTACTTTATCTCCTCTCCTTAATTCCTTTGGTGTAAACCTATGAATACCATAATCATCAACAACTGGTATGCGGGTATCTTCACTTATACATTTATGCCACACCATAGATCCCCGGTAAACCAAGTCAGACTTCTCACACATAACCTTGCATGCACCAAGCATTTCCAATGATGTAAATGCCACTATCGATCCACCTTCGTCCAATAATTGCGCGACATCCGAAATCCACACAGTATCAAGCTTGTCCCAATCAACTATGCCATCATCATTTATGCAAGACCGATCATTATGCGCAATTGTAGATCTTTCCAACCCGTATGGAGGGTCAGTTAGTACAAGGTCGAAAAGTTCTCCATTCTCTTTCATTATACTAATTATTTCTTTATAATCAGTATCATAAAGTACGCATGACACTGAAACGTCAAACCCGCTTCCGTTCTCTTTAGGCTCTTCTTTTTTACGTTTCTCTGCCCTATTTTCCGCTACCTCTTCTAGCTTAGCCAACTTTTTTTGCTTCTTAATTTTTGACAGAGCTTTCGATGCTTCAACATTCCTCTTCTTTACAGTATTCTCATTGGATATCTTATCTTTATCTTCTTCTCCTAACGAAGCTATACTAATAAGATCATAAATGTATGATTTACTAACGCCTAATACTTTTGAGATATCCCCAACAAAATTTTCAGCACCTGTATCCGTCATATTTCCATGATGCCCTCCCCATTTCACCTCCGGGTGCTGTTTTTCGTAAACCTGTTTTAACCTCTTTAAACCCTCTCCAATTTCTAATTTATCAAAATCCTTCCTTTTTATGTTCTCCTCTAACTGCAAAATAAGTGCGGTAGATTCATCAGTATCAGGTATAACAACTGCATTAACATTTATCCCCAATTTCCTACACGCCCTAACACGCCTCAACCCAGCCACTATTATTGGTTCCCCTTTTTGGTTTAACCTGACCAGCACAGGCTGTAACTGCCCTATTCGTTGTATAGATTCCACTAACACATCAATGTCCCCATCTTCCTTCCTTACCCGCCATCCTACTTTTATTTTCTTTGGATCAAATACTGTTTGTTTCCCGCTTTGTGTTTCCATTATAGTTTCCTTTTGTGTATTACGCCCAAACTGCTACTGATGATCCACCGACTTTACTAACTATCAATAAATCATCTACTGCGTTGACTACATCATCATGATGCGATACAACAAACTGCTGCTCTATACCGAACTCAGTTGATAATCTACCAATTATCAATTCCATCAATTTCTTTCTATTATTAGAATCCAACATAGCAAATATTTCATCTAGCATAATCATCTTTATCCGAGTACCTGTCATCCCAGCTACAAACATGCTGCATGCTAATCTAACTGCAAACGACTGAAGTACCTTTGCACCTCCTGACTCTAAATTAAACGCCCGTTCTGCTACGCCATCAAATACAGTAACCACCGGATCATCCTTTCGTTTTCTTGGCCTAGGCAACTTGCATGACGCGCATACATCTGAAAACCACCTCTCTCCCCCGCACCTAGGGCATACAACCTCAAACCCTACAAGCTCCTTATAGGCACAAAACTTTATTCGTTTAGGATAATCTAAACGTTCTAGGATCCAATTACATTGCTCCTCTACAACATCCAATTCATTCTTTATTATTCCTATAGGTATACCGCTTTTGCCACACATAAACTTCAGGAACTGCGTTCTTCTAGCCAATTCCAAATTGGCGGTTACCTTACTCTTTATATCCTTCAATTCATTACTAGCCTTAACACGTGATTTAATCTTTTCTTCCGACCTAACCATTACCTCCTGTGCATACTTTGCTTTTCCTCTCCATTCCGCCAAATATTGTTTTGTTTCAGATAACTCCGCATCTCGTATAGACTCTTCCTCTTTTGTTTCCTTTGTATCTCCGAGTACCTTTAATTTTTTAATAAGTTCATTCTTTTCCAGTAATTCAGAATTATACTTAACCTTTAATTTTTCAACTTTCTCCACGATCTTTTTTTGTCTGCATACCGAATTACCCCTTAATGATTCACAATACTTTCCAAGCACAGGACACAAACATTCATCAAGATCTGTTATTTCATCCTCTAATTCTTTAATTCTATCCTTAATACTTATAATTGTTTCACCAATATTACGTATATCTTTCTTTACACTATCTGCATTAGCTTTAGCAGTATTTATTCTAAGCGCGTATTTGTTATTACTATCTAACAGGTTTTCAATATTTTGTTCAAAGAATTTTACTTTATTGTTAGTAAAATTCAAAGATGCTTTTACTGCAACAAAGTCTATACTTTTGGTATCCTCTACTTCTTCATTAAGAATACATTCTAACCTTTTTTCTTCCTCCAATAAGTACTTAATTTCAATTTGTATTTTCGTATAATCATCGTGTAACTTTAACGCATAACCATCCCATACAGAGAGTGATTCTGCCCATCTAGAAAAATATGATCGTTTATCACCAGACAAAAACTGATGAATATCACCCTGCACAAAATAAGATAATGCAATGAAATCATTAAAAGGGAGTTTTAATCTATGTTCTATCTCTTCGTCTAAGTCAGTAGGCTTTCCTCCACAGCTACCAGCCAATTTAAGAACAGCTTTATTACTCCTGGTTCTTCCGCGTGTGATCTTTAGTACGTCACCTCCTACATCAACTTCTTCTTCTATAATCATGTCAGCAGTTGATGGTCCAGACGTTATCATGGATACTTCCCTTGTATCCCCTTGATTTGGGATCCTCCCATACATTCCATAAGCTATTGCCATAAGAATAGAGGATTTTCCTGCTTCGTTTTGACCAACAATCCCTATCGTTTTTCTGTTACCGAAATCTAAGTTACACCGCTTTGAGTACCCCAAAAAATTTGATATAGAAAGTGATTTTACAATCATGGGATCTTCCAAGATGCTACTAACTCTTCTTTTTCAGCGTGGGATAACGTCTTGATATACGCCTCTTCTTTCTGTGCTTCCCCGCGGGTCCTTCCAGCCTCGTACAATGCACGAAGCTTCAATGGCCTTCTTCCTCGTGCCCATTTAGACCCATTAGAGCTCGAATTATGCTCTTTTACCCTTCGCTCTGGATCCTTGGATACCCCGGTATAAAAGGACCCATCATTTCCTTCCGCTATGTAGACGTACCATGCAGTCATTTTCCTGTCCTACACATAAATTTGACTTTTTCCTCTATTCTCTTAGCTGCTACTGGGCTATACACATAACTTGTCACTGTTTTATTGCTGCTTTTTGACTTGTTCAGCACACATTTAGCAAGATCTGGAATTTCACCGCGCAGCCCCAAACTCGTAATAGCCAACCCTACCCTCATCGGGGTTACGCCTAACCGCTTAGCTATCTCTGTTTGGGACTCCCATGCATCACCCATAGGCGGCTTCAACCCACTAAAATCGCTTCCTAATGCCTCCTCTACTGATGCTATTTCATACGACGCAACGACATCCTCAGCAACGTGCTTGATCTTCTTTAACACCTTCACGAGGAACCGAAGCGCTTGACTGCGCATATGTCTATCCAACCTACTCTCCTTCGCTTCGTCAAGCAGCAACCGCCTCCCAGCCAGTGACTCGCTTATACCTTCTTTCTTTGCTTCGTTGTCCACGCCGCTAGGCATGTACATCCCTTTCCTAGCAAGTTGCGGCATTACTTCATCTGCTATAAACCTTCGCAGCCTTTTCCCAATAGGTTTTTCTGTTTTTATTGAAGCTAAATGCACACCAGACTCAAAAAGCAGCATCAAGCTATTTGCGTATTTATACGCTGAATTAGATTCCGTACAGGAATGTCGGTAATCCCCACCTTCCTTAAAAACTCTTTTTAATTCAGCTAGTTCCTTACCTTTAAGAATCACGAAATCACGCCCTACCTCAAATTCATACTTCCATTCTCGGCTTATGAGATCTACAAATCCCTTACCCCCATTGCCGTACTCAAGAACAACTCCCACCTGCCTTGCAATCCAGCATGGTCTTCCTTTGTACATAATCGTTGGTAATGGATTCCCCTCGAAATCACCGTTAATAAACCTTACTAGTTCCTTCATGTTCTACCTCTTTCTGCATGTCTTTAAACATCTGCAACAAAACGCTACGTTCTTCTCTGCTTTTTATTTTTGATTTGATAAATGCTGCGGCTTCCTGCATCGGATCACTTGTTTTTCTTTCTTGTTTGTATTTCTTATCTTCCTTAGATACCTTTATTCTTGGCATTACAAATACGTGCTTTGCTCCTTTTTCGTAAAGACGACCTTCTACTTCCTTCCAGTCAACAATAGTGGATTCGTCAACAAACGACTTTACTCTTACTACCTTGTTAACAAGATCTTTTTTAGAAATAACGCATACTACATCAGAAGTTGTACACCCAACTCTACCAGAACCCCATTGCGTAACGTCAATCTCTAAAGTCAATAACTCTATAGCTTGTCTAGCCACAAATTTTGATTCAGCGTGATCACTATATCGGTCATGTAGCAGGAATCTCTTACAGTCGTTTTCCTCGTCAAACGTCATTCTCTCAGCAGATCCCACTATGACCACGTTAGAACCCACTTTCTGCGGCTTATGAATATGTCCTCCTATTACCACACAGGCATCATCAATCACCCTGGATGGGACGTAGTGAGCCGCTGCTCTGTATGAATTACCTTCTTCCCCAACCTTCGAACCAATTACATTTAGATGCGTACAGACTGTATCCGTTTCACATACATGTATGTCCCTATCGTACGCATCCTGAGACTCGTATAACCCCGGTGAAGGAAACGGAAGCATTACTACACCCCTAGATAGCCTGAGTGGCCTATCGACTACCCTGACCCGTTTAAACGGCGATACGCGTATACATTCTAAAGCAGATGGAACCTCTACCTTATTCGTAACATCGTGGTTACCTACCATGATATACAACGGTATACCAGCTCTCTCGAACTCGTTACACCACTGTAGTACTAATTTTTCCTGCGCAATTGTAGGAGAACATTTGTCAAACAGATCACCAAGATGAATTGCGTACCCTACTTTCATCCTTACGCACACATTGAAGAACTCGTACATTGCGCATCGTATACTTTGTGTTAAGTCGAACCCGTACAAAGACCTACCAATATGCGTGTCACCTATTACTGCTATCATTATTCGTCGCCCTTTGACTTTTTTAATGGCAACAAACCATTTTCAAAATCCAACATTATTAGCGCTGATTGGTACGGTTTTGCCAACCTATTTTTTACTGCTGTTATTTTTATTTTAAATCCAGCTACGTACGGCTTTCCTGCAGAAGTCCTGGTTACCTTCCCCAGTAACTCTAATTTGAGCCTAACAGAGGCATAAAATTTAAGCGCCATACCACCTGGCGGTTTCTTTTTCTCTCCATACATCACATCTGGATTTTCCCGTACCTGATTAACACAGAACAATAACGTCTTAGTACGTGGTATTTCCGCGCCCATCTTTCTTAGCGCAGAACTTATCATCATTGCGCGTATCTGCGCAGATCTACCTCGCTTTAATTCTTCCTCTTCTAATTCCGCTCTAGTTGTCATTCCAGCTATAGAATCGATCATCCCTATTACCACGGTACCTCTTCCAACAGCTTTCATAACCTTTGTCCACGAAGAAAATATTCCTTCCACTGTTTCATCGTCTCCAACCACCAATTTAGAAAGATCTATTCCGTATTTTTCAGCTAACCACGCGTCATAATTTCCTTCGCAAGGGTACAGTACTCCTGATCCACCAGCCTTTTGGGCTTGCGCGATAAGAGAATACCCTAAACCTGTTTTGCATGTATTATGGAGAACTAATCCCTCAGCCACAAATGAATGCGTCATAGGCATTCTAACGTCATAAGTCTTTTCTTTTGCCCATTGGTATACTTCTGTTACCTTAACAAAATCATATTTACACAAATCTAATATGTGGTTTACTAACAGATTATTATTCCATTCCACTTTTAACAATGCATCTTTTAAACATACTATTTTTCTTTCCGCGCCACTCACAGCTATACTACTCATACACTCATAATGATCTTCAGACTTCTCAGTAGAATTAAATAACGACTTTATTATAGGCAACATATTTTCTGGAATAATATTATCATCAACAGAAAAAAATCCAGGTACCCACATTTTTATTCTAGTTCCTACTCGTATCATATATCTATTAGTATTACATTCTGATAATCTTAGTCTCCATCCGTCTATCCCCAATTCTTCCAGCTTAGATTTTATTCCAAACACCTTAAGCATAAGTCTTATTTGATTAAGTACTGTTCTACTCATGCTTTTAACTTGCACTATATGGCCGTCATTCTCGCCTACCCTATCTATGTATCCATGCAAGAAGGCCTTTATTGCCATTTTGTTTCCCATTCTAATACGTTTAGGCACACTCTTTTCGCGTTCCATACACGGCGTTAAATCCCACCTTGCATAAAACCCGCTTAAATCGCCTACAAAATCGAACCGACTAAGTATCCTAAACACATCTTCTAGTATTTCTTCTTCCGGCCTGACACCAATTTCATCTACCGCCACAGATCTTAATAACTTAGTCGTTACCTCATTATCACTTGAAATAGATATACGTCCAGCATATAGGACACCATCGGCTATAAGCATTCCAATAAAATATGCTACATCCGGATCAATATATAACGTCCCAGTAGTCATATTTGGCACTGAGACTAAATAGTCTCCCACTTTAATAATCTCAGCTTCCATCCACGATAAAAACCCAGCCGAGTCTAATACTAAGTACTTGTGATTTGACGTCGATCTTATACTAGCTCCATCATCAGTAGTTATTTTGTAAGTATCTTGTAGTCCGTTAAAAAAAAACGCATCAGTAAGCTCTACTCCCCCATATCTATTCAGTAATGGAGCAGCCCTACGCATCATTTTTTTTTCATTGCATGATGTACTCAATCCGTACATTGCAAATAACTCATTAACAGTTAATAAACCAAAATCCGTAAATAATAACGTATCCTCTGGTATGCACGCCTCACCGCCATAAATTTCTACTATTCTTCCTACAGGCCATCCTCTACCTTTTCTATCCAATACAAGATCTAACTCCGGTACACCAGATGGTATGAACGCTTTTGGTTCCCCCATATCACTGTCGCTACCCAAATGAACTGCATCTGAACCAATAGATGCCTTTAGAGCTTCAACTGTTATGGCTATACTCCTACTGATTTGGTCTTTTGCTGGTTCTACTACTTTTCTTTTTCTACTTTCGGCCATCTTTTTTCCTGTTTTGTATTATCTGTTTTTTAATCTAAGAATACAATTATTCACCTTTTACAAATTTCAGCGCTTTAAAATAATCTAACAAACATTGAATAGAACAAAAGTGCATTTCGCCAGACGGTATATTAACAAATTTAGTATTAGCCATCCCATCATATTTACGCCCTCCAGTAATAGAAATACTCGACCCACTAATTATAATCCATCCAATATAATTATATACGTTATCAACTTCTTTTTCACAACTATCACATGCTACTTTAAATAAACGCGCCATCAGTTTTTGCTCCTACAAGGTACAAGCATCCACTCTGGTGGATCACTTAGATACTCGTCGTATATTTTTTCAACAAATTCTATATCATTCACTGTCATTTTCTTTCTTTGTACTATGTCTTGTATTCTTTGCACAATAAACTTCGGCTTGTTAGACAACCACTCCTTCACGTCCGATTTTTTAAACAATTTAATAATTTCCACTGCGTATTTGAATCTAGTCCTAATTAAATGATCATCATTCAATTTACACAAGGCTTTTTTATTATTCTCCTTTACTAGTTGAGCAGCAAGTATCACTGGGTTACTTTTTTGTTCATTACCATCTATAACAACTACGTTTCTTTTTATTTTAATTTTACCACCACATTTAGTTCTAACCATCTTTCTAAACGGTGCCAAAAATCCACTCAGCCTAGAAACCAACGATACGAATCCTAAATCCATCATACTTTTTCTAACATTAACCTCGTCAATTTCTCTACTTAATCTTCCTGCCTTATACTGTTCTAATATATTATCTTTCTCAACTTTTGATAACAAACATCCTACAGTCATTAGTTCCATATTCCTTCTTATGATCTCTTCTGCCTCAAGATATTTCATAGAACCCAAAACCCCAAGTTCCTTGGCAGCAAATAATATACTAGCTAGGGACCCGTACTCCTTTAACAACCGCTTAGCTCTTACATCTCCTATCCCATCAATCCCTTTTATATTATCTGATGGATCGCCGACCAGTACCTTATACGCAAGGTACTGGTGCGACTCCATCTCTAATTCCACTACATTACCCTTAGTCGTAATTATTAAGTGATTCGGGCAATTAGCTAACTGGTATAAATCCTTATCTCCAGTCACAATCCCTACTTTCTCCAGAGCTAAAAATTTGGTTATTACAGCAATACAATCATCCGCCTCTACTCCGCACAAAGACACGTGAGTTACTGGCAAACTATCTAAAATACTTCTTAGCAAAATCTTTTGCCGGTCCAAGTCTGCCAAAAACTCCTTGTCTTTTTTTCTGTTCTCTTTGTACAGCGGATAAATAGCGCTACGCTTATCATGCCCACTGTCCCACGCAATAATCATTTCATCAGGTTCATAGATCTCTGCTAAATTAGACAGAGACTTTAACGCTCCAAAAATAATCCCTGTCTTAACACCATTATTAGTCAATTCATTAAGCTTATATGCAGATTTATAAAGTATTGCACTTATGTCTATAACTAATCTCATAACTTAATCTATTTTTTTAAGCTTAATGATTTCTTTACTTTTAATGGTAATGACTCTAATTCTTGTATGTCTTTTTGACCTTCATCATCCTGTTGTTGGTCTTCCGGCTCACTGCCACTTTGTTCACAGAACGTAAATTCGTCATCTGCTTCTACGTCCATATCATCGTTATCTTGCTCCTCAACATCTTCCTCTACATCTACTGCATCCTCTTCAATGTCCTCTTCATCATCCTCGTCTTCTTCATCAGCAGCACCACGAATAGCTTTACGAAGATCCTTAATTCCGGCTGGCTGCGCAGCCCTTATAGAATCCAAATCATACAATCCCTCTATTACACTATCAGTTACATATTTGCTTATATCTACTGGCAACCCAAATTTTATAGTATACCTGGTCCTCATGGCCTTACCCTTACGCTTTATCGCTAAACACACCGCAGCGGTTGGATCCGATATATCTCTATCTTCTTCGGTAATAAACGATATTACCTCCTCAAAAATACTAGGAGATAATGCTAATATTTTTACACAAGACGGATCGCATTTTTTGATATCGTCTTTTTTTATAGCATTAAAAAATGCCCTCGATCGCAATTTATTGTTATCAGCAAAATCGGTATCCCCCTTGCGAATTCTCTTTTTTATTTCTTCGCATAGAATACACTCCTTTTTCACCGCTGCTTTAGGGCATACTCCAACCGTTCCATGTTGCTGCACTTCTTTCCAGATTACCCCCTCGTCCGACCACGGTGGCATTATGTAATAGTAATTAAACCCTTCTTTTATCTCATGAAAGTCAGATGTACTCCTATTATCAAGTTCCTCCTGTTTCTTTTTTACCTTGCTCAAATCCAACTTATTTACTGATTTACTCTTTGGCTCTTTTTTTATTACCATTCTACTGTCCTTTCTTCTTATCCAACGTTTTTCTTATTATTTTTGTAGCCGATTCCGTCCTAATTTTCATGTCGGTACTATCATATTCTGATCTCCTTGCTGCGCCCAATTGCATAAGCATACTTGCACGCATCTCAAATGCCTTTACGGCAGCCTTTAACACATCCGCATTATGCTGTGCATCCCTCAAATTAGCAGTAATCCTCTGATGATCTGCATGCGTCCTTACAAAAGACTTACATTCATTCTCTTTCGCATCATGATGATCCTGCCGGTACTCATCATATAGCTCATAAAAACTTATTTCTACCTGTTCTTCAAGTCCTCTAACAACATCCTGCGTTCTAGCAGACAAAAAGGACCACCTTGCAAACAACGATGATTGTCGCGTAAATTCCATTTCCAAGTTGGATGTGATTGCTATTTGCTCCATCACCTCCAATTCTTTCTCTCCAAATTCATCCGGATTTTTTTCTATCTGTTTCATTTTTCCTTCCTAGTTACTTTGAACTTTCACCCCAATAATTTTCTACCTTACAGTCCACTTTAATTGGCATTGCGTACTTATGCTCCTTATCCTTTGGCAGTTCTGTCTCCATCCACTGCTTTATATACTTTATTGACTCCTCTACATACTTCTTATTTACATTAAAAATAAGCGCATCATGCAATGACATCACCATTCTTAACGCAGGGATCCTTACTTTCTCAATCCCTATATAACACCTTGCCGTCGCCTCGCTTAAGAAGTCACTTCCTATACTCTGAATCTTACAGTTCAATGCCTCTCGCTTTATATGGGAAAAGTCTATATCATACCTTGCGGTTTGTTCCCCCCATTTTGACGTGAACCAATCAACACCGTGCAACCTACGTACTCTATTGTGCGTGTTTGTTATAAGTTCCATTTTGCATAACGCCTCTGATATCTGCTTCTCTCTAAATTCTGCTATCTTCCAGTATTTTGCGAAATACGCGTTCAATATCACCTGAACTTTTGCTACGCGCTCGACTCTTGGCATAGTTATAGGGAAAGCTTCTGGATTAGCGTCAGCAATCGCGCCAGAACCCCTACCGTAAGGAACACCAAAATTTACTCCTTTCGCTATAGCTCTTTCATCCTGCCCAACCAAAGGTGATATTTTATCCAGTTCCTCTTGTGTTGGCATCCGCATCAACCTTGCTGTCACAGCCATAGATGTATGCAAATCCGCACCAGACAGCAATTCCTTGATCATTACTGTGTCATTACTTAACCATGCCATTATGCAGAGCTCTAACTTCGCGTAATCTGCTGATACAAGAACATCTCTGCCAGGAACGTCTGGTACCAATATAGACCTTATACCGCCCGTCCTAGGTGCGGTTTGCAATGGCGGATCATCAGCAGATAATCGTCCTGTTCTAGTCTTTGTTAAGTTGTAGTTTGTATGGATCCTATCGTATTCCTGAACCCATTGAAGGAATCCGCCTTTTGACTTTTTATTTTCTTCCGGTGATACACCATCCAAATAAACAGTTATAAACCTTTCTAGCTTACGTATTGTCAATACAGCTCTAGATAACGTAGCAGGTCTATCCTTACCCATCATAAGTGATCTAAGAACAAACTTATTTACGGATATTCTTCCTCCGGCTGTCTTTTTCGACAGATGCGCACCCATCTTTTTTAAAATAGCTCCAAGTTGCTGTGAACTATTATAATTAAATTTTTCTCCTTCCTCCTCTCCTAAAGTCCTATTTGCAATCCTACGAACTAACTTTACCTTTTTTCTTACATCTTTCCTATACGTATCAGCCAATTCCACTATCCGCTTCGTATCTATATGCACTCCACGAAATTCCATATCAGCTATAGGCAAAATTAACCCTTCCTCTACCTTGTACACCTTGTCTAACTCCTTATCTTTTATCATCTTACTAAATAGCTGTTTCAACCTAAAGCATCCATCAACGTCATAACCGCAATACTTCCATAGAAGTTCGTCTGGCATCTCCCACGTTTTGAACTGCTTGTCAATCTTGTATTGATCTGTCAACACGTCATAACGCATCCACCCTAAATACCATTGGCATAAAAATGTCAAATTATTCGGCTTGTTTTCGTCAATCACATAATGTGCTAGCATCGTATCAAAACCAATATTATATGGCCATATTCCGAGCAGTTTCCTTAAATGCTTGATATCAAACTTTAAATTTTGTCCATATAATACCGATTCCTGCAACGTTATTGCCAACTCATACAATATTTCTTTCTTTTCCGTTATCGACCAATATTGCAGTTTATTTTTAGCTAAAACAGGAAGAATTACTGCTAATCCTGATTTAAAACAAAATCCTATGCACATAACCTCAGCATTATGCGGATTAAGCGATGTTGTTTCTAAGTCAATTGCAAACCCGACTTTTCTTCTCAATCCAACTAAAAATTCTATGGTCTCGTCACGCGTTTTAAGTACTCTCACCTCCGTATCCGGCCATTTTAATGGCTCTTTACCACTTGCTAATTCTTTTGCAAGTAATAAGTCATAGACCATTAAGTCATCTAGTTCCCATGCCCTCAAACACGCAGCAGGATGATAAGTTGGTATTACATAACATGTATGCTCTAAATAATTGTCGTTATCTTCTGTATCTACAAACCAAAACGTTTTTCTTTCATAAAATCCTCTTGCTCTATAAACCCCGCTATTCTTTTTTATTGAGGAATCTCCTAACAGCGCATCTTTTGCAGTAGCCCCCATAGCTACTATTACTTTTGGTTTAAACTCAAGTATAACTTGAAGTAGATACGGCCAACATGCTTCTACTTCTTTCTTAGATGGTTTCTTATTTTTAGTAGGTCTACATCTTACCGCGTTCTCTATTCTAGATTCCTTCCTTTTCAACCCAGCACGATGCAGAATATAATTTAATTTATATCCTGCATCTCCAACGAAAACCCTCCCGCATTCAGCCTCTCCTTCCCCAAGCGCCTCACCAACCAGCATGATCCCAGACTTACCAGTTCCGCTTCCTTCGCAGCATACTGTGCGGGAAAATGCGTGTAGTTTACACCTTTTGCATGTTTGGTTTGCATTTAACATTTTTTTATTAAAGGACGGTACGTTTCCCAGCTGCGGAGAGAGCAACGATAGTTTCCTCCCACTATAGGATAGGAGGCATATTTATCTCCCTTATGGGACTTATACACTGGGAAACGTACCGATAAATTTTCTTCTTTGTCATCGTGCTCTAATCATATTTTTAGCATAAGTATAAAAAAAATCAATAGCAAACCGACATCATAATCTATATTTTTTCATTTATAAAAAATACACTGACCAACAGCCTTTTGTTTTTGGTATTACAATGTAGTAGAATTCCAGTATTTACACACTAAATATTTCAGTGTCTAACATATTCGTACATAAGCAACAAACATTATCACAAAGTAAAGGGCCAACGAATGCAAGCATATTTGGATATAGTAAATTACGTGCTACAAAATGGTAAATTTAAAAATAATCGTACAGGTATTGGCACATACACAGTAACCGGATACATGTTCCAACATGATATGCAAATAGGATTCCCTTTACTCACAACAAAACAAGTCGGATTTTGCACCGTCGCATCAGAATTAGAATTTTTCATTAAAGGATTAACCGATAAAAGATGGCTTCAAAAACGAAATAATCACATCTGGGATGAATGGGCAACTCCAACAAAAGCTGCCTACGGAAACAGTGATATCGATAAATCAATCATGGCAAAAGAAACAGACTTAGGTCCAATCTACGGCTACCAGTGGCGGTACTGGGGTACTAAGTACACCAACAGTACTACTAGATACTACGATACTGGTATAGACCAGCTAACATGGGTAGTAGCGGAGCTGAAGCGTAATCCCGAGTCCAGGCGTATGCTGGTATCCGCATGGAATGTAGACGATATACCTAGTATGGCTCTACCACCATGCCACTACGCATGGCAGGTTACCGTAGTAGATGGGAAGCTGAATCTGTTATGGAATCAACGTTCAGTTGACACAATGCTAGGGTTACCATTCAACATAGCTAGCTATGGATTATTATTGCACTTACTATCAAAAGAAACTCGCATTCCTGCAGGTAAGCTTGTAGGATTTCTTGCGGATACCCACGTGTACGAGAACCACGTAGATGGGGCTAGGGAGCAGTTGTCACGAAACGTAAGACAATTACCTACAATCTCAACTCCTGAATTTAAATCAATTTTTGACTGGGAGTACAAGCATTCGAAAATACACGACTATAACCCGCATCCACGTATAAAATTTGACGTTGCAGTGTAGACTTTTCTTCAAATTTCCTAATAAAACATAATAAATCCAATTTAAGACGTCTGTGATACTCAAGAAGGTGCCTTAAATTATTTTAAGCTTCATTATAAGGGTTACCCATTTAAGGCACCTTCTTGAGCCGTATACGAATCGTAGAAGGTATCGCAGAACTTTTTTGAGGCTTGAGATCGTTCTGGGGCGGAGCCCCATTTTTTACATCCTGCAGTAGTGGTAGTAGTGCAGTACCAAGTATATACTACCACTACAGAGTAAGTATTACCATGATAACGATTATAGCAGCTGTATCCAGCAATTGGTGTATAGGTCTTGATGGGAAGATACCATGGAGTATCCCTGATGATATGAAACACTTCCGGGATACTACTACTGGTGGAGTTGTAGTTATGGGTAGGAAAACATGGGAGTTCCTGCCAAGTAAACATAAACCCCTACCTATGCGTACCAACGTAGTACTAACACGTACTAGTGAGTATATACTACCAGTAGGAGTTATACGTGCTGAGTCTCTACACGAAGTAAGTACTATGTATAAGCATATATTCGTAATAGGTGGTGCTAACGTGTACAAGCAAGCTCTAAGTACTGCTACAAGCATGATACTCACTATAGTAAATGCAGTAGTACATGGTGACACGTACTTTCCTGTAGTAGATTGGAATACTTGGGTACTATTATCTGAGCAGCACTATAGTACGTACTCCATAAGATCGTATGCGCGCGCATTGTAGTACTTACTATACCTATATTAGTATTATATATTAGTACGTTAGTATATACCTATATTAGTATTATATATTAGTACG
>Ga0315276_10000026_pt1 | contig 101992 bp, 86 predicted proteins | sample YL17G05_0_MG_FD_204542 | JGI IMG/M metagenome (GOLD analysis project Ga0315276, IMG submission 204542) | Sediment microbial communities from Yellowstone Lake, YNP, Wyoming, USA - YL17G05_0 | ecosystem: Environmental > Aquatic > Freshwater > Lake > Sediment | place: USA: Wyoming | collected...
TTGACGGCAACCTAGCGTGGAACTACGGACGCGTCAAACGCTTCATAGCGGACATTGACGGTTATCGCGTGAACCTCCACGGCCGGAAACTGAGCAACTTCCCCGATGTCCTCGGCAATTTGGTCCTCGACTATGATCGGACCATCTGGCGAATCACCGGCCGGACCCGACTGGTGGGTCGCCGCTACATGGAGTTGTGGAATGTCGAGGAACTGTCGCTGGATCCGTACGTGGTCTCGTCGTTGTCGATTCAGTACGCGATTCCAGACTTTCTCCAGGTCGGCAAACTGACTCTGGCGCTACGGGTGGACAACATCGGCGACAAGAAGTACGAAGCTTCCGGCTACGGCGGCAACTACGCCTATGACGACGGCGGTAGCAGGGTGATTGACGGCTGGGCCGAGTATTTCGTCGCGCCGGAACGGTCGTTCTACGGTCAGATCCAACTGGAGATGTTCTGAGGCTAAATGGCTTTCATTGATTACAGCCTGATCGTCCTGTACCTGGTCGCCCAGATGGGGGTCGGTTTCTTTCGGCGTTTGGGCAAGAACAGTCCGGTTGCCGAGGTTATTCTGGGCGGGCGGATGCTCACCCTGCCGGCTTTTGTGGCATCGCTGGTTTCCACCTGGTACGGGGGAATTCTGGGGATCAGCGAGTACAGCTATCGTTACGGTCTCTCGAACTGGCTGGTGTTCGGAGTGCCGTACTATCTGGCGGCCTTTCTGTTTGCGCTCTACCTGGCGAAAAAGGCACGGCAATCCGAGGCCTTGACTATCCCGGATCGCCTCGCCTCCGCCTACGGCGACAAGACTGCCGCAGTGGGCGCAATTGTCATCTTCGCCATGACGGTCCCGACCGCCTATGTTCTGATGCTCGGAGTGATGGCGGAGCAATTGTTTGGCTGGCCGTACTGGACCGGGGTGGTGCTGGGTACGCTTCTGTCCGGGGTCTATCTCTACATGGGCGGGTTCAAATCGGTCGTGCGCACCGACATTCTCCAGTTCGTTCTCATGTTCCTCGGGTTCGCCGTGCTGGTGGTCGTGCTGGTGTCACGTTATGGCGGCCTGCCCTTTCTGGTTGAGCATCTCCCGGCGACTCATCTGGCCTGGAATGGCGGTCGCTCTGGTTGGTACGTGGCGGTCTGGTACGTGATCGCGCTGGCGACCCTGATCGAGCCATGCTTCTTCCAGCGCTGCTACGCAGCCAAATCCGAAGGCGTGGCCAGAAACGGCATCTTCATCTCAATCATCTGCTGGGCGGTTTTCGATTTCATGACGACTTCGTGCGGACTTTATGCCCGAGCGCTGCTTCCCAACCTGACTGACCCGGTGGCCGCCTTTCCGGTTTTGGGTGCGCAGGAGCTGCCACCGGGCCTGTTCGGGCTGTTTCTTCTGGCGATGCTGGCGACGGTTATGTCGACGGTCGATTCCTATCTTTTCATAGCGGCCTCGACTTTCGGCAACGACATCCTCCGTCGTTTTGGGTTGATCGGCGAAGATGAAGTGACTCGCTTTACTCACATAGGGTTGTTGGTCACTATGGTTCTGGCCGTCGTTCTGGCGTTGTTCTTCCGCTCGGTCATCGATATTTGGTACGTTTTCGGATCGATCGGTACCCCGGCGCTCCTTATCCCGGTCTTCACTGCCTTTGTGGGAAAGCGACGTCTCCCCTCAGCCTGGGCACTGGCCTCCGTGATTCTGTCAGGCGGCGTGGCACTGATCTGGTCGTTGTCGCAGTATATGGGCCAATCCAGCGAGTACTGGTTCGGCCTTCAGCCGATTTTCCCCGGCCTGGCGGTCTCGCTGGTCATTTTCGGACTCAAGAGCCGCCAGGTCCGGTCCGATTTGCCAGAACGAACAAAACCCACTATATTACTCCCACATGGATAGGGAACCGGTCTACCTCACCAAGGACGGGCGCATCAGGCTGGAGCAGGAACTGAAACGGCTCAAGTTCGAGGAACGCCCCCGAATAGTCTCCGAAATCAAGCGCGCCCGCGAACTGGGCGACCTGTCCGAAAACGCCGAATACCACGCCGCCAAGGAAGCCCAGGGACACCTGGAACGCAAGATCGCCGAGCTTCAGGACAAGCTGTCGCGGGTGCGGACCGTGGATACTGATCAAATCAGCACCGATAAGGCGTATCTTTTCGCCAAGGTCAAGGTCCGCGATCTGGATCGGGGTGAGGAGATTGTCTATACTCTCTCGCCGCAGGAAGAAGCTGATGCCGACAACGACATTATTTCGGTAAAATCACCGATCGGCGCGGGTCTGCTCGGCAAGGGAGTAGGTGAAATTGCCGAGATAAAGGTGCCCGTGGGCCTGTTGCGTTACGAGATTCTCGAAATCACGCGCGACTGAGCGTCGGCTCAAACCCCGGTTTACTGCTCTTCCTCAAAGAAATCTTCGTCAAAATCCTGAATCTCGTAGATCATAGGGGCGTCGGGGTCGACACCCTGTGCGACATTGGCGCATTCCGCCGAACAGAAGCATTCGCCGCCCTGCCTCAGCGGTTCACCCAAAATCTTCTCGCTACAGTTGGTGCAATACACGGCATAACCTCGTGCAAGTAAATCGTGGTTGGTTTGTCTTTGTGCAAACTACAAGGGAGCGGTTTCGGCCTATCCAACGGGCCCGTCTCCCTCATCGGCGCAAGCTTATTGTCCGCGCTTTTTCTTGTCAAACGGTTTCTTCGGCAACTTTATATTATTTCATTAGCTCAAAATGAGAGCAACAACGCTGAACTCGGGACGGTTGGTATTTGTTTGGCGGGGGTGGTTGTAGAGTGCCCGGTCCAACCGATCTACCGAGTAGAAGCAGCCGCGACTCAAACTAAGGACTGTCCGGTAGGATCTTGGTACCGGACAAAGAAGAGAATTAAGATCATGAATGAAGAGCAGAAAGCAACCGGTATTGAATATCTGGAGAATATCACCCAGGCAACGGGTAACACGCCATTGGTAAAGCTACGTCGCCTGCCGCAGGAACATGGTATCAAAGCGACCCTGCTGGTCAAGCCGGAGTTCCTCAACCCGTCTGGCTCGGTGAAAGACCGGATGGTGATCTACCTGCTCAACCAGGCGGTGGCTCGCGGCGAATTGAAGCCGGGTGGGACAATTGTCGAGGCTACCTCTGGGAACACCGGCGCCGCCGTGGCCATGTTCGCCGCCGTGTATGGGTTCAAGGCGATCCTGACAATCCCTGACAAGATGTCTCGGGAAAAAGTGGATACGATCAAGGCGTTTGGTGCCGAAGTCCGCATCTGTCCGACCGCCGTGCCGCCCGAATCGCCGGAGAGTTACTACGAGACCGGCAAGCGAGTGGCCCGCGAGACGCCCAATTCGTACTGGGTAGGGCAGTACTTCAATCTGGACAACATCAAGGCTCACTACCATACCACCGGCCCGGAAATCTGGGAGCAGACCAAAGGGCTGCTTAATGTTTTGGTCGGTGGCGTCGGCACGGGGGGCACAGTGTCCGGCGTCGCCCGCTTTCTCAAGGAGCAGAACCCGAAAATCGAGGTGGTCGCGGCTGATCCGATCGGTTCCATATATTACCAGTACCACAAAGACAAGACCATGACCGAGCCGCATACCTATCTGGTCGAAGGGATTGGCGAGGATATGCTTTGTCCGACTATGGACTTCTCCGTGATCGACACCATGTACCAGATCGGCGACAAGGAGAGCTTTCTCGTGGGGCGCGACCTGGCCCGCAAGGAGGGGATACTGGCAGGCGGATCTTCGGGATCAATCGTGGCGGCAGCGCTGAAACATGCCGCCCATCTTGACAATGCCGCCGTGATGGTTATCATACTGCCCGACAGCGGTTCGAAGTACATCTCCAAGATGTACAATGATGACTGGATGTGTGAGAAAGGCTTCTTACAGAAGGTGGCACCATGAGTGACAACAAAGAACTTCATATCGAATCCATCGCCATCCACTCCGGCATCGTGCCCCAGGATGGCACTTTCTCAGTAACTACGCCGATCTACCCGACCTCAACTTATCGCGAGCAATTCCCCGGCGACGATTCCGGGTATGTGTATTCCCGATGGTCCAACCCGACCCGCGTGGCGCTGGAGAAAGCGCTGGCGGCGATGGAACAGGGCACGAGCGCGCGGGCGTTTTCGTCGGGACTGGCAGCGGTTGGCGCGGTGATCAATTTGTTGAGCACCGGTGATCATGTGGTCGCGGTGGATGACCTCTACGGCGGGTGCCATCGCCTGTTCGAGCGTTTGCTGCGGCCTCAGTTCAAACTCGATTTCAGCTATGTCGATGGCCGCGACCCGGCCAATTTCGAGAAAGCGATCAAGCCGAATACCAAGTTGTTCTGGGTCGAAACCCCCACCAACCCGCTGCTCAAGTTAGCCGATATCCGCGCGATTGCGGAAATCGCCCACAAGCGTAACATCCTGCTGGCAGTCGACAACACGTTCGCTACACCGTATATCCAGACGCCGCTCAACTTAGGCGCGGATATCGTGCACCACTCGATGTCCAAATATCTCAGCGGGCACTGCGACGTGATCGGCGGCGCGATAATTACCAGGGACAAGGAACTGGGCGAAAAGATCTTCTTCAACCAGTATGCGGTAGGGGCGATTCTCGATCCGTTTCAATCCTGGCTCGTGCTGCGCGGCATCAAGACGCTGCACGTGCGCATGGATCGACACAGCTTCAACGCGCAGAAAATCGCCGCATATTTGAAAACGCAGAAGCGGGTTTCGAGAGTGTACTATCCCGGTCTTGATGGCAAACCGCTGCCGAACGGCATGAAACTGCCGGGTGGGATGGTTTCGTTTGAATTGGACGCGGACTTCGAAATTGTCAAAAAGTTCGTGATGTCTACGAAGCAGTTCATTCTGGCTGAATCATTGGGTGGGGTCGAATCGCTTATCAATCACCCCGCGACCATGACCCATGCCTCAATCCCGAAAGACATCCGCAAGAAGAACGGTATCCGTGACCAGTTGATTCGGCTTTCGGTCGGCATCGAACACATCGACGACCTGCTGGCGGATTTACAGCAAGCGTTCGCAGCGATAGGGTAAAGAGCAAATCCAAGTCGTCCTACTTGTTCTGCCTTAAGTCAACGGACTCATTAAAGTAGATTGGGTTTCCGCCGCTGTTTTCTAAAACTCCGAACACAATGTCCAGGTCATCATCTTTGTCAAGCCTGCCACAAGCTATGCCGGCCGGCCTGGCGCTTCCAAAATTCTGATTCAGCTCAGTGAAGACTCCTGAGCCATTATTTGACCAGAGTTTCAACCCGCCTTCACGATGGCCCGTAATCAGGTCAAGGTCACCATCAAGGTCGGCATCGAATAACTTGCAGCTTGCGTAACCTACTGCAAAACCGGGTCCCGCTTCGACAAATGATCCCGCATTATTCTGATTGAGCCATACCGTCACGCCGGCGGTAGAATTAGCCACGACGAAATCCACATCACCGTCTCTGTCCACATCACCGGACGCAACACTCTCATGTCCTTTATCAGTTCCCAACTTCTGGCCGCTATTCCTGAAGTTGCCCTTGCCGTCATTTATCCATATCTCATCGGGCTGATCCGTTAAACTGAGATACAGATCAAGGTACGTATCGCCGTTGACATCCGCCAGCACCATGGTGGATGCATTAGCTCCGCCATATAGGTTACTCGTTGCGGTAAACACCCCTTTTCCATCATTCAGCCAAAGTCGATTAGGCAATTCGTAATAGGAAATAAAGGCGTCGAGATCGCCGTCGCCATCAACATCTCCGAGGACAATCATGCCGGGAAAATCCGTGCCCACACCAATGTCCTGCGAACCGGCCGTAAAAACACCCGCTCCATTGTTGAAATAAACTTTGCTCGGATTCACATGGCTTAACAGGAAGATATCCGGATACGTGTCACCATTAAGATCACGAATACCGACACCGTGCACCTCTGCTATGTTGAAGCTCTGGGGGCTAGGCGAGAACACGCCGCTGCCGTCATTCAGCCAGAGGGTACTGGGGCCAATATAGTTGGTCATAAAGACATCATTATCACCGTCGATGTCGACGTCTGCGATGGCGACACCAAATGTTCTTGTATTGCCTAGAGTCTGCTCGCTCTTCCTAAAGACAATTCCGGTGGAATCGTCTGCCTGGCATAGCGTTGAAGCGAGTGAAAAGAGCACGATAGCGAGGAGTAGTGTCATGGTGTTCATGTTCCATTTCTTTTGTTTATGTTTTGTTCTCAGTTGCGTTTCCTGAAAGTACTGTTCTTTGTCTCCTGGGGCGTCGTCTCACATTCTACGTGACAATGCCCCGATTGTTGCGCGCCCGTCGGGCCGCCCGTTGGGGGTCGAAGACCCACATACAAGAAACCCTTCGGCCTGATCGGCGAGTTCCGAATCCGACCTACCAGCCCTGACATCCCGCCAAGCGGCTCATCACGACGACAGCAGATGCACCCGGTCGCAGATAGTGACTTCCACACCGCCGTGGCAGAACATAGTCGAACCGTCGGTATTGATCGGGAACTCGCCGCCGTCCAATGGCTGCAACTGAAGTTTCGTTTCGACTGTGAATGAACCGAAGCCCCACCTTTCGGGGTCGTTCATTATCGATCCGTCCCAGGCATGCTTCAGTTGCCGGGCGAGTCGGAAAGCACCCCGGTCTGCAATCGTGTACACATAGAATTTTCCGGAACCAAGTGGTTCACCCTTGGCAAATGGCAGATCAGGTCCGAGATAGCCATTGACGATTATTATCGCATTGAACTTGCCTGCGGCGACTTCACGACTATCGACCGATATCTTCCATTGTCGTTTTTTCCGGCCGACTGTGCGAATAAGTTTGTCGGTTGTCGCCAAGCTGGTGCCGACAAAGAACGGCCCCAGGTCGCCGAACAACTGGCTCAGCACGCCCTTGTAGTACTTGATGAAACGGTTCTCCGTAAAATGCGGTATGCGGCCGAAAATCTCGGCGCCGCCGTAGCCGACAAAGCGATGCGGTTTGGTCTTGCCGCCAGCATCGGAAGCCAGCAGTACATCGCATGGAACAACCCTGTTCTCTCGAATGGCTTTCACGAACACATCGATGGCCGCCTCGATCTTGTCCGGCATGCCCAGCGTCTTGCCGATAAGGTCGGCTGAACCTTTGCGAAGAAACCCGATCCGCACATCCTTCAAGTCGCGGCCGGAATCAAAACAGCCTTCGAGTACGGCGTTGAACGTACCTGACCCGCCGGCGGAGATGATAATCCTGCCTCCCGCCGCCACCAGTTCTGCGGTCTTGCGGCGCGCTTCGGCATGACTGTCCGTCGAGCACAGGTTGACATCGGTCATTCCGTGCTCGTTGAACAGCGGCACGATCCGTTTGACCTTGCCCCAGTCCTTTATCGACCCCGAGATGGTCGTGGCTATGACATCGATATGGGGATTCATCCGTTTACTCCTTCGTGGTCAGTGATGCCCTGGCGAATTGAAGCGCCTGCTCCATGACATTCTCCAACGTTTGTTCGCCGTTCACTATCCGTGTTGGTATCCGCCAATCCGTTTGAACAACCTCACACACCTGATGATAAGCGCGGCGGAGCCGATCGAGCTTCTCTTCTGTTTCATGGACCTGTCGCTGCTGACCTCGGGCCTCAATCCGCCCGCAGGCTGTGGCCGCATCAACATCAATCAGAATCACGATATCAGGCAGTGTGAGATGAGTCAACCCAAGTCGCTTCATCCGGGCCAGTTCCGGGAAACGCGTAAAGATGTTGTCGCTGCGGTTGACGTCTTTCGTCAGGCCACTCAATATGCCGAGTGCGGTTGAGCAGGTGGCGTTGTCCAGATCTTCCTGTTGATACAGCACCGACCAGGCCAGAAGATTGAGCAGGGGCGAACCGTCCATTACGATCAGGTCGGGCGAGTACCACCGCCCGGCCTCATGCATGAGCCTGTCTCTCAGCAGTAGTTCAGCCAGTTTGGGGATTTTGTACTGCTTCAGCGAACCGACCGTTTTCGCATAGGCGCTGATTCGCTGCCGTAGTTTCTCCGACGGCAACGGCTGAAGTTCTCTCGCCTGGCCGTTCTCGAAAACGCGCAGTTCATCGGAGACCAGACAGACCCGCAGCGATTCCGAGAACCGTTGTGCCGCGATCGTGGAAGCGGTGCTCTTGCCCGAACCGTCAATCCCGAGAAAAGCGAGGCATATAGCTGGTCGTACTGTCTGTGCTCTTCGCTTGTGGCGGCGAGCACGCTCCGATCTCGAAAGATCGACCAGGACACTTTCCAGTTGGTGCGTGATCTCGCGATGGCTGCCGACACACTTTTGCGGAGGCCCGACTATGATGTTGTTCCAGAACGGCAGGAGCAGGCCGCTTGCCCTGGGCAGGGCCCGATCCGGTCCGGTGAGAAACACCGGAACGATCGGCACGTGCGGATATTGCGCCATCAGTCGCCCTATGCCGCTCCTAAAATGTTCCATTTCACCCGGCTGGCCGCGGGTACCTTCGGGAAAAATGATCACGTTGCGGCCGCTGTCGATAACGCTTTTGATCCCACGAAAGGGATCATCACCGAGGTCCGGTTTGCCTCGCGTGATCCAGATTGGTCTCAGCAGGAAGTTGATCAGATTATACAGCACTCGCGACCGGGCAAAATGAGGTTGGTCGGCGACCGGATGGGTGCGGCAGATCATCCTCGCCGGAAGGAGATAGTAGAGGAGCAAAACATCCAGATGGCTGTTGTGATTGGCGATGACGATAGCCTGCTCCAGCCCTTCCAGATTGTCCCGGCCGGCCACGTTGATTCCACAGAACAACTTCATGAACGGGCGCAGCAGGATCAGGTGTAATGCGACCGCTGTGCGAGAGATGCGAGAGGGAGCATTCATTTCAGGAAGTACCGGATGTAGTGAAACATAACCGGCGCGGCATAGAACAGCGACTGCAGGTTGTCAAGGATCTGGCCGCGTCCCGGCACCAACAGGTCTTCCTGAATTCCCAAGTCGGCCTCGACAAAACGCCCGGCATGATGACCCATCTGAACCAGCACCGGTGTCATCAGCGCCAGCATGACCGAATGTAGCGGCGGAATTTCGGTCCACGGCGACAGAGCGAGCGAGAGAGCCAGAACTACGGGAATCGGTGCCAACCAGGAAAAGATGATCTTGGCGGCGGTGTGTTCGGTACGATGTCGAACAAGATAGATAGCCAGATCGCACACCAGGACATTGAGAATCAGCAATGCGGCCATCCAGACCGAGTACGACAGCAGATAGCCGACATGTCCGATGCAGAAGACAAACAGAAACAGGCCGAAGTCGATTGCGCCGATGGAAAAGACGGTGCCTTCGGATTCCCTGCCGCCCCACACGACTAATATCGGGATAGCCAGGAAGGCGTAGACCGGTATCGACACTATGAACATTCCGTACCATTCGGTCTGGATGAAGTAATACATGAATGGGATAGAGAGATATGCACCGACCAGCGCCAATCGGTCCTGGAGACGGATATTGATGAGCGAGAAATACTCCCTGATGGCCCAGAAGCTGATGAGCGCCAGAATCCAGACACTGACTGCGTAGCTTATCATCTCCGAAAACACGAAAGTGAGAAAGAACAGCCAGGTATAGCCGAGATACGAGTCAAACAGGAATCTCCTTCGACCGAAAGTCCGGTAGAGCCTGGCAACAGACAGCAGGACAAACACCGCTATCAGCGTAAAGAGAGAAAGGTTTTGGAACATGTACGCTACCTCGCAACGATTGGCAGTCACCCGACTGCCTAAAGATAGCTACGACAGAGCAGAATGCAACACGAACTAATCTGGGGGCGGTAAGCCAACAGTGTGAGCAAATCGATATAGTTTCACGACCGGACGTTCTAACTTGAATCATTCCCGGCGGAAAGCCGTCGGCAAGACTCCAGTCCTCTGCCAACAGGTTGTTTTCTACTGGAACTATCTGATCCAATTCAGGTTAGACAACAGAAAGGCCTCGGATCATTTGAATAAACACCCGACATCCAGGCCGCTGACTGAGCAAACGAATTCAACTCTTGGTGCGTAGGGTCCTATACAAGCAAGGACAAGGACATGGAACCCGTATTGCCTAACGCTACCCATTTCTTGAAGATCGTTTTGGATAAGCTCTGCGATGGAGTGATTGTAGCCGACCCGGAGGGCAGTTTTCTGGTTTTCAATTCGGCAGCCGAGAGGATTCTCGGAACAGGTGCTCGTGATATCCACCCTGAAGAGTGGGCCTCGGTCTATGGTTGCTACCACACTGACAAAGTCACGCCTTATCCGGCCCATCAACTACCCCTGACCCGAGCCATTCGGGGCGAGGAAGTGCTTGACGAGCCGATCTACATCAGAAATCAGGACCGACCTACCGGCGGGTGGATTAGTGTGAGCGGCCGACCCTTGAAGACGGGTAACGGATCCACCTGGGGCGGGCTGGCTATTTTTCGTGACATCACTGATCAACGAGAGTCTGAAGACAAACTTCATTCGACATTACAGCTGCTGTCAATCCTGATCCATAGTCAGAAAACGGCCGTCCTGCTGGAGAGCGACAAGAGAAAGATTCAGTTCATCAACACTGCTTTCTGTGAACTGTTCGGCGTCTTCTCAAAACCCTCGGAACTCATAGGCAAGGACTGCTACCAGTCGGTGGCGCAAGCCAAACACCTGTTTCCCGATCCGGAGGGCTTTGTTCAGCGAATCGAGCATCTGCTGAGAGAAGGAAGGCCCGTATCGAATGAGAAGATTTATCTGCGTGACGGGCGCGTCTTCGAGCGGGACTACGTCCCGATCATATCGGGCGGTGCGTGTCTGGGGCACGGTTGGCAATATCGCGACATTACCGAGCGCGACGAAGCCCTGAAGAACCTCAGGCTCCTCGAACGATTGAGCCGGGCCCTTGCCCAGACCGCCGACAGCGTGATCATAACCGATATGCGGGGGTGTATCGAGTACGTTAATCACGCTTTTGAAACTACCACCGGCTATACAGTTGCAGAGGCGATGGGCAACACCCCCCGGATTCTCAGGTCCGGTATGCACGATGCGGCGTTTTATCATGATCTTTGGGGTAGGATTCTCTCTGGACAACCCTTTCGCGGCACGGTGGCCAACAGAAAAAGGACAGGCGAGATATATTGGGCGGAACAGACAATCACGCCGGTGAGGGATGACGAAGGAAATATCACTCACTTCGTCTCGGTGCTTAAGGATATTACTGAGCTGCTTAAGAAAAAAGAGCAGGAAGTCGAGCTTCACCTGGCGCGTAAGGTACAGCAATCTTTCTATCGAGCCTGCGCAGAGATTCCGGGCTTTGACATCGCAGCCTCGACCGACCCGGCCGACGAAACCGGCGGCGATTACTATGATTTCATCTGCCGGCCGGACGGTTCTCTCTGCATTGCCGTCGGCGATGTCAGCGGTCATGGCATCAGCTCAGCGCTGATCATGGCGGAAACTCGTGCTTACGTGCGTTCCCTTGCCGCGACTATGGTCGACCCGGGCGAAATCCTGGCTCTGGTCAATAAGATGCTGCATGAGGACCTTAAGGACGATCGCTTTGTTACTCTGCTGCTGGTCTGCCTCGATCCGCGCACGAGGACTCTTACATTTGCCGGCGCCGGACATGAGTTTGGTTATCTGCTGAATCAGTCGGGTGAGATCGCTCATGTGCTGAAAAGCAGCGGGCCGCCTCTGGGTCCTTTTGCAGACGGTCTCTTTTCATCGGACGAAACTCTAAAGTTGGAGAAAGAACAGATCCTGCTGCTGTTGACCGACGGTGTCACGGAATCGCTCAATCGTTGCGGTCGAGAATCACTCATAGGCCAGGTCATTAAGTACGTTCACAAAAATCGCCATGAGCCTTCGGCTCTGATTGCGGCAGGCCTCTGCGCGGCCAGCCGATCGTTCGCTGAAGACAGGGCCGTTCAAGACGACGCCACGGCGATCATCCTCAAAGTCCTTTGAACTACACTGCCCGTAGATCGAGACCTTTGAGGTCGACACTCTGATGTTGAGACAACAAGGATCCTTATATGCTTTGTAGTGACCCTCTGCGAAAGCAGTACATTAGTGCTCATCCGAAACGGCCAGCGACATGATATCACCCACCACGATCGGTTCGACGGCGTGGAAACCCTGGCCGTATGTGCAACGCGCCTGCATCCCGAATGAGCGCGCCATCAGCGTGAGCGAATCGATATAGTCCCGCGACTTCTCCGGATTCAGGAACTGCGATTGATGAGCTGACAGGGCTTTGATCCACTGGCCAAAATGCGGTGTGATATCAACCACGAAATTGGGATATACTCCCGGCGGCAGAAAGTAATGAAAAATACGATCCACCAGGTGCGGCTCACCGGGCAGATCGGCTTTCTTGAGAGCCGCCAGATTGGTGGCATTAATACTAATCACGCCCGCTGCGACATGATCGGGATGTGACTGCCTGCGGCCGTGGCCGACATGCGGGTAAGGCGCCAGAATGATCCTGGGCCGTGCCTGCCGGATGATGCGTCCCAGTTCCAGCCGATATTCGTACTTGTCTTCGAGCCTGGTGTCGCCCCAGTCAAACGTAGCCAGAATGTCGACCCCGAGAACCGCAGCGGCTTCTTTGACTTCGTTGGAGCGAATCTCCGCGGTACCGCCGGTACCCATCTCACCCTGCGTCAGAATGACAATGCCGCAGCGGTAACCACGCCTGTTCAAGTCGATCAGTACACCGCCGGTGCCGACTTCGACATCGTCCGGATGAGCCCCGATCGAAATAAGATCGTATCTTTCGCCGTTGGTCATAGTCGAGTTTCCCTCACAAAAAAGCCCGGAGGGACACTGCCCTCCGGGCTGACCATTCATTCATGCCATCAATTGCCGAAGTTGTTGGAGTGGAAGATCAACATCTCGCGCAGAATATCAAAGAGGTATTCGTCGTTGATGACCGGATCATCGTTGTAGCTCGAGTAGCTATACTCCTCAAGTTCGTGGCCCTGGTTGCGCAGGAAATCCATCCATGATTGAGTCATATGGTAATAGTCCCAATGCGCATTCGGGTTGGTGGCAAACCACATGTTTGCACCCTGCAACGGATCGCCGCCTTCGGCCACAAACATGTTCTCAAGGTTGTTGGCCATCCAGCGATCCCAGATTGGCTGATACACGTTGCCATTGGCGTCAAACGGCAGGTGGAAATCGAGATCAATATTGTACAAGCTGGGGTTAAGTCTGATCAAGTTGTAAATGAACGTTGTGGAATCTCCACCGCCGGGAAGCAAGCTGTCGGCGATCTTTTCCCAATGACTGAACACGAGCCGCCTTGTATAGGTAGTATCAGCCCTATTACCAGGAGCCGGAACTATCGAGGTATCAATAGTCCGACTGTAAACGATGCTGTCATTGGGCGAGAAAGCCAGCGAGCCGCCAATGAAAGTCATCGAGATCGGCATTGACTGGGCGCTATCGAAGTGGTCATTGAAATTGAAAGGGATGGTATCGTAATTCACCCAAGTGGAATCGAAAGTGGTATCGATGCCGGAGATAATCGTGTCCACCCAAATATCATCGAAGGCGTCAGTGCTGGCAACCTTGATAGTATCCACGGATTCGTTCGCATTGTAAGATGCCTCCTGTTCCAGAACGGCAGCATCGAACAGGTCCATCAGCCCGCTGCTGCCGTCGGGACCGTCAAAATCGAGGGGGCCGTCAGCAACCGAAATCGACGAAAAGACACCGGGGTTCTTGATGGCCGCACGAAACGCCCCATACGCCCCCTGTCCAATGCCGCCAATACCCCGCTTGGCTGGTGATTTAATTGTCGATGGATAGGCCGTGTGCAAGTATCTCAACAAGTCTGAAGTGGAAGTAATCGGGATATTGTCCCACTCCAAATCGTAGTGGAAAATAGAATCATAATGTCCAGCTGGATCGCTGTCACCATAGAAGTAACCACCGAACGTCTGATCACTGGCCATGCAATAGATGACCATAGGTTGAATCTGACCGCTCGCCGTCAGTTCGCGAACCAGTTCACTCAGGCCTGCCTGGAAGTAGTAGAATCGGGTGCCGGTCTCGGGCGCCAACAGGATAAGCAGAGGCATAGGATGAGTGGGCGGAATGTCCATGGCTCCGGGGGGCAAATAAGCGGAGCCCAGGAGAATTTCCTGAGGATTGCGCAGTTGCAGAGTCAGAGCCGGCACAAAAGGATGGCTTGGGCTGGGATCAACCCCGCTCCAGCCCTCCAGGTCTCCAAGGTCCACCGGCGTTATGTTGGAACCGCGGTTCTCACATCCAATTACGAGGGCCAGGATCATCACAATTCCGGCCATGAACATCAGATATCTTCGCATCTTGCAGATCTCCTAAAACCGGTGGCCCACCGAGAGCACTGTTTCATAGGTGCCAGCCTTGTAGGCGCCGGGAAAATTGTCAAAAGTACCGTTGCCGTCTGAGTCAACCAGACCCACCAGGTTGATGTCGGGATAAGCAGTGTAGCTCGTTATCAACCCCACGTCCCACTGGCTGATGTGCAAAATCCCGCCGCCACTGAAACCCTTCTTCGTGCCGAGGTCCATGAATTGCGGCGTGTAGTCAGTCGAATTACGGGAGGGCGATTGGTCTGCACACACACCAGCCAGAAGAGTCAGTTTCGAGTGCAACAGGTACCGGGCGCCCAGCGAGACTTTGCCGGTGTTGTCCCATTTCACCGGACTGGCCAGGTCGGCCTGGAAAAACTCCTGTTCAAACCGAGGAGTGTTAGCAAAATTAGAGAACGAGAAATCCAAACCATCATACTTCGACCACAACGTGTACTCGGCGTCAACCGCCACGGTCAGCTTCTCAGTTGCCTGATACGAGACACCAAGAGCCAGCGAGGACGGCAACTTCAGTTTGGTTTCGAAATCCGATGTTTGGGTTAGCATCTCTCCTGAGACAAACAAATAATCAGCGGAGTTAGGCGCTACGCTACCCCACAAGTACACGGCCTTAGGCATAACAAAGGTGTAGAATGTTTCGCCCTTGATGGTGATATCGAAAGGAAGATAGGCCGTGGCGGCGACATTGAGTTTTTCTGTAGGTTTCCAGATCACCCCGCCGCGAAGGCCGAAGCCCCAGCCGCGCCCTTGACTGTCCGAAATTTCGGGGATCTGGTCGCGTGGCCGGTTGTCTACGTCCGGGTTGACATCACCCCTGGGATTCGCTCGAAAAGTGAGGTTACTAAACCAAAGGTCACCGCGCAAAAGTTGCAACCCGACACCAATCGCCAATTTGCCTTCGTTAAACTCCCGCGCCGCAGTTGCCTGAAACGCCACAACGTCCAAATCGATCAAATAGTCGTGCCCCGGGAGCGAAAACTTCACTCCAATGTCTTCGTTGTACGCCCGCATGAAAGAAGCATCAGGCGCATATGTACGCCACCGCAGGCTTTGATCAAACGGCTCAAACGCCGAAAGACCAAATACCGTTTCGCCTCCCATCATGGGCAGACGGACCACAAATCCGGCTGAGGGATTGTTGAGGACTCGATGGAAGTTGTAGATGGTCTGCCCGTTGGCGATACCCCAGCCGTATTCGTTACCTTCCGGGTCGGTCTCTACGTAGTGCGGCGTAATCTCGTCGCGAAAGTGAATCAGTCCCAGAGTGCCTGCCAACTGGTTGTCAACAATGAAGGCATAGCCGGCCGGGTTGTAGTATGCCGCACTCCAGTCGTCGGCGATGGCTCGAAACGCGCCACCCATGCCTCGGGCAGTAGCTCCCAGACCGGTGTTCTCAAAACCGCTTGCGTACAGACTGCCGCTCCACGACGCAAGCAACAGCAGAACAGCTACGGCCAGTGTTAGAATCCGCATTCGGTTCTCCGTCCTATTACTCAAAGTCTCCTGTTAATCCTATCTGGTCGATCTGGTCGATCCGTGTGGGACAATTCGCCTCTCGGCACGCGATAAGCCAGTCCAACCTCTTGTCAATACTGACGATCCAACCACATGCAACGTCAAAAAACGGCTGGCAAATTACTACACTGTCCCGCCGATGTCAAGCGGGCCAAAGCCTATTAATCTGGGCTGTTGTAGCGGAAAAATACCTCCAATCGAAACCCAACACAGACAGCAGTTTGGGAAATATCTTCCTCGTACTGCGGAAATGATGTGCGGGGAAGAAGCTCGGTGTCCCTTGCTACGAATGAGTGTCACACAGCTAATTCCTTTTGAGGCAATCAGATAGTAAAGGCCTCCGCGACCCGGCATCCCACTTGTAAGAAGGATTCACAGCATTAGAACCGCCGCACGGAACGCGGCACATCGCTATAGGAAGGTGATGGTGCAAAAAAAACTGTTTTTCCTCGTTTTCGTCATAGTTCTGGTCTGTATCAACTGGTTCAGGCACGCCCTGGCCCAGGACTTGTCGAGTCTCAGCGACACCGACAAGGCGATGATCCTCAGTCGCATGGCAAATCCTGTCACTTCGGACAGTGAGAACAAATCATACCAGTCCCCATCGATTTACGCTAACACCGACTCTCTAACCAGACTTCCCGACACGCTGCGAGCTCATGATTCGACCGCCGTGGCGCAAAAGAAATCGACAAACTCAGAGTCACTGACCCCGTTTGAAGATCTGATCCCGTTTGGGATGGAGCTGTTTGCGGGGCCGCGCGAGAGTCTTCCCCCTGAGGACATCGCCGCCAGCGATGATTACGTCCTCGGTCCCGGAGATAATATTATCATCTCCCTTTGGGGTCAGGTGGAGAAAGAGTACACCCTCTCGGTTGACCGTGAGGGGCGCATTTTCGTTCCGCAGGCTGGGGAAATTGTGGTCTGGGGGCGAAACCTGGCCGAGTTCCGCGAGCAACTTCAACGGCAACTGGCCACTATCTATACGAATTTCGATCTCAGCGTTTCGCTGGGAAAGATACGCTCGATCAGAATCTACTTGACCGGCGAGGTCCAGCGACCTGGCGCCTATACTGTATCGTCGCTGACCTCGCTGTTCAATGCTCTTTATCTGGCCGGAGGACCGACCCAGAACGGCTCGATGCGCGAGATTCGCGTTATGCGCAACGGTGTCAAAATTGCCGAGGCAGATCTGTATCGCTTCCTGCTGGAAGGGGACAACTCCACAGACGTTCGCCTGGAGTCCGGGGACGCGATTTTCATTCCCATGACCGGTCCGCGGGTGGCGATCCGTGGCAAGATCAAGCGCCCGGCGATTTACGAATTGAAGGGAGAGGCGGCCGTGCTCGATTTGTTTGCGCTGGCCGGCCAGCCGGCATCCGACGCCTACCTCGACCGGGTCATGCTGGAGAGGGTCTCCCGTGGTGACGATTGGGAAGTGCAAGACCTTGACCTTAGCGGCGCGGCTGATTCCATCGACAACGTGCCATTGGCCGACGGCGACCGACTAACGGTCTTTTCCATCTTTGAAATGAAACGCAATATGGTGGCGGCGTTCGGACTGGTCAAGCATCCGGGTTACTACGAACGCGACGATTCCACTCGAGTTTCCGATTTGATAGCTCGCGCTCAGTTGCGGCCCTACGACGTGCACTTCAAGCGGGCTAACCTCTTCCGGAGACACAGCGACTGGCGCCGCGAGGTGCTGGCGGTGGACCTGGGCAAGGCCCTGACCGGTTCCTCCGAAGACAACCTACTTCTGAATAACGGTGACTCGCTGCACGTGTATTCGATCCAAGACGTTAACTGGGATAGATATGTCCACATTGATGGACAAGTCAAGCATCCGGGGCAGTATATATACTACGATAGCATGACGGTTCAGGACCTGATCTTCCTGGCTGGGTCGTTTGACCGGGGAGCCTCGCTCCTTCGGGCCGAAGTCGCGCAGGTCGACTCGCTGGGAGAAGTTACCCTTGAACAGGTCGATCTGAGCGACCCGACGGCGCACCGGACCGTCCTGCAGGAAGATGATCGCGTGTACATCCGTCAGTTGCCGAACTGGGAATTGCACCGAACGGTGAAAATCGAGGGCGAGGTGATGTACCCCGGCGAGTATGTGCTGGCGAGCCGTGACGAAACCCTGTACCAACTGCTTGTGCGCGCTGGTGGGATGACCGCAACCGCCTTCCCCAAAGGATCCGTGATCGAACGCGCTTCCATCAATAAATCTCTCGAACGCAAGCGCATTCCGACACTCCTGGAGAGGTCAAATCCGGTTGTGCGAGATTCGCTGGGCAATTTCTCGCGCCAGATGTTGTTCGAATATGAACCGAACTCCGTGAACCGGATTGTGCTGGATGTTGATCGGCTGCTCGAATCACGCGGTACCATCGGTGATATCATCATTCAACCCGGTGATCGAATTTTTGTGCCGTCGGTTCCGAGCGGCATTTCCGTGCTGGGGGCGGTTGGCTCCAGCGGAACCATCAAGTTCACCGAAGGGGAGAACGCTAAGTACTATCTCAAACGCGCCGGCAACTTTACCGCCCAGGCGGACAAAAAAGGTCTCCGACTGATCAAAGCCAACGGCGAAGTATATTCCGGCGGCGGCACGACTGGCCAGCGCGTGGATCTGGGCGACGTAATTGTCGTCCCGACCAAAATAGAAAAAGAGCGGGATTTGGGCAGGACATTCACGACAACTTTGTCGGCGATCACCGGCGTACTGACCACCATCCTGATAGTCGACCGCCTGTAGAAAAATGAAAAACAACAGTCCTTTAACTGGTCTCTTTTCTCACCTTCCTAAGAAGATCGCCCGGAAGATTTCACATCTCCGGGCGATCTGTTTTTGGTGTGAGCTTCCCAGCCAGGCGGAACAAATATCCCGTACTGAGAATCGGCATCTGACCGCGTCACAGTGTATCGATGTAACTGCTTTACTGTCAATCAAGTACGTGCTGTTCAATTGCTGCACAGGCGGGCACAACAGTTGCCCTCAGATCGGTTAAGGAATTGGGCTTGAAGACCCGGAAGCAAGGAAATGGAATTCAGCTTCATTATCTCAAAATCCAGACTGGTGAACCCAGCCGGCAGAACTACGAAACAAGAAAACTTGCGGTAGAAGGAAGACCCTATGGACAGGATTTCAACGGCTACACGTGATTCGCTTGAAGAGTTCCTTGAGCACCTGGCGCGGAAACTGGACGTCGACTGCTCTGCTCTCATCCCCTTCACAGATTATACCGAGATGATGACCGCGTTGCTGGAGCATGTCGGTCAAGAGAAAAACCGACTTCTGATTGCCGGGCATGCATCACCTGACGTCGCCATTGCCGCCGAGCGCGCCGGAATCGAAGCGACCGAGGTTCCGGGAGCTTCGCCATTCGTGAATCATCCCGAGGAGATTCTTCAGGCGGTAGACTCGCCGAATTCTCTGGTCTACCTGGCCAACCCTAATCGGATAACCGGCTCCAACCACTCCCTGCAGCACGTAAGTCGAATCGCCCAGAGCATCCCGAATGGTATGCTGATCCTGGACGAGAAATACTATGACTACTACGGGATTTCCGCCCTGCCTCTTCTGGAGCGATTTGATAATATCGTGGTGATCAGGTCGCTCACGGCCGGCTTCAGTATCGGTTCGGATGAATCCGGATGTCTGGTCGGTTCGATTGGTTTCATGGCGGGACTAAGGAACTTCTACCATTGGTCACGCATCACGACCACCATGCTCCGCCTTCTGTCGACGTCATTGTCGAGCGGCGCGGAAGCCTCAAAACGCGTGGCGCAAGTACACGACGAGTCGCTCCGGCTGGCCAAGGAACTGCAACGAATGGGCGTTCAGAACCGAATCACATCCGCCGACTTCCTTCTCCTGCGAGTAGCCGATACCAATCGAGTAGCCGCGTCCCTGAACGGCAACGGCGTACCTGTGGACAACCTTGAAAGCTACCCTGATCTTCAAAACTATCTGCGGTACCGCATTCAGTCGCCGTTGTCCAACGACGGCCTGCTGTTGACGTTCCGACGTATGCCGTCGGAATACTACCGGATGGCCGATGTCGACAAGCGCGCTGTGATGTTTCACCGGCCGGGCGAGTCGCCTCACGATTACGCCGCCACCCGAACTTCCTCGCGCTTGCGTTCCCTGGCTGCCAAACCAAAACTCGAGGAGATTCCAGCCTGAGACGGGTCTTTTGCTCCGTGACCGAAAACTCGATCTGTCCTCTCAATAGGTAGCGAGTCGATTGTACCATGCCCCCCAGTGTAGCCTTTACCCCTTCAACCGCCCAACAGTCCCTTGTTCCGATCAAGGTGTCAGCCAGACCAGACGATAATGGTCATATACCTTCTAAAGAGGGGCAGCGCCGGCGGTCAAATCGATCGCAGTATGACCGAGCTGATGTCAAACTTGCGGGACCGTCAGGCAATGTAATCGATGTACGAAGGGGGATGTTCGTGAGTTCAGAGGGGGTAAGGGATCAAGTTCGGGATGCCACAGCCGGGGCTGATTTTCGGCTTAGTGTTGCAATTCGAAAACTGCTCTTGCTGGCTGCCGGGCAGACGGGGGCATCGGTCGCCGCTGTATCTTTTCTGTGGACAAGTCTGAAGTTGAGCGGTTTAACCGGCGGATGGATATGGCAGTCAATAGCAGCCCTGCTTCTGGTCAGAGTCTGGTATTTCCATACCCGTGGCCCCAAGCCGGTGCTGGCGAAATACCGAATTCGCAAGCACTTTTGGCGTATCCTGGTCGACGAAGGCAAGATCGGCCTGGTGTTTCTTGGTATCAGCCTCCTCATGAGCTGGCCGATGACCGCTTCTGTGGCAACCTTGTTCCTGATCGGGAACTTCGCAGTACAATTAAGCTTGATGAGCTTCTCGCGTTTAGTTATAAAGGCTCTGGCCGAGTTTGACAGAACGGCTGGATTAGCCGACACTATGACACAACGTGCAATAATAGTGGGCACCGGCGAGAATGCCCGCAAAGTAGCCGATATGGTGCTCAACTCTCCGGAGCTTGACACCCAGTTGATCGGATTTCTCGATTTCCAGCGTCAGGGGTACTGGCGGTATCGGGATATCCCGCTAATCGGCCACCCCGACACACTCGAGCACATTGTGATCGGTTCGCAGATCGACGCTCTCTTCTGGGCGGTAGATCCGGACGACATTTCTCGTTCCTGGAAAATGATGGAAATAGCGGAGAAAATGGGCGTCCGCATCTTTGTCATGCCCAACCTTTATCGTCCGAGAGTCGCGCGCGTGCAGCCGACTTACATCAATGGCCTTCCCGCCATGGTCTACCGTTCGGAACCCGAAAGTAACGTACCACTGCTGGTCAAATCAGTTCTGGATCGAGTGGGCGCGCTGATTGGACTGGCCCTGTCTGCTCCGGTGATGCTGATAGCGGCTTTAATGATAAAACTGGACAGCCGGGGGCCGGTCTTTTTCAAGCAGACCCGCCTGGGACTGAACGGCAGGCCGTTTTCGATGTTGAAGTTCCGCACGATGTGCAGCGACGCTGAGGCCAGGAAACGGAGCCTGCTCGAGAAGAACGAGATGTCCGGGCCGGTCTTCAAGATCAAGCACGATCCGAGAGTCACCCGCACCGGCCGGCTGTTGCGCAAGTTCTCAGTCGACGAATTCCCACAGTTTATTAATGTGCTCAGGGGCGAGATGTCTCTGGTCGGTCCGCGTCCGCCGCTGCCACAGGAAGCGCGCCGCTTTCAGCCCTGGCAGCATCGCAAGCTCTCCGTCCGGCCCGGCCTGACCTGTCTCTGGCAAGTGAACGGACGCAACAATATCGATTTTGATGAGTGGATGCAGCTCGATCTGCATTACATAGACAACTGGTCACTCTGGCTCGACGCCAAGATTCTGGCCAAGACGGTCCCCGCCGTGCTCAAGGGATCGGGCCAGTAGACGTAGACAATACGGCCTTTTTCGGAATCGCTCCGGCGGATTACCCCCCATCCTTCCGCCGCGACTGACTCCAAACAAAATGAATTGACCGACGCCATGGACTGGCTGACTGAAATCTTTGAACTGAGACGACTGACAACGCGGCTCTGGCTGTGTTTGTCTTTGTGTATGTCTTCTCAGGCGGTGGCCTCGGTCCTGCCTGTGGGTCAGCCTGAATATGATTTTCTCTACGAACGGCGGCTCCGTCACGAGGTACTTCACCCGAACAGCTTTGATTATCAGGTCGGCCCGTTCTCAACTGATCAATTTGAGAGTTCCCTGGGTCCGTTCGATTCCTGGCTGAACGAATCGACGGAGAAGCTGCATCTATTCGGCTTCGCATCCGAGGATTTCCGCTGTGCCCTATACGCGCGAGCGACCGGCTACGAGTCGTTTCGCGCCGGTGTGCGCGGGCAACCATTTGATCGCGTGAGTATCTACGCTGATTTCATTCTCGACGAGGAACTGGCAAAGGACCCCTTCTACTCCGGCAAGAAATGGCGAGGTTTCGCCGGGGATGTGGATCAGGCCTTTGCTTCGTTTGAGAGTGCGCGCTTCAACTTGTTGGTGGGTCGGTTCGGCTCGTTCTGGGGACCGCAGCGTTCGCTGATCTTCTCTCCTCAGCAGAAGCTGGATGGATTGGCGTACACAGTGCGCTGGGGAAAACTTGCGGTGTCGTATCGACTGGGCGCGCTCGATGGTCTGAACCCCGATGAAGACCCAGTTGCGCAGTTTGAACCGCGCTATATCGCGGCGCATCGTTTCGATTGGCATTTCAGCGACCGACTGCGGACGGGTCTGTTTGAAACGGTTGTTTTCGGCGGCCCGGGGCGGCAGATCGATCTGTTCTACTTAAACCCGCTCATCTTCTTTCACGGCTCGCAGCTTAACGAGAAACTGAATGACAATACGATTGTCGGTTTTGACTTCGACATACAACCACTCACGGGGCTGAAAACCTACGGTCAGTTAGTGCTGGACGACATCCAATTAGATAATAAGAGCCGCGGCGACCGGGAACCCGATGAGTATGGAGTACTTGTGGGCGGCTACCTGGCCGATCTGTGGGCGAACACCGATATCCGCTTCGAATATCAGCGCGTGACTAACTGGACGTTCAACCAGATGCATGCGCGCAACCGGTACCTGAATGATGGTCACCCTATCGGCAGCGTTGCCGGCAATGACTATGATCTTGCTGAAGTATCTCTCATTTATTGGTGGCGGGAGCTTCTCCAGAGCAGCATTTCGTTGAGTTATGGTCGTCAGGGCGAAGGGCGGATCGATGCTCCCTGGACTCAGCCGTGGGTAGAATCCAATGGTGACTATGCGGAACCGTTTCCCACCGGAGTCGTGGAGAAAACTGCGACCGTGTCACTGGGGCTGAAAGGTCTCGTGGTCGGTCGAGCGTATGTCGACTTCGAAGCTGGGGTGGATTGGGTAAGAAACCGCGCTCATATCTCCGGTGACAATCCGACACTACCATTTGTAAAACTGTACCTGTCGATTTTCGGTTTCTCGCGAGCTGGTTTGAACTGAATCATATTCATCTTTTTCGTGTCATGCTCCGCTTCAGGGGCCTGTTGAAAAAGTCCGCGCCCGGCAGATGCCCACATCTGCCGACGACGCGGCACATGTGGGCATCTGCCGCGCACAAGAAGTTACGCGTGTCGGCTTATCCCGGGCGCAATGTGAAATCGCAGCAAATGGGGTTTTTCAACAGGCCCTTCAAGCCGGGGAATGACAAGAAGTCCTCAGTTTTCATTGACGATTTCGCTTGTTCGGGCTTCGCTTAACGATATCGTTCCTCCGACTGTCAAGTAAAGAGACGAACAGGAACGAAACTACTGATTGAGTGGGAGATTGGTATGTTTACGAGATTGTGCTTCACGGTGGTTGCAATGGTGGTGGTTTGCGGGTCGGTTAGTGCACAGAGCATCTTAATGGACGATGGTGAATGGGGCTGGTATGTTCAGGGCGCCATCGCAAATGGCGTTGACGTACATAGAGATCTGCGGGGGAGCTGGATATGGGGTTCGCGCTCAGCAACCACTTCGATTTTGGAGTCTCCAGCACTTCTAGTTCAGGTATTGTCATGTTGGGGCCATATTGGAACGCCTACCCTTTGAGAGTTGACAGTCGACGAACAACATTCCTGTTTGGAATGCATGCAGCTCTCGGATTCCACGCGTCTTCGGGTCATGGCAATGTTGGCGCAGCTGGGGCGACGATCAATCTAATCTTGCATACGAGTTCAAGAACAGGTGTTGTGCTTGGAGGAGGATGTTTCAGCAATTCCCAAGATGGGAGAGAAGGTCTGACGTATTCTGGTATGATCGGACTCAATCCTTTCTTCAAGACAAAAGGCGGTCATCCCATAAGCATCATGTTCCAGTACGGCGTTAATGAAGAATTCAATACTTTCGGCATTGGACTTTCGCTGGGTCTTGTCAAGGCGCGGGCAAAAAACTAATTCATATCCGCGATCAAACGCAGGCCATCCAGCGTCAGATTGGGATCGACCTGCTTGATATGTCGTAAGTGCTTCTCTATGCCGCTCGCCAGGCCGCCGGTGGCCACCACCGTGCAGTTCACAAATCCGGTTTCTTCGATGATCCGCTCAATTATGTAATCCACCTGGCCGACCGTGCCAAAAAACAGCCCCGACTTGAGCGCTCCGGCGGTTGATTTGCCCACCACCCGGTCGGGCGGTTCAATCCTGATTTCAAATAATCTGGCCGCCTTGCGCGCCAGTTCGGCCATCGATGTCTCCGGCCCCGGTATGATTACCCCACCGATATACGCGCCGTCTTTTGAGACAACGTCGAACGTAGTCGCGGTTCCGAAATCGACCACAATCACTGGCCCGCCGAACCGATTGAATCCGGCGGCGGCGTTGGCGATCCGGTCCGCGCCGACCTCGTCGGGATTATCGATTTCCACCCGCACCGGCAGCTTGATCCGGGCCGACACCGTGAGCGGCACGCACCTGAAGTACTTCCGCGAGGCTTCCTCAAATATCGATGTCAATGGCGGCACGACCGAGCCAATGACGACTTTGCTTACATCCGATCTGCAGAATTGTAGGTCAGGACCCTTGTGGTCCTGACACTCATGTCGGGACCGTAAAAGTCCCGACCTACTGGGATCAAAGTCCTTTGCCTGGGAGACAACCATCCGTTCCAGCAAGTTCAGAATGAAAAATCCAGCCTCGTCGGCAGTCATCTCCCGGCGGGACGAGGCTCGGAAGGAGCCTCTCAGGTCAGAGTCTTTGTAGACGCCTACCACGATATTGGTATTGCCGATGTCGATAGCGAGAAGCATAGATAAATATAGAAGAGTTGGTGAGAATGTCAATCCGTCGGCAACGTTGAAAGAAAGGCTGCCCCGTGTGGGGCAGCCCTCCGTGAAACAGTGAAAGCGCGAACCCTAAATCGCGGGATCGGCGCTCTTCGGAGTGCTGCCGGCCAGGATCATTCTGGCAGTGGCAGTCGGAACCCGGTAGACCACCAGTTGACCGGAGTTCGCGTCGCGAACTCCGGTCATGGTGTAACCGGCTTCACTCTTGCAGCTGCCTGGCGAGCAGGAAGCCGCTTTACCGCATCCCTGTCCGGAAGGACAAGGAACGCATGGGCCACCGCCTTTCGGACAAGGCACACACTGGCCGTTTTGCATCACACAGCCTTGACCGTCGGATGCATGATCACCCTTCAGGTTTCCGGCAGACAACGTGGTCGACCCGGCAACAGCCAAGAGCATAGCCAGAGCCAACACACCCAAAAGCGAGTGTTTTCTCATATAAACGCTCCTGAAGCGTTAAATGTTAATCGTTACTAACTTTGACACAAGACCAGTGGCCACGCGAATTCATGGCCCTTGCCCGGTCTCAGCATCGGAGAACTGTAGTTGAGATGGCAGGATGAACGCCCTGAAGGCGGAAGTTACAGGATAAAACGTCTGGTTGCCGTACAGCGGTATTGATCAAAGCCGGTTTTGTCATGATAATGTCCGGCGAGTGATCGATTGTACCGTGCCCGTCGCAGAATTCGGTCAGTTCGGGCGCCAGGGATACGTGAGCGCAACAAGGCACAATGGTCGGATCCAGGCCCAGCAGAATCGTCCAGACAACGCGGGTCTTGTCCTGACAGAGGTTTGGTTTTTCGAGAGGACAAGCAGGCTGAGGGCTGCAGCAGGTTTGCACCTGCGATTCATCCTGCTGGCTGCATATAACCGGAATAGAAAAGTCGCAGTTCATTTCACGCCAGGATACGATGCAGATTCCGAGAACCGAAGCCGCAAAGAACTGGATTAGCGTGGCTACCACAACCAGAGATTTCAAACCAACACTCCTGCTTGTGCTCTATTTGAGCGGCGCCCCCACGGGGATATCACACCGATGATTCGGCTGTCCGTGCGGTGGATTCATGCCTGGAGCAGTCGAGGCAGGGACATTTGGCTGCGAGGAAGTAGGTGATGTCGGCTGCGTCCCCGGAGGCGAATCGAGCGGCGCCCCCACGGGGATATCACACCGATGATTCGGCTGTCCGTGCGGTGGATTCATGCCCGGAGCTGTAGTAGACTTGGGGGCAGCCGCAATAGGATTAGCCACAGATGCGGGCGAAGCTGTTGATGATTGAGGAGATGCGGGGGCAGACTGTGTCGTGCCTGAATCAGAGCCCGAACTCCCTCGCGCTGGGTCTTCCGATGATTGCTTGCAGGCCATCGTAAAAACCATAAAGAGAATGACAACCGCTATGCTTAATCGCTTCACAAAGAACCTCCTGCTTTTGACGAGTATACTGTTTGACGATCCCTAAATAATGCACATGCCTTATGCGGCCCAGTCGGTTCAAGGCTTGTTTTCATTCAAGAGGGACCATTTCTATTAATCACTCTAACTCCTCGAAGGAATCACTCTACCGATAGGCCTCTATTTGTATGTCGGAGCAGGCCGGGAGTTCCCGTGTTTTCGATTGGCTCGGCATACCTACAATCCGAGAAACCGTCGGGCGGCTACAGCTCCCTCAGTTTTCTAAACACATACCCCCCCTTTTCGGCGCCCCAGACCTGAGCGCCGGCGGAGTCCCAGCCGCGATCCCAGGAGTACAGGTAACTCTCGGTGATAGTGACTTCTGAGGTGGCGTAATCGGCTCCCTGTTGGATGCTCTGGCAGTTTTTGTCGACCGTGCTGCCGACAAAGGCGGTATCTCCCCGCAAATGCAACACGATAGCGCACCCCTCGCGAGGGAGGAGCGAGCCTGGGGTGAGGGTATCGAAGGTGGTTGGGGTTCGCCAGGCTCCGGCCAGCGAGAGCGGATCCTCGAATTCATAGGTCGCGCTGATCACCGTGGTGTCGCTGGGTTGGTAGAGGCGGTACACCCGTTGCCGGTACGGCCGCTCCGGGCTGAGCGCCGAGGCTTGCTCGACATACAGCCAGCGACCGTCGATCCGCTCCGGCCAAATCTGAACCACCTGGAGCCGGATGTCATAGAAGTCGGAGTCAAGGGTGGCCTGCTCCTGCGAACTGAACGAGCCGCACATCCAACTGACCAGCCGGTCCAACTCCACGCGCCGTTGCCCGGCGCCCTTGCGGGCAATACATGACGCCAGCGCCACGCAGGCAGTCAACATAATCAGAACCAGGTATAAGCGACGAATCATGGCTATTCCTTGGTTGGGCGTGAGTTAGCAATAGAAGGATAGAAAGCCGGGGTCCCGATGTCAATCGGGGAAAAAGGTTCCAGGCGGTCTTTCTCAGTTACCCCTACCCCTGCGGTCAGGCCGCCGCTATATTTGGTCCTATGGTCTGGAAACCTCCGACATACCATCTCCGCCCGGATTTTGACCGCAAGCTGACCGCATTTGCGGATACTTTTATTCGCTCTGGTTTTGATACTTTCGCGCGGGAGTTCGCCGATCTGGAGGCGTTTATTGCTCTCGCCAATGCGGACTCTTCGGCCCGCGACGACCATGATCTCCGGCGCACCAAGAAAGAGAAGTATCTTCTTGAGGCAGTGTCGTTCAAGGTTTACGATCAACTCAACCGTGAAGCTTTCAACCGGGCCAAAGACACGATAATAATCCTGCCGGACTGTCTCAGCCTGCACAATCCGAACTGTCTCAAGACCGATGAGAAGTGGGGTGATCGGTGCCAGCAGTGTGTCGACGAATGCCAGGCCAATCAGGTAGTGGCGTTGGCCGAGCGGTACGGAATCGAATGCGTCTTCTCGAAGCGCAAGCTGGAAAAACAAATCGAGCACTATGCTGATCGTTCCGGCAATCTGGGCGTAATAGGCATCGGTTGTTTACTGATGTTAGCTAACGGCATGCGGACAGCACATGATATCGGTGTACCCACGCGCGGTGTGCTGCTGAACTTCACCGGCTGCGAACACTGGAACGATCAGCCGTGCGCGTCGGAATTCCCCATGGAACAACTGGAGACTATGCTGCGAGAGAAGTATGGACAAGACCATCCGTCGTCTGACCATTGATGATTACGAAGCCATGCTCCGCGTTTGGAGCGTGGCCGGGTTGCCGTTCAAACCGAACGGGCGCGAGAGTCGCGATATGCTGGAGGCGGAAATCTCCCGCGACCATTGCGCGGCGTTCGGTTTGTTTGTCGACTCTCAAATGGTGGGTGTGGTGATCGTCAATTACGACGGCCGCCGCGGCTGGGTGAACCGCCTCGCGGTCGATCCGGACTATCGGGGTATCGGATTGGCTGCAGACTTGATCGAGAAGTCCGAAGAGTTTCTGGGACAATTCGGAGAGACAGTTCTCTGCGCGCTGGTCGACGAGTTGAACTACCCGTCGATGGCGCTGTTTGAGAAGGCCGGGTATGTGTGCGAGAATGAAATCAAGTACTGGACGAAGCGCCCCCGCCCGGACTTGTGAGGTCGGATGCGGTAAGGCGCCGTGCCCGGCAGATGCCCTCATCTGCCGGCGAAGATACGATGAGATTCTATGTGACAACATCTTCCACACGAACTATCTTCGAATAAGCTGAATTCTATGAACACAGACGTCGGTTCAGAATGTTCGTTCTTTCGATATTTATGTCGTCGGGACCACAAGGGTCCCGACCTACGATATAGTGAAGCAATAAGTATACAGGAGGAAGTATGTCACCAAAGCTGCTTATCTTGGTAGCAACAATTGTCGTGTGCCTGACGGCGTCAGTGCAGGCGCAGACACCGGCGCAGTCTGAACTGAAGGCCGAGCTGGCCGTGTGTACGAGCGTTGTCGACCGCACCCCGCAGGGGACTGACACGACCTTTGCGCTATCGGTTGGCTCACTCTATTGCTGGAGCAAGGTCACGGGGTCGTCCGGCGAGACTACAGTGACCCATGTCTGGATGCACAACGGCGAGGTGGTAGCCCAAGTGCCGCTGGTGGTTCGTTCCAGTTCGTGGCGGAGCTGGAGCCAGAAGAATCTCTATGGCCTGACCGGCAACTGGGAAGTGAAAGTGGTTGACGCCACCGGCAACACGCTGGGCAGGGTCGTATTCACCGTGAAGCCGTAGATTCGCAGTGAGGGCTAGTGGCCCTTCAGCGTGGACCACCGAGCCACAACAACACAGCGTCCCCGTTCTTGCGTGGGCGGCAGACCTCCCGGTCTGCCCCTTGACTGCTTCCGATAATCTCTATTCGTGCGGCAGACGAGGACGTCTGCCGGCCACAAAGCGGGAGAAACCCACCCAAAGGGTGGGCCACCGGGCGGGCAGTGGTCCGCCATTCAGATCGCATCGCTAAGTCATGCTGAGCCTGTCAAAGCATGCGTGGGCGGCAGACCTCCCGGTCTGCCCCTCGACCACATCCGATATTTTGTGTCTATGCGGCCGACAGTAGTGAAAGTAGATCAAGAGTCCGTCCCTAATCTACTAAACTACTTCAGCAAACGGTACTCCGCGTCCGATAGTTTTCTCGATTTGGGCGGGATGTAACCCACTGGGGAGGGTCCCAAAAGTTTGGTAGATTGGTGCGATCTGCGATAGGCGTACTCATCAACCAGGTCTTTGCTCAAGTCGACTCGCAATCGCGATGAGACTTCCGCCCGTTGGAGGCCTTCAAGAAACACAAGCACTTCAATCACATAGATTCCTTGTGAAACGGGAAACTGCTCAGCAGAGGCGTATACAAATTTGGCGACCTTGTTGAGCCTTTCCCACGGACGAAGCAGAAGTGGCAATTTCTCCTCTGACTCTGCCCACTGCACTTTTGTTGAGTCCAGCACTCTGAAGTTCATGAACTCGATCAGGTACTTTTCCTCCGGGTTGTTTTCTCGATAGAAGACAACAGACAGACCGCTGATAGTGCCTGGTTTCGGCGACGAGTTCTGCAAATCAATATCCAAGTATAAGCCAAGGTTTCCCTTCCAATCATCGGAGTTCTGAATCTGCTCAAGCTTAGTCCAGTGCATCCCCACGTTCTCTCCGAGCTTGCAACTGATTTCAAAAGGTTTTAGGAAGTTGTAATATGGAGTCAGGAAACTTACGAGAAGTGCAACCGTTGATATCGCAACGGCTAACAATCCCTTACAATCTGACAAAGGCAGCTTCATTTTAATGTGTTATATATGGTGCTTTCACCAAGAAGTCAAGTTTAGAGGTATTTCGGCCAGCTAAATATCCTCCTCGCGATCATGCGCAGAATCGCTTGATCCGATCGACTCTCAAGGCGTGCCATGACTCTACAGGAATGACGATTGCGCGCACGACGTTCAATAAGTGGCGATTCGCATTTCTTTGTCGGCAGTCGACTATCCCAAAATCCCATTTGACTCCCCCGCCTTCCCCGCCTTTAATGTGAGGCACAACGGCAGCACTTACCTCGTTTCTACTGTAGGGCAGTGTTGTCGGGGCCACAAGGGTCCCGACGAGTCTGCCAACCGTGGGAAAGAAAAGAATCGGCAGGAGCGCAGGGCTCCTGCCCTACGTGATATGAAGTACGCTAATTTCGTCCATCTGCATACGCACAGTCAGTATTCGCTATTGGACGGCGCCTGTCGCCTTGACCAGGTGATCGAGCTGGCCAAAGAGTACAAGATGCCCGCCCTGGCGATCACCGACCACGGCAACATGTTCGGAGCTATCGAGTTTTACACCAAGGCCTTACGCGCGGGAATCAAGCCCATTATCGGGTGCGAGGCGTATGTCGCCAGCGGCAGTCGTTTCACCAAGCAGCCCTCCAACAAGTATCCCGACGGCGGGTTTCATCTGGTGCTGCTTGCGAAGAACCAGGTCGGCTACCGCAATCTGATGAAACTGACCTCCGCCGCCTATCTCGAAGGTTTCTACCATCGCCCGCGCATGGACAAGGAACTGCTTCGGAAGTACTCAGATGGTCTAATCGCTACTTCGGCCTGCCTCAAGGGCGAGATCAACTGGAACCTGCTCAACGGCAACACCGAGGCGGCGGTCGCGACGGCGCGAGAATTGGAAGAGATTTTCGGAGCGGGGAATTTCTTTATCGAAGTCCAGAACCACGGTCTTGAAAAAGAGCAGATGCTCATCCCCAAGCTGGACGCGATTTCCCGCGAGACCGGTATCCCGTTAGTCGCCACCAACGACTGCCACTATCTGCGCCAGCAGGATTCGCAGGCGCACGATGCCATGCTATGTATCCAGACCGGCAAATTCGTCTCCGACTCCGACCGGATGCGGTACAACACTGACCAAATCTACTTCAAATCAGCCGACGAGATGCAGCAGGCGCTGGGCGATTTCCCCGAAGCGCTTCAGAACTCGGTCCGTATTGCCGAGATGTGTAATCTCGAACTGGAACTGGGCAAATTGAAGCTGCCGGTTTTTCCGATTCCGTCTCAATTCGAGGACGCCGACGTCTATCTCAAGCACCAGTGCGACGAGGCGATAGGCCAACGCTATCCCAAGGTCACCAAGGAACTGCGCGAACGACTCGACTATGAACTGGGCGTCATTCGTCAGATGGGGTACGCGGGTTATTTCATGATCGTGAAGGATTTCTGCGACTATGCCCGTTCGCAGAAAATCCCGGTCGGGCCGGGGCGCGGCTCGGCGGCGGGCTCGATTGTGTCATATCTGCTCGGCATCACCAGCGCCGATCCGATTCGGTTCGGCCTGTTGTTCGAGCGGTTTCTCAATCCGGAACGAATCTCGATGCCGGATATCGATATCGACTTCGCCGACCGGGGCCGCGATCAGATCATCCAATACGTGATCGACAAGTACGGCAAAGACAACGTCTGCCAGATTATCACGTTCGGTACCATGGCAGCGCGAGGGGTGATCCGCGATGTTGGTCGCGTGCTCTCGATGCCATATGGCGAGGTGGATAGAATTGCCAAGCTGATACCCGGCAGCCCGGGGATGACTCTTGGTGCCGCGCTGGAAGCGGTTCCGGAACTCAAGGAGTTGAGAGAGAAAGACCAGCGGGTCAAGAAGTTGATCGACTTCGCCCTCACGCTTGAAGGTTTGGCGCGCCACTGCTCGACCCACGCTGCCGGGGTGGTAATCGCGCCATCGGCATTGACCAACTATGTGCCGTTGTTCAAGGGGAGCAAGGACGAAGTAACCACCCAGTACGACATGAAGATGGTGGAGACGATCGGCCTGCTCAAGATGGATTTCCTCGGCCTGCGCACCCTGACCGTGATCGCCGACACGCTGGCCATGATCGCTCAGAGTCATCCGGATGTGACGATCGATCTTGATAATCTCTCGCTCGATGATCCTGAAGTGTACAAGGTTTTTTCCAGTGGGCAGACCGTCGGCATTTTCCAGTTTGAGTCGTCGGGGATGCGTGACTATATGCGCCGGCTCGGGCCGGAGACATTCACGGATATCACCGTGATGAACGCGCTGTACCGACCGGGCCCGCTCGATTCGGGTATGATCGACACGTATATCGCGTGCAAGCGCGGTGAGAGCAAAGTTGAGTTCCTGCATCCGGTGCTCAAGGAGATTCTGGGCGATACCTATGGCGTGATCGTTTTCCAGGAACAGGTGCTCAAGATCGCCAACCGGTTGGCGGGCTATTCACTGGGGAGCGCCGATCTGCTGCGCAAGGCGATGGGGAAAAAAGACGCCAACCTGATGGCCGAGCAGAAGAAGGAGTTCCTGACTGGTTCCGCGAAACGGAAAGTCGACGCCAAAATCGCCGAAGAAGTCTTCAACCAGATCGAGACCTTCGCCCGCTACGGTTTCAATAAAGCTCACTCGACCTGCTATGCGCTCGTGGCGTACCAGACCGCCTGGCTCAAACACTACTATCCGCGCGAGTTCATGGCCGCATTGATGACCTCGGAAATGAGCAACAGCGACCGGATCATGGTGCTGCTCGAAGAATGTCGTCGCATGGCTATCAAAGTGCTTCCGCCCGATGTCAACGAATCGCGTACTCACTTCACGGTGGTGGGCGACAAGATCAGATTCGGTCTGCTGGCGGTGAAGAATGTCGGCAGCGCCTCGGCAGATGCCATCTCCGAAGCGGCCTCCCATGATCGCCTCAAGACTCTGACTGATTTGACCAGCAGTGTCGACTCGCGCCACCTGAACCGGCGTACGCTGGAATCTCTGATTGCCGCAGGTGCTTGCGATTCCCTGGCCGGAACCCGCGCCCAGAAAACAGCCGGGGTCGAAGCAGCGCTGGAGTACGGCCACAAAGTCATGGCCCAGTCAGACACCCACGACCTTTTCGCCGGAGCCGGCATGACTATCCAACGTACCGAGCCCAAGCTGCCTGAAGTGCCACTCTGGACGTCGCCGGAGGAACTGGCTCACGAGAAGGAAGCACTCGGATTCTGGATTTCAGGCCACCCTCTGGACAGATATCGTGATGAACTCGCGTCGTTTACAACAACCTCGGCTGCCGGACTGGAGCAGGTTGTTGACGGACGTGAAGTCACTCTTGGTGGCGTGGTGGCCCAGGTCAAACGTATGCCCGACAAGAGGGGCAATATGATGGCCTTCACCACGCTTGAGGACTTTTCCGGACAGACGGAATTGATTATATTCTCAGACTGTTACGAGCAGAGCAAACAGGACCTGGTGGTCGAGCGGATGGTGCTCGTTTCGGGTCGGGTCTCAACCCGTGAGGGAGAACGACCCAAGGTGATCTGCTCCGAGGTCTTGCCGCTTGAAAAACTGACGGAACGGTTTAACTGCCAATTGGTTATAAAGCTCGATTCGGACTGCGCCGAAAAGACAATAGAAAGGGCGCTGGCCGCGCTGGATCAGTATCGTGGTCAGGTGCCTGTTTTGCTGGCGGCTCGCGAGAACGGTTCCGAAGTGTATATTAAGTCGAGGCGCTATTCGGTTAAGATGGATTTTGAATTGCTCAACCTGCTGAAGGAACTATTGGGGGATTCTTCGGCTTATCTCCGACCGGTCGGACCACGAGAAAGCTGACCGCGCTCTATCGGTACGGCTCCCGGAAAGGTACTATGAAAGCAACGCGAGTTATTCTATTGCTTGTCACTATTCTTATGACCGCGACATTGATGCTCGAAGCCGGCACCAAACCGACCAAGCCGCCACAAAAAGACCCCAATGGCATTGAATGGTACGGCTACGAGGCCGGCTGGCAGAAGGCGAAAACCGAGAATAAACACATGTTCGTCGATTTCACCGCCACCTGGTGTGGATGGTGCCGTCGTCTGGAGCAGAACACTTTCTCCGATGAGCGCGTTATCAAGGCGCTTAAAGACGATTTCGTACCCGTCAAGGTCTGGGAAAAAAGTCCCGACACGCTCGACATCGACGGCCTGCGTATCGCCGAGCAGGACCTGAGAGTCAAAGAGTTCGGTGCGACTTCATTCCCCATGCTCTGGTTTGTTAACTCCAAAGGGATGCGGATCGGGCCGATCCGCGGGTATGTCGACGCTAACACGCTCCTTAACGCCTTCGATGTCGTAAAGAACTACCGCTACGACACCACTCTTGACGCCTCCGGCAACCCCAAGAAGAAAGACCAGCCCTGAGCGCGGCGTCTCCAGAGTGCAGGATAACAGAAATGCGAAAGATCACGCTCTTCATCATTCTTTCAGTGCTGATAGCGGGCGGCCTGCTGTCTTGCTCAAGCTCCGATTCGGATACAATCCGCAATCAGTCTCAGACCTCGCAGGGCGTCAGCCGCGAACCGGCGAAAGCTAAGTCGGTATATTCTGTGTACGATGTCAATGGCGGCGCGCGCGATATGTCGGAATGGATTGGCCGTAAAGCAGTGGTGGTTAATTTCTGGGGTACGTGGTGCGGTCCCTGTCGTCGCGAAATTCCTGGTCTGATCAAACTGTACGACGAGTACAAGAATCGCGGCGTGGAGATTGTCAGTCTGGCTCTTGAGAGACAGGCCGGGCCACGGCAGGTCAAACAATTCACTGAGCAGGCCGGTATGGGGTGGGTGCAGTTGATGGGCAACCAGAACATAGCTGAGGCGTTTCAACTGACTGGCTCGGTTCCAACCACGATTTTCTATGATGCCACCGGCAAGGAAGTGGCGCGGCATGTCGGTGCGCGCCCGTACGAAGTCTTCAAGCCGGATTTTGAGAAGATAGCTTCCGGCATCTGAGCACTTTTTTCAGGATCTCAATCGGACAAGTACAGTTTGGTGGGCGGCCCGCCGCGGCAGGTCTACGTCCGCCCCTTTCAGTTGTGGTGGTTCCTTTCGAATGGGTCGCGAATCAAAGATTGTCTTTCTGGACCAGAGAACATTAGTTCAGGTAGATCGAACGCCCTGCGGCTTCAACTCCTTTCTGAGAGGATAAGATGAAGAACCGAAAACCACTCCGACTTGTTCTAATCATCGTTGTTGTGGCAATTGTCGTTGCCCAGTTCGTTCCGGTGACGCGGGACAATCCGCCAGTCAAAGCCGATTTCAACGGCGCTGTTGCGGTCAGGCAAGTGCTCAAGAAATCCTGCTACGACTGTCATTCCAACGAAACGATCTGGCCCTGGTACAGCTATGTTGCGCCGGCATCGTGGCTGGTGGCGTCCGACGTGGATGAGGCGCGCCAGAAATTGAATTTCTCCGACTGGGGTCTGATGTCCGCGGAGAAGCATACGCGTGTCGCCGAAGCGGTCTGGGATGAAGTTGAGAAGGGGGATATGCCGCTTTCACAGTACCTGTGGATGCACTCCGACGCCAAACTGACCGATTCCGATAAGACGGTGCTTCGCGACTGGGCGGGGGGCGCTGCGACCGGTGAGAGCGAGCGGAGAGAAGAATAATCTCTGTTCGCGTGGATCCGTCTGGTACCGCACTGCTTGCGGCTTGTTTAAAAAGTAGTCTCTTACGGGTTTAGGGGGCGGTTGATTGTGGCCTCCCAAAGATCAACCACCGCGAATAACAGACCGCCAAGAACTCTACTAATAGACTGCCTACTTGACGGATACGCTTACGCATTCTCCGAAATAGCGGCCAGAATCTTGAGTTTTGTTTCTTCCTTATCCATTTCATCATTTATGACAGCGCAGATGATTTCATGTAGTAGGTCCTTACTTATCTTGTCAGCCGCGACGTGGTAACTGATGTTTTCCATTTCTGGAAAGAAGCGCTGCATGACGGACAGATAGCCATTAAGCAGGAGGAATTGAGCTCCGAGTGAGATCGCAATTCGTTTGTTGCCGTCTTCAAAACAATGAAACTTGCACGCACAGAAAAACAGGTGTGTCAGCTTGTCCTCAAAATTGGGATAGTAATCATCATTCTGAATGTGTTGTAGAACCGATTCTAACCGTCCCATGTCCAGATGACCCATTGCACCGCCGCCGCTGATCTCCACAGTTTTCCGGTGGATTTCAGTTGCCTGCTCAAGCGTTATGTAGATAACAGCCACTACTCACGCTCCCTCAGGCGCTTGAATACCTCCTTTGCTTCTTCAATTCGAGCGACCAGCTCTTTGCTCTTTTCTCCTAGGAATCGCTCGAATTCCTCCGTCTGCAACGGTGTGAGATATTCCTTTAGCTGATGATGTAATGCATCTCTGAACGCAAGATCACGGCTGGCCATTTTGATGCGGGCTTTTTCAACCAGTGGTTTCCAAAGGGCTTGGGCTTCAAATTCTGCAAAGAGCGCGTCAACTTCCCAGAGGGTGAGCTTGCTCCCAGTCTTCTCGTAGGCTTCTTCAAGAACTTTTGCAAACCCGTATTCAAAAGAGGAAACCAAGTCCAGGATTTCGGAGTAGAATGTATCCCTTACTTTGTCACTTTCATGCAGGCGCAGAATTCTCCTGTATTCCTGAGCGTTCTCCTTGAAAATGCTCACGTATATTTTGTTTGTGTAGGCGGGGTATTTGAAATTGCCCATGTCAACATAGTCTCGTAGAGCGTCAGCGAACTCTTTGCGGTAGTTTTCTTCCTTGAAATAGGAGATTATGAAGTCTTCGTCCCGCTGGTTGATATACTTGGTGCCGCCGCCAGTTCTCTGATTTATGGTGTCGATTACGATATCAAGAATAGTCTGGCGCAGAAGCCTGGCTCGTTCACTTTCCGTCATGAGCATGGCAAGGTTGAGGAAAGCCCTGAAATCAAAAACGCCAAGCGCATTTATGTTGTGCAAACCTTTGCCTACGAAATCTGTTTCGTTACCGAATTGATCCCTGACGGCTAACTTAAATTCTTGTAGAGAGTTACCTCGTAGAATCTCGTAGCCGTTTTGCTTCAATTCAGATTCGTATTTTGAGAGATAATTATCTATCGTTCTCGGTGTAACCTCAAAGAATTCAGCGACTTGCTCCTTTATTAGGGTTAATTTGCCCTGAAATGCAATTCCCTGCAGCTTTGTAGCCTTCTTGATTTCTTCGACCGCATACGGGTTGTTGAGAATATTCTGGCGGTCAATATCTGATTTAGTCAGGTCTTTGCTCATCTAAACTTCCCCTAGACCGTGCGAAATACTACTTGGCCTGGGTGGCCCACCTTCTTCCAGGTAGGTTCACATGTTTCATCACCATGTCCCGCGCCTCGTCCTCGCATACCCAAGAAATAACGCCGCGATCATGCAGCGTCAATAACAATCAGGCCAATGTCGAAACCTCGCCACAGCGAGCAGGACCACAGGGGTCCTGCCCTACGATTGCTGTCGTTTCATCCGGCAGATGTGGACATCTGCCGGGCACGGTGAACGGCGGGCCGATCACGTATGAATTCGCTTGTCGAAACCGCGGGGGTTTCGACCTACAACAACTCGACTTCTACAACAACTCGATTTTCTGGCGGCCTTTGCTTACGCCTTTGGTGGCGTTGCGGGTGTCGAAGATCGCATTGGCGTTATCCACGATGAACTGGTAGTCGTACTTCGTATGGTTGGTCAGAATGACTACCAGGTCGGCGGCTTTGAGAGTGGCCGCCGTCAGAGGCGCCGATTTGACCTGCCCGTCTCTCCATCTAAAACTGTGAACGTACGGATCATTGTACGTGACTTTCGCTCCGCTGTCTTCGAGCAATTTGATGACATCGAGCGATGGCGACTCGCGCACATCCTTGATGTCCTTCTTGTAGGCGATTCCCAGAACCAGAATCTTGATCTTGTTGATTGATCGGGCATACCGGTCGTTCATCATCCGCCCAATCCGGCTGACCACGTATTCCGGCATGGTGCTGTTGATATCACCGGCCAGCTCGATGAAGCGGGCGTAGTAATTCAGTGATTTCAATTTCCACGACAGATAGTGCGGATCAATCGGAATGCAGTGCCCGCCCAGGCCGGGGCCGGGATAGAACGGCATGAAACCGAACGGCTTGGTCGCAGCAGCGTCGATGATCTCCCACACATCAAGCTTGAGCCGGTCGCACATCAGGGCAACTTCGTTGACCAGCCCGATATTCACCGAGCGGAAGGTGTTCTCCAGCAGCTTCACCATCTCGGCAGCCTTGGTCGACGACACCGGGTAGACGTTGGACACCGACTGCTCATAGAATTTCTTCGCCACCAGCGTGCAGTCAGGAGTCACACCGCCGACCACCCGGGGCGTATTCTCGGTCTTGAACCTGACGTTGCCCGGATCAACACGTTCCGGCGAGAACGCGAGAAAGAAATCTTCACCCGCCTTCATTTTCTTCTGTTCGAACATGGGCAGAATCAGTTCGTCGGTCGTGCCGGGGTAGGAGGTCGATTCAAGAACCACCAGCGCGCCCTTCTTGACATTCGCGATCACCCAGTCCATAGCGGCCAGAATGAAGCTGACGTCGGGGTCTTTGGTCTTGGACAGCGGTGTCGGCACGCAGATCGAGATCGTGTCCATCCGGCGCAGAAGTTTCGGATCGATGGTAGCAACGAAATGCCCTGACTTGACAGCCTTGGCCACCATTTCGTCTGAGATATCGTCGATATCCGAGCGGCCGGAATTGAGCAGCTTGACTTTGGTCTCGGCGATGTCAAAACCGGTGACCTTGAAACCGGCATCGGCCATGACCATCGACAACGGCAGACCAACATAGCCAAGTCCGATCACGCCTACCCGGGCAGTGCGGTCATCGATTTTCTTTATCAGCGCCTTCGCTGCCGGCGATTTTGCACGCGAAGCAATAGCCATAAGCAACTCTCCGTCTATTAAGCTCTACTTCCTTTAACCTGTGCCGATTTCTTTGCGCCAGTAATCCAAGGTGTCGGCCAGGGTATCTTTCAGTTTATATCGGACTTCGTAGCCAAGCTGTTGAACGGCCTTCCGGTGGCTGCCTAGAAGGACGGGGATTTCAGCTTTTCTCAGTCGGCTTTTGTCCACTACAAGCCTGATCTTCCTGGAAGACATCGCCACCAACTGCTCAACCACCGATCTTATCGCGACAGTCTTGCCGATACAAAGCTGATAGACCTCACCGGGAGTCCCCTTGGTAGCAGCCAATCGGTAGCCACGCACGATATCACGCACGTCGGATAGATCGCGTTTGGCGCTCAGGTAGCCGACTTTAAGCGTCGGTTTCTGCAAGCCGCCTTCAATCATCGCCACCTGCCGCGCAAAGGCCGGCACGGCGAAATCGTCCGTCTGACGCGGTCCGGTGTGGTTAAATGCCCGCGCTATAACTACCGGCACGCCGTATTGGCGCCAGTAATGCCGACATACGCTTTCTGCGGCTGCCTTGGAGATACCGTAGGGAGAGATTGGCTCAAAGGGCTGCGTTTCGGTCAGGGTCTTATTGACCGGGCGGAACCGGCCGTACACTTCAGACGTGCTGACAAACAGCAACGCCTTGAGATGCTTGGCGTCTCGGGCCGCGTTGAGGATGTTCACCGTACCTTCGAGATTCACGCGCAAAGTCTCTTTTTCCATCCGGAACGATTTGCCAACCGATGCTAACGCCGCCAAGTGGAAGATGTAATCGGGTTTGAGACGGCAGATCAGATCATGACATTTCTTTTCGTTCAGGATATCCAGAGTAAACAGATTCAGAGTCGATTTGATCCCATGAATGTTCCGAGTGGATTCACCGGGATAGAGCGCACCGGAAACGTCAAATCCCGCAGTCAGAAGCTCCTCCGCCAGAAATGACCCCGCAAATCCGGCAATTCCGGTGACAAACGCGCGTGGTTTCTTCACTGTTTCTTCTGACCGGAAAGCCGTTTAAGATCAGCTTCGACCATCATCCGGACGAGTTCTTCGAAGCTGACTTTTGGCTCCCAGCCGAGCTGTTTGCGGGCTTTGGAAGCGTCACCGATCAGCAGATCGACCTCAGCCGGACGCACCAGCGCCGGATCGATCACCACGTGGTCTTTGAAATCGAGTCCAACTTGTTCGAAGGCGAGGCGGGTCAGCTTCTCTACGGAATGGGTGCGGCCAGTGGCGATCACATAGTTGTCCGGCTCGGGCTGCTGCACCATCCGCCACATCGCATCCACATAGTCGCCGGCGTAACCCCAGTCACGCTGGGCGGCCAGATTGCCCAGCTTCACCTTGTCTGCCAAGCCCAGTTTTATCCGTGCGGCCGCGTCGGTGATCTTCCGCGTCACGAATTCCAGTCCGCGGCGCGGTGATTCGTGGTTGAAGAGAATGCCCGATGAAGCGTGAATGCCGAAGCTTTCACGATAGTTGATCGTAATCCAGTGGGCGTACACCTTGGCGACCCCGTACGGGGAACGGGGGTAGAAGGGCGTATTCTCGTTCTGGGGCGTTTCCCGGACTTGGCCGAACATCTCGGATGACGAGGCCTGGTAGAACCTGATTTTCTTGTCAACGAGGCGGATCGCCTCAAGGATTTTCGTCACTCCGAGAGCATTGAATTCGCCGGTGAGCATCGGCTGCGTCCAACTGGCCGGGACGAACGACTGTGCCGCCAGATTGTAGACTTCCGCGGGACGGTGCTGGTCGATGATGTTTACAATCGACAACTGGTCCAGCAAGTCGGCCTGGGCCAGAATCAGACGGTCTTTAATATGATCGATCCGTTCAAATGACTCGGTCGAGGACCGCCGCACCATGCCGACTACTTCGTAACCTTTTTCAAGCAGTAGTTCTGCCAGGTAAGAGCCGTCTTGTCCGGTGATACCGGTTATTAGCGCACGCATAGTTTTTTCCTTCCACTCTGGGCCGCAGTTGCTGCTGTCTACAATAGTTCAGGTGACCCGGCCGGAATGTGGATTAGGTCGGGTCGAATATAGGTCTGCCCCTATTATCGGTCAACCGGAAAGGAATCGGTATTCCGGTATAACCGTTTGAACTGAAACTCGCTCTGTCGTATATTGTACCGCTCAAACTGAAAGGAGATGCCTGTGCGGATCATCGCCTTTGCGCTGCTGGCGCTGTTTTTGACAGTGTCGGCATATTCGGTCGAGGTTCAGTCCAAAGGAGCCGCTATGTCTGACAGCGTCAACGTCAACTCCGATTCCCTGTTAGCCGAGGCCGACAGCCTGTTCCAGGAGCGGGACTATCCGGCGGCCATGACGAAGTATTTGCGGACCGCAGAAGTGGCCCGCCTTGACTTCAACCGGCCGGTGGAGACTGAGGCGCTCGCTCAGGTAGCACGGTGTCATCTGACCCTGAACAACAGGGAAGAGGGCCGCAAGTGGCTTGAGGATGCAGCCAGGCGGGGATCGGACAGCGACCCGATGGGCTGGTCGCGGTATCTGGGAGTCAAGGGCAGGTTTGAATGGAAAGACGGCGACCTGAAAAAGGCGCGGGCGACGTTTGACGAGATGTACGTCTACTGCAATACCAACGCGCTCTGGGCGCGGGCGGTTGACGCCGCCAACATGATTGCGATTGTTGCCGAGTCGCCGGAAGAACAAATCGAGTGGAGCCTGCGGGGTATTGACGCGGCCGAATCCGGCGGCGTGGAAAGCTGGCTTGGCCCGCTGTGGAACAATCTTGGCGCCACTTACTACGACACCAAGAAGTTCGATTTGGCGCTTGAGGCTTTCCTGAAGGCGCGGAACTATCACTGGCAATACTCCAATGAATCTGCCAAGCTTCACGCCGATTACCATGTCGGCATGGCTTATCGGGCGGTGGGACAAATGGACAAAGCCGCCGAATGGCTGAGGCCGGTGCTGGCCTGGGCTGAGCGGCTGGGAGATCATTCGGCCATAGGCCAGGCGTGTGAGGAACTGGGCGAGATTGCCATGGCCACGGGCAAGAAGAGTGATGGCCTTACGTTGCTCAAGCGTGCCCGCAATGAGTACAAGCAGGCTGGTATTGACCAGTCGGCTCCGCAGATATGGGAGAATATCAACAAGCGATTGAAGGAACTGGGAAACTGATATTCAAGAGTGATGACAACAGGATAATCGATGATGCACAGACACAATGGATATGTCTCTTCAATACTGCTCTCTGCAGTTCTGATCTCCTTTCTTGGTTTCGGTTGCGACAAGGAGAAACCAACAGAACCAGCCGCGTCTGACCCCACTTGGCGGGCAGTGCCGACTTCAATAGCGCTGAACGATCTTTGGGGACCGACGATTGACACGGTCTTCGCGGTCGGGCAACTCGGCTCTGTGTTTCGGTACAACGGAGATTCCTGGACGGCGTTGACCTCACCCACCACCCGTAGTCTCAACGGTGTCTGGGGCAGTTCGACCGGCAACATATACGCAGTCGGAGACTCCGGAACCGTGGTTCGATTTAACGGCGGCGAATGGTCCGGTGTCAATGTCGGCGTGTCGGTCGATCTTAACGAAATCATGGGCGTGAGTGCAAACGAGATTTATGTAGTTGGTGACTCCGGTCTTATTTTGACGTACAACGGCTCGACCTGGACGCCCTACTATCATGCTAGTCATCCTGCTCTTTACGGTGTGTGGGCCAGTGACTGGAACTCTCCAATGGCCGTGGGGGCAAACGGTACCGTGCTTTCGAAATCGAGTGATGGGTGGTTGTCTTTGACTTCGCCATCGACGCGTAACCTTCGCGCGGTCGAGGCCGAACCGATTACAGGCTACTGCATGGTTGGCGACAGCGGCACGGCATTGTTCTATTCCGGCGGCAATTGGACCGTGGGGAACCCAGGTACGGTCGAGGACTTGATGGATATCAGCCTAAGACTCGGGGGCGATCTCGACGCCGTCGGTTCGGACGGCATACTCGCACACTTTGACGGACTAAATTGGTTTTCTTTCCGGGCGGTGATTGGTCCTGATCTCAGTGCTATCTGGGGGAACTGGGGCACCGACGCGCTGATAGCTGGCGACGAGTACCCGATCATGCGCTTAAGCCACGGCCTTTCAACCCCGCTTCAAAGTCCCGCCGAGTTTAATCTTTACGGGACATATGCTCCCTCCACAAACGATGTCTATGCCGTTGGAGAGAATGGTGTGATCCGTCATTATGGCGGCCACAATTGGAGTTTCATAGCCAGCGGTGTGACTGCTGACTTGCAGGCTATCTGGGGGACAGGGTCAGACAATCTGTTTGCGGTTGGAACGGGCGGTCTGGTCTTGCATTATGACGGTGTGCACTGGAGTGAGATGGAAAGCGGCCTTTCAGTTAGTCTCACTTCAGTCTGGGGACTGTCCGGATCGAGCATCTACGCGGCCGGACAGCATGGCTCGATTGCCCATTATGACGGCGCAGACTGGTCCATCATCAGCCCCGGGTTTGATATCACGCTATGGGGTATTGGCGGCTTTTCGGACAGCAGCCTGCTGGTTGTCGGCTCGTTGGGCACAATGTTGCATGGCCACGGCTCCACATGGGAGATTGACACCGCCGGATACACCAACCCGATGTTCGACGTGCATGCCTTTACGCCAAATCTCGCCATCGCAGTCGGGGCGAATGGCACGATCTTCAAGCACGACGGCGTTAGCTGGACAAAAATGACCTGTCCGATTACGTCCTGGCTCTACGGTGTGTGGGGTCTCAATGAGCGGAAAGCGTTTGCGGTCGGTATCGATGGGACGATCCTCCATTTCGACGGTTTCGAATGGACAGAGATGGCGAGCCCGACTGGTGAGACGCTCATGAGCGTGTGGGGTACTGATTTCGACGACGTCTGGGCGGTGGGCGACTTTGGGACAATCCTGCATTTCAGTCGGTAGCAGTTGCAGGAAATCATTTGATTGTTGAGCAGCATCAAGTAACGGAGTGATGGCATGAAGTATCGCAAGATCGGCAAGTATGGAATCAAAGTATCGGAAATATCGCTGGGAGCGTGGCTGACCTATGGCAATTCAGTCGATGCCAAACTGACAGCTGATATTGTCCACGCCGCGATTGGTGCTGGAGTCAATTTCATTGACATAGCTGACATCTATGCCAAAGGCGAGGCCGAGCGGGTGGTGGGTCAGGCTATCGAAGGAATCACCCGTTCAGACCTGGTGATCTCCAGCAAGCTCTACTGGCCGATGAGCGAGAATGTCAACGACCGGGGCCTGAGCCGCAAGCATATCACGGAATCGGTGGAGCAGTCGCTCAAGCGAATCGGCATCGACTATTTGGATTTCTATTTCTGCCATCGTTTCGACAAGGAAACTGAAGTCGAAGAGACCGTTAGAGCGATGTCCGACCTGGTCACGCAGGGAAGAATCCTCTACTGGGGTACGTCAGTCTGGGAGGCCGACCAGATCGAGCGGGCGGTCGGCGAAGCAAAAGCGTGTCGCGGATACCTTCCGGCGATTGAACAACCGCGATACAACATGCTTGACCGCCACATCGAGGATGCCATCATGCCGACCTGCGCTCGGCACGGCATGGGCATTGTGGTCTGGTCACCTCTGGCGCAAGGGATTCTGACGGGCAAGTATAACGAAAGCGTCCCCCCTGGTTCGCGCGGCGCGGAAACCATGTGGCTGGCCGGCCACTTGAACGACGGAAATCTGAGCAAGACGCGCCAATTGACCAGTCTGGCCAAAGAGGCCGGTATGACAATCTCGCACCTGGCCCTGGCCTGGATACTTCACCGACCGGAGATCAGTTCGGCTATCGTGGGCGCCACCAATGTGGCTCAGTTGAAGGAAAACGTCGCGGCCTCGGATGTGACACTGAGCGATGACCTGCTGACGGAGATCAGCGGCATTCTCGGCGAGCCGCCCAGCAGCCGGTTCAAGTTCTGACCCCGGCAAGAATGTGATAGCGCGCCCGAACCATCGCGTCGTAGAATTCTGAGGTATGTCAAATGCGTAGGTCGTGACCCTTGCGGCCCCGACAACAGACTTTCAATGAGGAGAGAAAATGTTCCACACCATCGATGATTTCGTACAGAGCTGGACGTTTGAATCCGCCAGCACCCAAAAGCAGATGGATCAATTGACCGACAAGTCTTTGTCACAATCAGTCGCCAGCGACCACCGGACGCTCGGTCGCATCGCCTGGCACATCGTTACGACCATTCCGGAAATGATGTCACACGTTGGACTGAAAATATCGGAGATCGATTTCAAAGCGCCCGTGCCGAAAACCGCCGCCGAAATCAAGAAAGCGTATGCGGCAGTATCCAAACAGGTACTGGATCAGGTCAAGGCCGGCTGGAATGAAGGCACGCTCCAGATCGAGGACGAGATGTACGGCGAGAAGTGGAAACGCGGTAACACGCTGCTCATCCTCATCAAGCATGAGGTTCACCATCGCGGGCAGATGACTGTGCTCATGCGGCAGGCCGGTCTCAAAGTCCTCGGATTTTATGGCCCGGCGAAAGAAGAGTGGGTCAATTACGGCGCCCCTGCGCCGGAGGTATAGCTGACGGCACAGAACAGTAGTTATGCTTTGACTCTTCGGCCAGCTTGGGGAGATGCAAGCTTAGTGCGACTTGGTTTAGTGGGCGGCAGATAAGAGCCATTGGTGCCGCCCACTTTCTTATTGAGCTACGATTTCATCATGTCGATTCATCGCGCGGCATGATCGTGAAATGTGTAGACCCACACGCAAGCGTGTGGGTCACCGCGCCATTGTGGCCCGTCCTCCACTGACCAGAGTCCTTATTTCGGATCTTCGGGGAAAAGAGATTGGTAAAAGCGCAGCAGTACTTTGCGATCACGCCCAGGCGAACCTAGAAGTAACCACCACAAAACTGATATCGCAGCTGCTGGACCTAGCTTGACAAGATCAACGAGGAGGCTGTTGCTGAGCCCCAACGTTCCTATTACGGACTGCGATGCAGCGGCAGACAGAGCACCGATAGACAATGTAGACCCTGCTTTGGAGAGACGGTTTTTGAGAGATCCCCTCGAGAGTTCTTTGTCAAGCGAGCGAGCTCGCTCTTTTAGAATAATGCAGTGGTCACTGAACACTTGCCCTAAATCGTCAACCTGGTTCAAGTCGCGAGCGGTCATTCTCAACACGGATCCAAAGTCCTGGCGCCAACTCTCGAAACTCTCAACGTCACTCCTTAAGCTCGCCAGATCGTCGGCAGAGATTTTGCTCAATCGAGGGACCTCTATTGAGACCAATGTGTGTGCGGTGGCCACCTCTGCAGAATTGTGGCTTGCGGGGACATAAAGGGGATGCCTAAGGTGGTATAGCATGAGACGGTCCGTTGAGTAATCGAGGAATGCAGGATTAGCACCTAACTTGCCTGCGACATAAAGTGATTCGTAGAGTGATAACAAATAGCATCGCAGGGACTTTCTGTATTCCCAGAGAGGAAGACCGTCAATCATCGGCATGTGCTTCTTGGCGTAGCGGGCGAAGGTGTCTGTGGCGTTTGCCATTGCAAGATCGTAAATCGGATAAAGCACTGCATATTGGTGTTCTTTGGAATCGTCATGGGCTACTGGAGTGAGAACATGTGCTTCGATCAGTCTTCGATTGCAGTAAATGTAATCAATGATGGTCGAGACAGGTTTAATTCCCTCGAAGGCGTAGGCATCGGATATCGTGCCCCAGGGCATCAGCACTTCAGGATAGTACAACGCGAGCTGTTTCATTTGATCACTTAGTACTTCCGGACTTTCACCAAGTGAATTATCCCAAAGATAACCAAGTGTTCCATCATCGGCCAACACCGCACCCTCCGACCAAGCTGCAGCCTTTGTGGTATCGTACAGGAACTTGTCCAAGAGGCTAACAAGTTCCGAAACTTGGCTAACAGAAAGTGATCTCAGTTGGCGGCCTGTCTTTTCACTGATTTCGCAACCGAGGTAATTCTGGATTACGTCTACGACGGAAGCTCTTGGCGAATCAGCGCTCATCGTGGCTCCGCAAAACTTTCTTTGACCGATGGGTTCTTGTGCTGGTCACCCACCCGGTCCGGTGGCCCACCCGCCATAGGAGTCAATCTCTCTTTTCAGTGGGTGTTCAGCAACCACCTGAGGCGTCTACTAGCGTTAAATCATACGACTATTTGGTCTGTCGGCTACTCACTCCGCATTGATAGACTCTTCCTAAGGCATCCTTGGCGTTACAGCGAAGCGCATAGCCCTTGGGAAACGAGAATCGCCACTCGCGGCATTCACCCGGCCCGAGCAGAAACGGCAGGGTTCCACTGTCATAATCTCTACGGGTTGACACAGCACCAAGCACATCGCTTGTAGTTACTCGGTCGGCCCACAGGTCAACGATACTCGCAGGGTGCCCGCCAGAGTTGACGATTATGCAAATGCACCCGGCCCGACTCACAGGTGGTCCATCAGGTTCTTCGAGAGCTCTTACCTTGGCTGTAATTGTGATATCGGGACGGCTCTTTCGCCAAGTATATATTTGCCACACCAGTGTAAGCGTCGAAATTATCGCGGCGTAAACTGCAATCAGAGCAACTGCACTCATTCAACGTACTCCCTTTTCGCTAAAGACTGTTCCACACCCACCGATTATCGCCCGGTGGTTCATCCGCTTGCGAGTGGGTTCACATGATCGTCCAAGAAGCTCCGCGTGTAGTATCGCCATAATGGAATGATAGCTCACCGATCTGACAGAGTCAATCCCTTTTGAGGCACACCGGGAACCGCGCCGCGAGTAAGATGTCGAAACCGCAGGGGTTTCGACCTGCAGCAGCTACCGTAGCTGGCGAATCCCGGACAGTCTCCGTTTGTATAATAAGCAAAGGCGGTGCGAAGCCAGGAGGTGTGTCATGTTCGGTAAAATCACAGTAGTTGTTGGTGCGGTAGCAGCAAGCGTTTTGGTGTCGGCGCTGATGCTCAATGCCGAGGACCAGCGTCAGGCGATTATCAGCGCACTGGGCGAGAAGACCTATCTCAACTGCGGGATGGACAAGCTGAACAAGCGGGAACGCGAGAACTTGTTCTCACTGGTCGGAGCTTATCCGGTTGTCTCGTACACCGAATCGGCGGCCGAGGCGTATATGCGCAAACGGGGATGGCGACAGGTACAGGTGCTGGGAGCAGTAGTTGTAGACACGGTGTGGGACGAAAAGCATATCGTGGTCTCGGATCAATACGAACTGTATCTGCTTGATCCGTTCATTGTGCCATATCTTCCCGACCCCGGGGTATATCTGGCCTACGGCGGCGGTTCGTCGTGGAATATTCTCTTTCCGAACGGCGAGGAAGGGAGCTTTTTGGGGAAGAAGCTGGAGTAGAAGCATTCATCCTCACGTTTTCGACGAACTAACCGGAACGATCTCTTCATTAAGCAACCACACAAAAACGCGGCGGGGCATCCTTGCCCCGCCGCTGACATCCCTGCTGAGAGGTTTTGCACGCGCTCTTCCGTAAGGACGTCAAATTCTCCAGCAGCGACTTTCAATGTCTGTTGTCGACCCAGTTGCCTTCCCTGATCCCATACCAAGCTGGTCGCTGCTGTCTATAATTGCAACAACTTTTTTGACTTAACGATCCGCGACAAGAAAAGTTCCACGCCAACTCCAAAAATAAGAACGGAGCCTTTGCAGGCCCCGTTCTCGCGATGTGGTTGGGCTGAAATGTTCCAGCAAGCCTTACTCCCTTTGGCTTTCAAGTATTTTAACGCGCCGCGTCCCCCGGAAGTTCCAGAAAGAGGAGAAAGTCACTCTACTTTTTTCGATCAACCATTTCCATGGCGCAAGTGATTGTAGTTCAATCTTTTACGGGCAGGACGTGGATAGCCTTCACAATCAACCTAACCTCGTCGCCTGCTTTAAGCCCCATATCAGCCACTGATTCGCAGGTCAACACCGAGGCCATCTTGGCCGATCCGATCACGTCAAACTTGACCAGAGACATGATTTCGTCGCTCTTGATCGACGTCACCCTGGCCTTGATCTGATTCCTTGCACCGTATTTCATCGTGCTCCTCCTGAATGTCCTTTCTACTTCTGCTGTCTGCCGGCACAAGATAACAGCCCTGTAGCCTATGTGCCACCAAAAAGCCACCGTGCATCCGGCCATTTGGCGGGCCTTCAACCTTGATGACGGCCGGGTATGAGGCCTATATTCGAGGTATGCAGACCGCCCTTCACATTGCCGCCCTGGTTGCTCAACTGAAGAATGAACTGGTCGGCGGACAGATCGAATCGACCGAGTTTTACAAGAAGCTCCGCACCGCGCACTTTCTGGTTCGGAAGGGCCGTGAACGTTTGGGGTTGGTGTTCGTGTTCCACCCGGCCGGTTCGGGCGTATGTTGTGTGCCCGCCTCCAAGATCATACTTGAGACCACGGAGAAGCCCTGGCCGATTTTCGGGCTTGATGGCGCGGAAGTTGTCGATGTTATCCAGCCGTCGCTTGACCGGATTTTCGAGTTGGTTGTCCGCCAGGGTGAAAAAAACCATCGCGTGGTATTCGAGGCGCTCGGCCCCAATGGCAATCTCTGGCTGCTCGACCACAGCGGAGGAAAGCTGGCTACACTCAGGAACCGGAAGTTTGTCCAGAGTGAGCATTATGAACCGCCGGAGATCAGCGATCGGATCAACCCGTTCGAGGTGAGCAGCGCTCAGTTGCTGGACCGACTGGGTGGAATGGCTGACCGCTCGCCAACGGCCGCATTGAAGAACATCCTGCTTGGCTTCAATGATACCATGACAAAAGAAGCGCTGTCGCGCGCCAACCCGTCCGGTACGACCGTAGATTTGCTCGACCAAAGCCAGGCAGAGGCTCTAGCCAACGCCGTGCGACACATAGCCGAGCGTTTCCGCCAGGCAGAGTCAGCGTATCTTTACGAGCGGCGCGGCAGTTTTGAAGTTTACCCGTTCAAGTTGACGTCAACTGAATCGCAGCCGGAAAAACTCAAGAGCTTGTCGGCGGCAACTTTGGAGATGATCACCCGGCAGCAAACTACGGTCAACGATGCCGGCGAAGAGCAGCGCGTTATCAAAGCTGTAGCGACGGCGATCAAGCGCCACGAACGCCTCATCAAGAATGTCGAGGCGGATATCAAAAAGGCGGCCGACTATGAGCGGTACAAACGTCTTGGCGAGCTACTGCAAATGAACCGGGATCAACTCAGGAAAGGGATGACATCGGTTGAAGTCGACGACACCCTGTCCGCGACCTCGGAGAAGGTGCTTATCGAGTTGAATCCGGCTATTTCTCCCAACGCCAATATCGAAGAGTATTTTCACCGTCACCGCAAGGGTCGCGAGGGGCTGGAACTGCTCCAGCGTCGGTGCGAAATTGTCACCGAGGAACTTCAGTCTCTGCGAATGATGAGTGAGGAGTTGGAAGCTGATTTAGAATCTGCTCGCGAGAAATACGCACCGGAGTTGTTCTCGCTCTTGCCGCGTGAGACGGATAAACGCGACGCTCTGCCGAGGTTGCCGTATCGTGAGGCCCGGCTGTCTACCGGGCTGACAATTTTTGTCGGTCGCGACGGCGCCGATAACGACCGCACCACGTTCGAATTCGCCAAACCTTACGAACTCTGGTTTCATACGCAGCAGTGCGCCGGTTCGCACGTGGTGATCAAGTTTCCCAACAAGTCATTTGTACCGTCGAAGCGCGAGATCGAAGAAACCGCCGCAATCGCCGCGTATCACAGCAAGGCCCGCCATGACAGTTTGGTGCCGGTGGCCTACACCGAACGGCGCTACGTGCGCAAACCACGGAAGGCCAAACCGGGGCTGGTCATGGTCGAGCGCGAGAAGTCAGTCATGGTCGTTCCGCAGAAGGAACGCGCAGGTGAGAAATAGTAGGTCAGGACCCTTGCGGTCCTGACCTATGCGTGTCAAGAGGGCAAGCCTCCTGATCTACAGGCTGTCGCACGACGACACATCCACGACCAACTACTACTTCTGGTCGGGGGGCAAGGTCATCTATGAAGAGCACGGGTGCCCCACCGCTTGCGGTGGGTGAAGATTATGGGTATACTCCCTACTGTGTAACCGGTTTGTGGTGAATTTGGTGCACGATCGATCGGATTGGCGATGGTCGAGTTAGAATTGGTATACCGGGTGCGAGGATGTGCCGATATCGATGTATGAATCTGATTTCTGAATCTAATCCCACCGCAAGCGGTGGGGCACCCAACCTGAGCCACCCGTCCAAAAGGAACGTGCGGGCGATAAGTAGTAGGTCAGGACCCTTGTGGTCCTGACATCCGTCTGTTTGGAGGGCAAGCCTCCTGATCTACAAGACTACATATGCGATTACCCGCCGAACCGCTCCTGACCGAAGATCGCCTCGTGCACACGCTCGTAGATCGAGCCTTTGGGCGTCAGGGTCGATTTGAACAACACCAGACGATCAAGTCGAACGGGAATCGGCGGCAGTTTGAAGGTGCCGAGAAATGCCGCCAACTCATCGACCTGTCGCCCTTCGCGCACGCGCCCGAGAGTCAGATGCGACTTGAACGGTCGTCGCTCTTTCTCAAACCGAAGCTCATGCATCCGACGGTCGATCTCTTTCGCCATTCGCGCCGCTTCTTCGATGGGCTGCGCTCCCCCAACCCAAATCACGCGCGGATTATTCAGGTTGGGAAAACCACCGACGCTATCAATAGTCGATTCGAAGGGATGAAGACGTGCCGCCACTTCGTCTATGGCGGCGTTGATCTTCGGCACCAGCTTGTCTTCAGTGTCACCGAGGAACTTGATCGTCAGGTGAATGTTGTTCGCCGGCACCCATTTAACATCCGGGCCTTTCATTCGGAGAGTTCCGAGCAGCCGGTCGAGTTCGACCTCAACTTCGTGCGGAAGCGGCAGGGCTATGAACAGGCGGAGCATAGTCGGTCCTCCATATTAGTTTGACTGGTAACATAGCAGGCTACTTCTCTCGCGACAAGGGGCCAGCGGAGAACCACAAAGGATTCTGCCCTACAATCTTCCCAAAACAGAATGAGCTTCTATTCATCAGGATGAGGTGGAATCGGCATCTACGATGCTGAGCGCTGGGAACTGATCAGCGGTACTTCGCTGAAATGCGGATCGAGCGAGATTTCGCTCTCCGTCGGTCCCGGTGACGATACCACCGCGCGTTGCAAACAAGCAGCCGCCTGGCTGGTGTCACCCATCAGAGCGTAGCTGCGGGCGACATTGAGAAGCACGTCTCCGATCAGGTGGTCCACTCCAAGAATGTCGGTCAACTGGGCCCGAGCCTCATCGACGCGTCCGGCCCCGGCCAGAGCCATGGCATAGTAACCCTGAATCTGGACGTTTTCCCGATCCGAGAAGTCTGTGTGCTTAAGCTCGTCTACTACCTGCGAGAAATACTTCCCGGCCAGTTGACTGTCACCGCGCATCCTCTCCAGGAACCCGAGGCAATAGTGGGCGATGAACGGGAAAAACCCCTTGGAGACAGACATCTCAAACGCGCGGCGGGCCTGGTCATAGTCCCGCAAAATGAGACAGATCCAGCCGGCGTCAACAAAGCAGTTCGGGTCGCCCTCGTACTTGCAGGCCAGAGTGAAGTTCTCCAGAGCTACTGAAAGAACTCCCAGCTTCTGATAGGCCAGCCCCAGATTGTAGTAAGCCCGGCCATAGTCCGGCTCGATTTCGACCGCTCGTTGCAGTGTAGCCATTGCCGCCGTGTAGCGTCGCTCGTAAGTGTGCAACTGGCCGATCAACAAGAGGGTCTCGGTATCAGTCGGAGCCAACTGCAGGGCCCTATTGGCCCACTCCATGGACTCCTCGTAATTTCCCTGCTGATACTTCAGCCACCCCAGTGTGCGGTAACCGATGGCATACCTCGGGTTGAGATCGACTGCCCTGATAAAACAAGCTTCCGCGCTTCGCAGGTCACCCATAAACATGTAATAGCGCCCCAACGAGCGATGACCTTCAGGCAGACCGGGTTCGAGCAGCAACGCCTTTTGCGCCTGCCCACGGGCCTTTTCCATAATTTCACGGGAGCGATCATAGTAGGCCATGTACTGGAAAATCAGCACATCGGCAATGCCGCTATGAGCCAGAGCCATGTTCGGGTCCAGTTGCAGGGCTCGCTCATACATTTGAATGGCAAAAGCAAAATGTTCCGGCTTGTCCGCCCGGTAATAGCTCTTCCCCTTGAGATAGTATTCGTAGGCAGAGATATCGATAGCAGAGTGATCAGTGACTTGCGAGACTACCTCACCGCACTCCCGGGCCAGGATATCGGTCGTCTCCCGAGTGGCCAGGTTGAGCAGGTCAAACAACTCTTCAGCTTTCTTCTCATATTTTCGGCTGGAGACAATCTGCCCGCGGCGATGTCCGTAGATGTCCAGCTTGAGACGGATTCTGTCCTGCCAGCGCATCAGTGAGCCACCCACCACAAAGTCGCTCCTCAGGCGCTTACAAAGAGTTTCCATGTCGGATGGCGCATTGTGTGAAGGCTGGACATTCACACCCAGTTCGCTTCGCCGGGAAAGCTCGCTAACCAGATCATCCGTGAAGCCATCACACAAATAATCCCAGGATTTATCCTCGGACAGGTTCTTGAGTACCAGTACGGTGACCTGCTTGCGCCGAACCTGGACCCCTTTGATCAGCGAAAGCTGCTCTCCGCTGAGGTATGACCTGAGCTGTGCGGCCACGTGCGACATGGAGGCAAACCGATCGTCGGGTCGCTTGGCCAGAAGTTTCAGCAGAAGCTGTTCCAGCCACTCCGGCAGGTCGGAGACGATTTCTCTGGCGGCAATGGGATCCTCGTGCAGGATGGAGTAATATACTCGATCTTTGTATTCGCCCTCGAAAGGTCTTCGACCCGTAACCAACTCAAAGAGCATGGCCCCGAAAGAGAAGATGTCGGTGGCGAATGTGACCGGATCGCCCCTCAACTGTTCGGGAGAAGCGTACCAGAGCGTTCCCACGATATTCCCGCCGGCATCCACTTCGTCCTGACGCACCTCTTTGGCCAGACCGAAATCGAGGATTTTTGCTCTACCTTCCGGAGTCACCTTGACGTTCTCCGGCTTGATATCACGATGAATGAGTTCGACCGAATGAGCGGCCTGGATGCCTTCCGCCACCTGACATGCCAACTCGATCTTCCCGGCCAAATCCATCTCCCGGGTGGCATCCCCAAGCTCCTGACCCTCAACGTACTCCATCGCCAGAAAAGGTGTGCTTTCGTCGGGAGAATAGTCCCAGACACGGGTCACGTGCGGTGAATCGATCCTCGCCATGGCCGACGCTTCCGCTTTGAGTTTGTTGCGGTACTCAGCCGAGTCGGCCAGATGGCCTTTAATCACTTTCAAGGCTACGGTGCGTGCAAACCTGGTGTCGCGGGCGCGATAAACTTCTCCCACCGCACCGCTACCCAGGAACGCCTCGATCACGTAATTGCCGAGTTGGTGGCCGGAATTCAGCATCTACAGGAATCCCAAATCGTGAATACTCTTAGTGCGATCAGTTTTCGGAGTTGCCTCCGCTCTCGCAGTGATGTAAGTTCATCCTCGCAGCCTTCTCTAATCAATATAAAAGGCGGTTTCATTTATGCCAACTATTTCAGAAGACGATTTGAATCGACTACGCGGGAGCGTTGACGAGCTTTCCGCCCTCAACAAGATCGCCCTCGCCGTGAACTCCACAATCCCGGTACAGGAAATCACTCAAACTATTCTCAACCATTGTCTGCAACGGGTCAGGGCCTCCCAGGGGGCGGTCTTTCTGCTGGACAATGAGGTGTCCAACGCCGTGACCTTTGAGAGAGCAGCCATCGATGCCAAGAGCGGCCTGCCAATTCATCTGAATGAAAGCCTGAAAGGCTGGATTGCGGCGAACAAACAGATCCTATTGATGAACCAACCTGACCAGGACGCTCGTTTCAGTGGCATAGACTTTGCCAAGCATGGCATCCGTTCCATACTTGCCGCTCCCCTGGTCTCCCGGCGCGGTCTCATCGGTGTTCTTGCCCTGTTCAACAAGCAGTCGCCTGACGGGTTCAGCAATGATGATCAGAGGTTTCTGGGGATAGTGGGAACTCAGACCGGCAAAGTGATTGAAAACGCACAGCTTCTCGACCGTGAAAGACAGCTGCAGGCTCTCGAAGAAGAGATGCGGGTGGCCCGGACGATTCAGATGAACTATCTGCCTCGGGGCGAGTTGATCACCAGGCAGGTCTGGGTGGGAGGTCTGAGCGAACCCGCTCGTGAGGTGGGTGGAGATTTCTATGACATGTTTGAAATCGACGATCGGCGAATCTTCCTGTCAATCGGCGATGTTGCCGGCAAGGGGATGCCGGCTGCTCTGATGGCCTCGGGTTGCCAGGCGGTGATTAGAGCGTTGGTGCGACGCGATCAAAACATGTCATTGGAACACCTGGCTCAGGCATTGAACCGGCAGCTTCTGGAGACTTCGCGACCGGGACAGTTTGTCACCCTATTTCTGGCCATCTACGATACCGGGACGCGCATGCTGAGCTACGTCAATGCGGGACATGTCCCACCCGCGGTGTTCACTTCTGCCGACCGGCATTCTCGTCTTACCATCGGCGGTCCCCTGATTGGGGTCATTCCGGAATCTGCTTATGAAGTGGGGGAACACAAGCTTGATTCAGGCGAAACGCTTTTCATGTGCAGCGACGGTGTCACAGAAAACCACAATGCAGACGACAGTCAATACGGCGAAGATCGCCTGTGCGAGTTCCTGAGTTCAAGACGTGGCAAACAACCCGATGAAATCAAGACGGATCTGTTAAGAGCCTTGACCGAATTCCGCCGCGGGAGCCCGCAATCTGATGACATTACCTTCCTTCTGCTGCGTACTTTCTAGGAAGGCAGGAGAATCCCCATATCAAGGCACTTCCAACTCGAACATAGCCTCTTCGTACTCGTGGACTGGGACAAACCCAAGCTTCTTGTAGCAGGCAATCGCCGGCGCGTTGTTGGCTTTCACGTTCAGGCAGACCATCTTGTCTTCGGAAACCAGCTCGGCGGTGAGCCGGTGTGTCACCAGCGTGGCCAGACCATGACCGCGATAGTCCGGGTGAGTGGCGATATTGCCAAGCGCCGCGATGCGATGTTCGTCCGACACCACGTGCACACCAGCCACGGCGACAATCTCGCCATGGTCTGTACAGCCGAAGAACTTGCCGGTCGGGAGCATGCGGGGCGTGAAGTAGCTGTCCGGGTAGGCCGCCGCGTAAAGAGCATGCAGTTGTGATTCATGAGATGGGTCGAGGCGGACAACGGTGTTTTCAAGAGAAGATTGTCGGGACCACCCGCCGCGGCGGGGTCCCGCCCTACTTTGCTGCGCAAATTGCGCGTGGTCTAATTTCATCTTGAGGTGTGTGCCGAGCGGAGTTTCGCGCGCGAATTCGCGCAGGATCGCACGGTGCTGCTTCTGGAAATGACAGAAGAACTTCTTCGGCGCTATCGGGAGATATTCGCGCAACAGTTGATCATACCGGTCGTTCAGCGCGAACGCGAGGAGTGTGGGCGTATCGCCGCCGGTATAGGTGAGAAGAACATCATCAATGTCGCCCCGCGCATCAAAGACCGCCGGCCAGAGGCAATCGCGAAAGAAGAAGTCGTCGAGATCACCGATATGATAGGCGAACAATGTTGGATCTTTCCGGAAGTGCCTGAGCAGACGCTTTTTGTCAGTAGTGAAGATCATCAGAGCCTGGACTTGGCTGTCTTAGTTTGACAGGCGTGACCCAGCGCTTTCGATGCGCCGACACTGTGAGCACAATTGTACCCCACCCAACGGGTGGGAATTCACAATAGGAGCTTCGCTGCCATGGCGTCAAATCCCACCTGTTAGGTGGGGTACGGAGTTCTACAACCAACCTACTCGCTCTTGATCTGATTGAGAAAACCAAGAACCTCGTCCAACTGCTCGCGGCGAAAAGTGACCCCCTTCTTGGTAGGCAGCCATTCGTCTTCCTTGCTCAGGAAATATATCCGCAACGCCACCAGGTCATGGCCTTTGTAGTTGCTGCTTTCGATTACCAGCTTTTCCGTGTCTGAACGTTCCAATTCAAAGCGCATAAGAAGCCTTTCCAGTTAATGAGCCGGTATGGTCAGACAATTCGCCGCCGGAGTCAAGAGGGTAATGGTCGACATCACAGTGTCGCCGAGAAACTGGCGGGGCTTCAGCCGCGTTTATAGCCGATTTTTCTCAGAAAAGCAAGCCGCTCTTTTTTGTCCTCGTCCTCTTCGATACCCAACGGTGTCTGGCCATCGATCACCCCCAGGACGCCGCGCCCCTGGTCGGTCTCAGCCACGATTACCTGCAGCGCGTTGGCCGTGGCACAGAAGACCCGGCAGACCTCGTCGAGACTCTTGATCCGCCCGAGCACGTTGATGGGGAAACCGTCGCGCAGATACACAACGAACGTATGCCCGCAGCCGATATCAAATGCCGCCTTCTCGGCCATTTCGATCAGATCAGGATCGTTGCCGTCGGTGCGAACGAGTCTCTTGCCGGACGCCTCGCAGAAGGCGAGACCGAACTTGAGTGATGGCGAAGACGCGATCAGCGTCTCATACAAGTCCTCGACCGTTTTGATGAAATGCGACATCCCGAAAACGACATTCAGTCCGACGGGAATGTCCACTTTCACGATATGCTCTCTGAAACCGCGATCAGATCCCATGGTACGCCTCGAAAAAAGAATCGTTCAGTTCAGTGTTGATCTCCGGATTACGATAGTATTCCGTGCCTGCAAAATTGACACCTATGAAGAACATCGCTTTGCCTCTGCCGCGAAAGTCAAACTGACGCGGGAGCCAGAAGCCCTCGGGAGTCGCTCCATAGCGTATCGACATATCCAATTGGCTCATCTTGAACATCATTGCTTTTGCGAGTCTCGAGGGGGTGAAGTCGACCCGCACAAGGCGGAAGTTCTCCGCCTCCACATAGAAGTCGCCATTGATCAGGCTGTCGGCCGGTTGTTTGGCGGTCACTCTGAAGAGGTGGCAGACCATGTTGTCAATTCGATCGTCGGCCACGCCGCGATACTGAATGTCGTAGAGTCCACGATATTCGGGGTAGAAAGGCCTCAGCATAGGAAAGGAGACATCCTGCGCCTTGCGCTTCTTCTTCTTCTCAATGCGGTCACGAGCTTCACTCCGGAGCGTCTCGTCATTCTGCAATTCTCCATCCTTGTAGTAGGCGAGATACTCCTCGGCGAACTTCGCGGTGTCGCCCAGATACTTCACGTATACTTTCTTGTTGAAGCGGACTTTCTCTTTAACCCCCTCGTCTCCACTGTCTTCCCGCTCGACGTACTCGGCATCGAAAGTGATATCGTGAATCCGTTCGCGCTGCGCCCGGTCGACGGCGAGGACACGCTCGACCAGGGCCTCGGGGTCGATACCGCTCTGACCCTGCGCCAGAGTAATCACAGGAGACAGCCAGAGAACGGCGGTCGTCAGGAAGAGCCGGAATAAGCTCATAGTTCAGCTTTCTCTAATGACGATGTTCTGAATCAGATCACCCACTACGATCTGGTCAACTACGTCCATGCCGCTGATGACCTGTCCGAAGACGGTGTAGCGACCATCGAGATGCGGTTGCGGCGAATGGGTTATGAAAAACTGCGAGCCTCCGGTATCGCGACCCGACGTAGCGATACCAACCGTGCCGCGCTCATACGGCAAGTCGGAATACTCGCAGCGGATGAAATAGGGCGGCCCGCCCCAGCCGTCGCCGCGGGGACACCCGCCCTGGATGACAAAATTGGGCACGACCCGGTGGAAGATGAGACCGTTGTAGAAACCCTGATTGACGAGATCGATGAAGTTGAGCACGGTCAAGGGGGCCGCGTCGAAGAGCAGTTCGATTTCTATCACACCGCGACTGGTCTGTATGAGCGCCGTCGGATTGGCCGTGGTGTCGGCGAACGCTTTCGAGAGGCGACGCTCCGAAATTCTTGTTTCGGCCGGTGTGACCATGCTGGAACGGTCGCGCTCGAATTTCTTCAGATACAGTTCGTTGGCGCGCCGGCGAATAGTGTACTCAGGGTCAAGCAGACCGGCGACTACCAGATCGGCCATGGCGCTGTCGGCGCCAAGAGTGTCGATAAACTGCTCTACCACGTCGAGCAGCGTGCGGCGGACATTCACGTCAAGTTCGGCGCCGCGCTTGATCAGTTGCTGCACGTGCGGGAGGTAGCGTGTCAGCTTCCGGGTGCCGATCTGATCAAGCGCCAGCACCTCGGGCATCATGTCGGGATCGGCGAGAGCGGCCTTTACGTAGAGATCGATCTGTGTGGAATCGATTTCGACCAGATGCCCGAACGCCGCTGCGCGCACGAGAGGATCTTCGTCCTTGAAAAGCATCGCCAGTCTCGGGATGACCGAGGCGTTGTGCACTTCAAAGAACGCATCTGCGCAGGCTACCCGCACTCGGGGCGGAGGGATCTCAAGCAGGAGCGAGTCAACTACCGAAACCAGCGCGTCCTTCTTTACTCCGGCCAGGTAGCCCAGCGATGCGGCGACAATATTCTCTGAAAGCGCCGAACTGAGGTGCATCTCCGCGGTGGCGACCCCTTTGTCGCTGTGCAGCGCTTGAAGCGCCCCCAGCATGATGACAATCAGCTTTTCATCGGCGACCGATTGCAGCTTCCGCGCCAGATAATCGGCCGCAGCCGGGTCATTAGTGGCCTGCAGAGCGCCGACAGCCGTTGCAGCGACACGGCGGTCGTCGTCGTTCAGTGACAACGCTGCGAGACGGACTCGATCAGGGAGATTGCATCGCCCCAATCCCTGCACGGCGAGCATGCGAATCTCCGGATCAGGATCGGCCTGGAAGTGCGAGTAGGTCTCTCCGGCAGAAGCTATGCCAAGCCGAGCCAGCGCAAACAGACCTGCCTTCTGGACCGCCAGACTGGTTTCGTGCTCAAGCAACAACGGTATCATGTTTTCGACGTTAGCCCTCGCGCGCGCATAGAACAACGCCAGACAGGCGGCCTGGCGGACCTCGGGCGCGGCATGCGAAAGATATCCGGCCAGATAGGCGTGGACTTCGGTCTTGGTGCTGTCTGACATCAGACCGGCCGACTTGACGGCACGAGCAGCCACCGATGCAGGCAACTCCGCAGCCATCCTGGCCAGGGTGTCGGCATAACTGCTCTGACCGGTCAGTCCAATAGCGAACGCGGCCGCGCGGGCGACCTCAAGCGACGTATCCGCGATCATCCTGATCAGCAGACCGGCGGACTTTTCGTGAGCGATGCGTCCCACCGCCAGAGCGGCCCGGGCGCGGACACGAGAGAAATCGTCGCTCAAGTAGTCTTGAAGCTGATCGGTGAGTTGACGGGTGTCCTCGATATGGACAATCTCGGCCAGCCGTTCCGGTGCCGGTTTGATGCGCAGCAGGCCCCAGAGGAAATACCCGATGACGACAAACAAAAGGACCGCCCCAAGGACGGCGATGGTTTTGGTAGCTTTCATAGTCTGGGGAATGTATCCGGGTGGCCGGTAAGCGTCAATTTAATATTGGCCTGGTGGGTCTACGCTGGAGGAAGTGAAAAAACAGCCCCCGATGGTCAGTCGGGGGCCTTGGTCTAACATCGCTGGGAAAGTTTACCCAACAAGGTCAACTATGGGATAGAGCAAACTTCGTGCCTTGTTGAAGAATGAAATCGTAGTTAACGTTATGACAGGCAATTAGTTATGCGCAGAAACTGCGCTCTGGCGAAAATGTGGGGCAAGGTATGCAAGCCTGTTCAGATTTTGAACAGAGCTGTGCGGGGGGAACTTACAGAAACTTGTACGATTTGGATTTGGGCAGTTGTTTCAGCCACTCGAAGAACTTCGTTGCTGTGATCGTCTCTGGCCAATCGAGTAGCACAGAGATCATTACTCTGTCTTCGGAGTCCTTTCGCATATCGATCGCCCCAAGTGCGTCCAGTCCACCAAGGTCCCTGGCAAATGCGTTCTTCGGAGCTCTGAGCTTTCCATAGTGAAGTAGGGTGGCGTCACGGAGGTCGAGGATTTCCATATCCTTCTTAAGAAGGAGTTTCAGGATCTCGATCTGCCGCTCGGCAATTACTCGTTTCTTCTTTGTCTTCAGGCGATTAAATAGATCGTACATCATGTTTCTGAATAGTGCTTTCTTGACGGCTATTCTGATCTCACCCAGCAGTCGCTTCGTCTGAACCTCAACTCCTTTAAGAGCAAAACGCAAGAAGGGCGTCAGATCATGTCCAGCGGCGCGCACAGTTGAGAGCGCCTCAAGATAGGCCGTCTTCTCATCATAGTAGTAGTTCGACATGGCGATGAAACAGAAGTCGCGCAGGCCTGCCCTCTGCAGCATGAGTGCCTCAAGGGCACGCGCCGTGCGACCGTTGCCATCCAGAAAAGGGTGCATTGAGGCGAAATGATAGTGTGCTGCCAGCGCCTGGATGATCGGATCATGAGCGCGATACTCGTTTTGGATTGTGTCGATGAGTCGACCGAAGGCCTCTTTGCAGGCATCGCCGCCGTCGACCCCTCGATGACGAGGCTGGCCGAAATTCACATTTTCATCAGGTCCGCGGAGAACAGCCGGTTGGCAATGGTCGTCATCGGCTCCCGTGACTATGCGGCGATGTATCTCCAGCACCATGTCGGCGTCCAAGGGCCGATCATCCGGAATCGATGCAATCCACAAGTAGGTGTTCTTCGCCGCCCTCGCCTGCCTCTGTGAACGCGTTAGCAGGTCCCGGACGGTCTCCGCCAATGCAGCATCCAGCTCCCGCTCCGTGAAATCAGCCCCTTCAATGCGCGAGGTGCCGGCGACTTCTCTCTTGAGCTCCATTTTCTGCAAATTTTCGACCCAATCCCGCTGATAGGGCATCTCCCTGAGAGCTATGACCGCCGCCTTAGCATTGACCAGAGCCGTGGCTACCGAAGCGGCATCGTACTTGATCCAGTGATTGGGGAGTTCGTATTTTATCATCTGTTATTTCCAGTGAATTTCACTGAAATTTTCGACATATTTCAAACATTGTTATTGTCTTATAATAAGTTACGCACTGTCAGCAACAATAAATATATCGGCAATTTTCAGATTTTGTCAAGGATATTTGATCAATGATCACACTTTCTTCTGACAAGTGCTCCGCCCTTCGACCCTTGGGGAGGCTTAAGGCAGGCGTAGCTCCGGGTGACTTGAGTGTAGCCCCCTACCCCTTCATCACGCCCATCGGGCGCATCCGAGCCACCTTGCGGGCGATACCGGAGTTTTGCGCAATCTCAACCACGTCTTCAACATCCTTGTAGACTCCGGGGGCTTCCTCGACCACGCCCTCACGGCTCGCCGAACGGAGATAGATGCCCTGTTGCTCAAGCTTCGCGCGCACCTGATCAGCTCGGAAGATTTTCTTTGCGGCCGTACGAGACATCCGGCGACCAGCCCCATGACAAGTAGAACCGAACGTTTCTTCCATTGCCTTTTGTGTCCCGACCAGTAGAAACGACGCCGACCCCATATCACCGGGGATAATCACCGGCTGGCCGATCTCGCGATATGACCTCGGCACCGCCAGATGTCCCGGTCCAAACGCCCGCGTGGCCCCCTTGCGATGGACATAGAACTTGCGGGGATGTCCCTGGTACTCGTGTTCTTCGAGCTTGGCCATGTTGTGTGCGATATCATACACCTGCGCCAGACCGAGCCGATGCGGGTCTTCACCCAGCACCTGCTGAAACGATTCGCGCACCCAGTGGGTGATCATCTGACGATTGGCCCAGGCGAAATTGGCCCCGCATTTCATGGCGGCAAAGTATCTCTGGGCTTCCTCCGACGACGCCGGCGCGCAGGACAGTTCACGGTCGACCAACGGGATGTGATACTTCTGGTTGGCGCGACGCATGGAGTCGAGATAGTCGGTGCAGATCTGATGACCGCAGCCGCGCGAGCCGGTGTGGATCATGATCGTGACCTGGCCGACATGAGTGATTCCGAACACGGCGGCAGCAGTGTCATCGTAGATTTCATCTACGCGCTGTATTTCGAGAAAATGATTCCCCGCTCCGAGTGAACCCAATTGCGGCGCGCCCCGTTTTTTCGCGTTTTCGGACACGACGGTTGGGTCGCCGCCGCGAATGCACCCGTTTTCCTCGGTCATCTCCAGATCGTCTTTCCATCCGTAACCTTCGCTGACCGCCCACTCGGCGCCCCGCGCCAGCACCTGGTCGGTCTCGGCGCGGGACAGTTTGCGCCGACCACTGGATCCGACCCCGGACGGGACATTCGCGAACATGGTATCCACCAGCGCCTTCACCTCTGAGCGGATATCTTTGCTGTCAAGAGAGGACCGGATCAGCCGCACGCCACAGTTGATGTCATAGCCAACACCGCCGGGGGAGATGATCCCTTCGTCGGCATCAAACGCCGCCACGCCGCCGATCGCAAACCCGTAGCCGTGGTGAATATCCGGCATGGCGAACGAACAACCCACAATGCCGGGCAGCGTGGCCACGTTGGCGACCTGGTCGGGCGAGTCGTCTCTGACGATTTCGTCGAACATCGCCTGATCGGCGAAAATCAGCCCCGGCACGCGCATCTTGAGGCCGGCTCTTTTCATCGCGTCCGACTGATAGTCCTGCTCGATGCGGAACCGGCAGTCATCGACCTTTTTTATTGGTCCTCGCCATGTCATAACGAACTCCACTAAGTCAGGTTGAGCCTGGTATGCACATTCCCATACTATACATCAAACAACACCTGCACGTGACAAGGGCATCCCTGGTCGCCTTTTTCTATCTCCATCAGGTAGTATGAGACACCCTTAACCGGTGTGCCGCCACCGTGACGGGCCGGGTCAAACGATTCCCCAAGGCAGACAGCTGTCAACCTGTGGTCGCCATCAAAAACCACCTGAAACTGATCCAGCACTACGCTTTCGGTCTCATGAAGGACAATCAGCTCAGAGAGGAATCCAACCAGAAGCCCTTCGAGATCAATAGACTCGGCCTTGACTTCGTACTTTCCAACCGCCTTGATCTCTGATCCGCCGGTGATGATGTCGAACATCGCCTGCGCCGCCGCCGCGAAGGCTTCTTCCAGCGTGTTGCCATAGGCTCTGGCGATAATATCGGCGGTGTGTTCTTTGAATTCGTAGTTCTTCATGGTCCTATGCCCGCGAGATGGAAACAAGATCATAGGCCTGGTGCATGGCGTCAAGTGGGGGGGCTGTCACTCGACCTGCCGTTAATAATCAAAGATTGACGTGAAAAAAGACCGCCTCAGGTGAAATTTGTCTTGACAAAAAATATGAACACCTGTAAACTCGGATTTTAAGAGTCAGTCTAAGCGCGAGGACGTTTTTCGGGTCCGACGAAGTATGTCGAACCTGAGCATGACGGTCGAAGTATGTTTGAAGCGATTGCACGGCAAAGGCGAGCGGTTTGGCCGCCCGATTTGTCCCTGAGGAAGGGAGAAGTCGATGCGGCTTAGTCTTTGCGGCATCGGCTTCCGTTCGGTATTGGAAGCAATGGCCACCCCTTTTGGGGTGGCCTTTTTTTATGACCCAATTTCAAGGAGGTAGAATTATGCGTCACTTGTCGGTTATGCGAGGGGAATTCGTTAAGACTACGGAACTTCGCTCGAAGCTATTGTCGGCCGCTCGAAGCTGGCTTGATCGTAATGATTTTACAGAGATTTCTGTCCCCCACATCACCGGCGCGACCGGTTCGTGTGAGTGGTTCCCCAACGCCATGCCGGTGGCTATGTACAACGAGCGCGGCGAAGAACTGGACATGTTCCTGCGTCAGACCGGCCAGCTTTATCTGGAGGCTTTCACCGTCGCCCACAACCGGGTCTATACAATCGGTCCCTCATTCCGGCAGGAGCGCAAAGTCACCAACCGCCATCTGTGTGAGTTCACGTTGATTGAATTCGAGGGCAGGGATTATCAATTGGACGGCCTTATGGATTTGATTGAAGGACTTCTGAAATCGATGTATCAGGCAGCCCGCCAGTACAACGGCAACGCCCTGCTGGACAAGTATGTCGGCACGCCGTTCAACCGGATCAAGTACGCCGATGTGATCGCGACGCTCCAGAAACATGGCCACACCGTCGAATTCGGCGATGATCTTGGCAGCGCGGAGGAACTGGCTATATGCGAGATTCTCAACTCGATGCCGACTTTTGTCACGCACTACCCCTCCAATCCCAAGCCCAAGCCGGGTGGAGTGATTAAGTTCTTTTCAATGAAACGCGAAAACGGTGAGACGCTCTGCTGCGATCTGCTTCTGCCACACGTGGGCGAATCGGTTGGCGGCGCCGTACGCGAAGGGTTATCGGACAAGTGCCGCCAGCAGTTCCTCGAGTCCTATATGTACGACCACATTGTCGAGCAGGGCGTCGACCCGGCCCAGTTCGACTGGTATTTCGAGGTGCTCAAGCACGGACAAGGACAGTCATCCGGGTGCGGGATCGGCTTTGAAAGAGTAGTGCAGTCGATTCTCGCCCTGGAGCATAACGGTCATAGTATCAAAGTTGCGGTGGAACTGCCGCGCTCCCCGGAGTTCCTGATGCCGTAGGGACGGGTGGCCCGCAGCACGCTGCGAGATGCTGTTGTGCTGACAATTAATCGTGGCAGGACCGCTCTCCGGTTCTGCCATAGTTTTGTTAGTTGAATCGTTCCGAGTGGGCATGAAATCGACCGTTTTGGCCCTCAAGTAAATCGAGATAACTGCGCGGCTCCGTTTGAGTTGCGCCACGTCAGAATCGTCTGATTTGCCAAGGATTGTGACGGTGTACAATCTTGGGCGGCAAGGCCGAAGAATAAGCTTGGAGTGGTGTAAGTAATTTTGTATCTTGGCCTTCATAGAAATTATTTTTTTTTGAAGAGAATAGACCCAATTTATACGTACCACAACAATTGCCGAAACAGTGTTCTCGGCAAACACAGTCACATTCAGACCGAACTTAGCAGTAATTTCTGCCCGGATACTTCGTGCCGTGCCGTGAACCTGGGGGAAAGAAGTAACAGGAAGTGTTGTCCTCAAGACTGAAGCCATTGATCATCGGCGATAAGATCGCTCCACTGCCTATCATTCAGGGCGGCATGGGGGTAGGTATCTCGTTGTCGGGCTTGGCGTCAGCCGTGGCCAACGTAGGCGGCATCGGCGTCATTGCCTCCGCCGGTGTTGGTATGTATGAGCGCGATTTCTATACGAATTACCTGGAGGCCAACACTCGCGCCCTGCGTCGTGAAATCCGCAGGGCCAAGATGCTGACCGGCGGTATACTCGGACTGAATATCATGGTGGCCTTTTCCAACTATGGCGATTTGGTGCGGGTTGCTATTGAAGAAGAAATCGACGTGATTTTTTCCGGCGCCGGGCTGCCCATGACCATGCCGCAGTATCTCGAAGGGAACTTGAAGACGAAACTGGTACCGATCGTCTCGTCCGCCAGAGCGGCCGGCTTGATCTGTAAACGGTGGCTTAGCCGGTACGACTACTTGCCTGATGCAGTTGTTGTCGAAGGTCCAAAGGCAGGCGGCCATCTCGGCTTTTCCCATGCACAGATTTCTGATCCTGCCTTTGCCCTGGAAAAGCTGGTGCCGGAGGTGGTCGAAGAAGTCCGCGGTTTCTCAGCCCGGTATGGTAAGCCTATTCCAGTCATAGCCGCCGGCGGAATTTATACCGGCGTGGATATCAGGGCGATTATGAAACTGGGCGCTGACGCCATTCAGATGGGCACGCGTTTCGTGGCCACTCACGAATGCGACGCCGACATCCTGTTCAAGCAGGCGTATCTCGACGCCAAACCGGAAGACATCGTCATAATTAATAGCCCGGTCGGAATGCCGGGGCGGGCGATCCGCAATCAGTACCTCGACGATGTCAGCCAGGGAATCAAGAAACCTTACAAGTGCCCGTACCACTGTATTCTGACGTGTGACTACAAGAACTCCCCTTATTGTATCGCGTACGCGCTCATGAGCGCCAAGCGAGGCCGATTCCGCAACGGCTTTGCTTTCGCCGGCGCCAATGTGGACCGGGTCAGCGAGATCGTCTCAGTCGAGGAGCTCGTTTCGACTTTAGTTGCCGAGTACGAACAATCGGCGGAAAAAGTGATAGATGTCCCGGCCCGCACCCGGGCGAGTTGATACTGGCTCCCACCCTACATTTCTGTACCACACCCGCGCGAATTTGTGGGCGGCAGACGTCCTGGTCTGTCCCATTTTGTTGTGGTGGCTCTTGAAACCGGGCAGCCTCGGGAGGTCTGCCGCACACAAGCTCTGTCTAATGTGCGCCGTCCAAGCCGGTGTTGTTGCTTACATCCTTCCCTCGAAGAATGAACCAGATAGTGCCGATCAGACCGAACACAAACGCGGTCGCAAAATTGGTTGCGGGACTAATCATCCATAGCAGCGAACCCCCAAACGCAGCTAGCGACACGATCGTATCACGAATCAGGTAGTACAAACCGAACACGGCCGCTTCGCGTCCCCTGGGAGCGAGATCCATGATCAGCGCCTTGCGGGTCGGCTCGCCGAACTCCTTCAGACCGCGAATGAAGAATGCAAACGCGAGGGGCCAGAAGGAGTGGGAATAAAGCAGTATCAGCGGGAAGATTGTGAAGAAAACAAAGGTGATAACAACGAACGGCTTTTTTGCGGTCTTGTCCGCCCAATAGGCAACAGGTATATAGCACAGGACGGCGGTGGCCATTTCAATTGCGGTGAGAACACCGAACTCAACTGCCGTAACCGGCGACAAAATCGTTTTCATCGCCCAGACAACGACAAATGCATACGGTATTTGTTCGCAGAACCGGATCAGAATATCCGACACGAGCAGGTTCTTCATGTCCGAATTCATCAGGCGCCAGAGTTTGAACGGGTTCTTCTCAGCTTTCGGCGCGCCGGATGAACTGGTCCGCATTTGATCCGGCTCAATGAGGATCTGCTGCATTATTAGTGCAACAATCGCCATGGCCAGCGCCGCAGCAAAAGCGAGGCGAACTCCCTGGACCTCGCCCCATATGCCGATGAACAAACCGCCGAGCACCGGTCCGAGCGACATCGGTACCCGACGCACCAGCGAATGCATTGATACGCCCATCGTCCGCTTGTTTTGAGGCAGCACGCGCGCTACCAGGCCCATCGTCGCGGGCAATGAAATCGCGCTCCAGGCCAGGAAGAAGAATGCGCCGACCAGGACCGCATAGACAGACGGGATCAGAATCACGATAACGAATCCAGTCATCGCCATCAGGTTGAAGATCAGGAGCGCCCTTTTGACGCCGATCCGATCAGAGAGGTATCCGCCGGGAAAAGAGTAAAGTGCTCCGAGCAGATTTTGAAGTCCGCCGAGCAGCCCGATTGTGATCGCCCCGCCCCCGAGCGCCATCAGGTAGATCGGCAGAAACCGCTCGGCCATCCGCTCTCCCATCCCCACAAGGATGACCATCGCGAGCATCGCGACCATGCTGCGCTTGAGGGCGATGAAATCAGCGATTTTACTCAGGCTGGGCATTTCTTGTACTCTACGCAGCGGGTCGGATGACGGTCAATTACATTTGTACCCCACCCAGCTGGTGGGTTTCTCACAACGGGAGCGACTTGCCTCTCGGAAAACTCCCACCCGTTGGGTGGGGTACAGTACAATGATTGGCCGCGGCTCCGAACACTGACCTACTTTCCTACCTGCAATCGGCACCAGGCATAAAGAGAATCGTACATGTCAAACTGGTGGTCAAGGTTCTCGCGGTCGTCGGGGAAGCGCAGACTGCAGCCGACCGCAATAGCTTCAAGTCCGGCCGCCAGGGGGTCAGTCTCGAACTCGTCGGTGTCGGCGGCGTGGATGATCTTGGCCATACGCAGGAGCGCCTTGTCGGTCAACTCGTATTTTCTGATGATTGTCTCGAATGAGCACAGCCCGTCGTGATGCCCCAGTTCTACACCGGGGGCGTCGAAAGGGGTCGCGCTCTCTCTTTTGGCGACCGTATCCACCTGAGATTTCGGTACGAAGATGAACTCTGCCTCCGAATCTATAAACCGAGTAATCAGCCAGGGGCAGGCAACGCGATCAACATGTACATGAGAGCGTGTAATCCATTTCATAAGAGACTCCGGTGGGGTATCGATGCTCAATACTAATGATAGGCGGTCTACCGGTAAGTAGGGCTGCGGGTACCGTCATAGTTGTTGCTCTGCGGCCCCGCAGCCCGAACTTCAAAAGGCAAAGTCAATCAAGGCAGCCAAATTGTGCTCCTTGCCGGGATTGTCGTGACCGATCTGCCGGTAAGTGTACTCGCCATGCAGCGCCACGTTGACAGCGGTCCAATCTCCAAGATAGTAGCGCACCAGCCCGGATATGGCGCTGATGTCATTTCCATTGTCATAGCAGGGAGCATTGACCCAGTTGTACATAGCGGAAAGAACAAGACGATTGTTCGCAAGCCCGCTCCAATCCAATCTGCCAAACCCTCCGGCGAATGAGTACTTGTCAGAGGAATTGAGACCGTTAAGCGTGCTGTCATCCTGACCGTATATCATCAGACCCATGAGGTTTAATGTCTGCCAGTTGAAGCTGACATCGCCACCGAGACGGTAGAAGCTCTTGTTGTTCCGCCCCGAGGCCTCGCCAGTGGGTGATATGTATGCAGACGAAGTCTCAGTCGGCTGCCAGCCCAGATAAGCAAAAGCGCCCACTCTCTGTCCGGCGCTCTGGCCGTCGCCGCGCCCGAAAGTCTGAAACACGTTGGCGTACAAGTCCCTGAACTTATTGTTGTCCGGACTGGAGCCAGTCCCGTTGACAATTCCCGCTGCGTACTTGAAGCCGTTCTTGAAATGCCCGGTTGCCTCAAGGCCGATCTGGTTGTCGTCGAACACGAAATTGTTGTTGGGAGTGGAGAACGTGTAGACTTCGTAACCCTGCATGAGATAGTAAGACCGTTTCGAGCTGAAAGCGTGGTAGCCCGGCTCAAAACGGCCCACGCGAAGGTTCAGTGCTCCCGGAATGATATTGCTGAAGATGATGTTGGCTGACTCAAGGCCTCCCGGTTGGCTGGGATTGCTGCTGTTGGCGCTTCCAGTGAATTCCGCCGCTGGCTCGTCGATTCGCGGCGTGTAGATCAGTAGAACCGAAATGTTCTTGTGCAAGGCGCCTGCGGCAAGCAGATCAAGGCCATTGAGACGGAAACCGGATGCCGTACTTTTTGCTGACGAAGAATGGGATAAAACGAGCCCGGTCGAAGTGCGCAGAGCTATCGGGGGTGGGGTACCGAATATATTCTTCTCCTTTCCTTCCTGGCCGGGAAGCTGGTATCCGTTGTCCCGTATCCGTTGGCCGAAATCGTTCAACTTGGTGAACGCCGTGTGACACATGTTGCAGTTGAAGCCGTACTTGCGAGCAAATGCCGGAATAGCCGTGGTCTCTTCCGGCAGGAGAAATAGTACTCCCAGGACCGACAGCAAGAATATGTGTAGTATCTTCATTTCCAACCCCCTTACTCAGGTAGTTCCGACTGTGGAACCGGTTTCACATTGGCGACCTCGGGATTCGTGCTCGTCATGGCCCGGGTCATGAACGCCACCAGGGCTTGAATTTCCTTTTCCGACAACCCCAGAGGCACCATCAGAGGGTCAAGATTCTCTGCGGACGAGCCGCCCCCTCGATCATATAGCCTCACGACGTCCTCGAGCGTCTTCTCTTTGCCAGTGTGCAAGTACGGAGCGCGGAGAGACGCGTCCCTCACCGTCGGCGTCTTGAAAGCGCCTATATCGGCGGCATTCTTGGTCACAACGTATCGGCCGGAGTCAGGTTTCGCCGGATCAATCGGCTCCACGCCAAGATTGTGGAAACGTCCGTCGCTCAAATTGCCACCCCAGTGACAAGCCGTGCAGTGTCCCTTGCCGTTGAAAATCTCGAGACCCTGCTTTTCAAGCGGTGTGAGGGCGCTGACATCGCCCCGCACAAAACGATCAAACGGTGAATCGGTCGTAACAACCGTGCGCTCGTACGATGCGATAGCCGCAGCCACCTGGTCGACTGTGATCGGACCAGTGCCGAAGACCCGTTGGAATTCTTCAACATAGCCAGGGATATCATTCACTGTTCGGAGCATCTCCGTGTGGGTATTGCCCATCTCGATGGGATTCTGGATAGGTCCCTTGGCCTGTTCTTCAAGGCTCGGCGCCCGACCATCCCAGAACTGCAGCAGGCTGTAGGCGGAGTTTGAGACCGGTGGCGACCGACGCCCACCCATCTGGCTGTTTATGCCTTTGCTGGTGGGACCGGCATCCGACCACCCCCTGGCGGGATCATGACAGGTCGCACAGCTTATCGTGTTGTCTTTCGAAAGGCGAGTGTCAAAATAGAGTCTCTTACCCAGCAAGATCTTTTGGTCGGTCTGCGGGTTTTCAAGCGGGACGGGAACGGGCGGGAGATTCCCTATCTGCTCCGGTCCCAGGGAGCGAACAGCACTCGATGTAATCGGTGTCTGTTCGGGTTCACTCAGGGTTCTGGTCGCGGGAAGGATGAGAGCGACCAAGAAACAACATATGATTCCGTAACGCATTTGACCTCCTGGTCAGGGGTTCATGGCCAAAGTCGACAGAACAAGTTGTCATATCTCTATATTATAGAAAGAGGATAAGTTCTTCCCAGCCGGCAAGCAACTACAATGTGTCACACAGAACTGAGAAGATGTCGGACTTCTCGCCACACCCGACGTAGTTGGGCGCGACTCGGGACGCTGACCTACTGTTGCTATGGGTTCTTCAACAGGCCCAGCGGGTGGGTTTAGGTTAGAACTACCCGTCTTTTACAAATTGAAAACGTACTCTCCCTCACACCCAATACAGCACCGCCAGAACCGTCAGAAGCCATAGTGTGACCGTGATTAGAATCGGCCAATCGGTGATCAGCACGTGTGTCGGGGAACCGCCCTTCTCCTCCTTGTGGATCAGATAGAGATAGCGGAATACGCCGTAGATCACGAAAGGGATAGTCAGAAACAGGTTGTGCGTTCCCAGTTTCTCCATCACTTCGGTAGAGAACGAATACAGCATGTACATGACCACCACCGATGCGGTCGTCACGCCTATACACTGATCCAGCAGATACGGTGAATAGCGGCCGAGGATCTCCCGATGGGCGATGGCTCCGCCTTCCAGCAGCACCAGTTCATGCCGTCGCTTGCCGAACGAGAGAAAGAGCGCCAGAAGCAGCGTGTTGATAAGCAGCCATTTCGACGCGGGCACGTTGATCGCTAAAGCGCCGGCGTACGCCCGCAAGACAAAACTGAGCGACACGCTCATGGCGTCAAGAATCACGATATTCTTCAACAGCAGAGAATACAGAAAATTGAGCGCTACGAAACCCAGCGCGGCGGCGAAGAACGGGAGGTTCATCAACCAGGCGCCGGAAAGTCCCACGACCATGAGCGCCGCACCGAGCGTGATTGCCGGCCCAACGCCGAGGCGTCCAGAGGCCAGGGGGCGGTCTTTCTTGAGGGGGTGTTGGCGATCCTTTTCGCGGTCCAGCAGGTCGTTGAAAACATATACTGCCGACGACAGCAGGCAGAAAAGCAGAGTCGCCAGGAGCGCCCGCTCCAGTTTAGTTACATTATGAAGTTCACCGGCGAACACCAGCGCGGCAAGCACCACGCCGTTCTTGATCCATTGACCGGGTCGCGCCAGCTTGAACAGGTCTGATCCCATGACTCACCTATCACCGGAATTGAGTGTCGGTTCGAGAACCGTCATAGCACGACTATGATAGTCGGGCCAGCATCCAAAATCAAACCATAAATGTATCACTGGCATAAAGTTGCCTGCGTGGTCCGGCTTGTTGACCGCGGCAGTTAGTTTGGTGGGCGGCAAACGTCCTCGTCTGCCCCATTATGTTGTTGTGGCTCCTGAAGCCGGGCAGACCGGGAGGTCTGCCGCGCACTAAGTAGGACAAACTCTGGTCGGAGCTGTTGGTACTGAGTGTGCCGGATCGGTGTCAAAAGGGTTTCTTTTTGGAGCCGGTTGGCTATACTTGGGGAAATGATCAGTAAACGTCAACGCAAAGTTCAAAAAGGGCATTACGCCTTGTTGGTGAATCGAACCGCTCGCGGCTACAGCGAGAAGGCGGTCAGCCGCCTGATCTCAGCGATTCACGCCCACGGACTGGCATATACGCTCTACGAGCCCGATTCGGCCATAAATGTCATGCGCCAGGCTGAGGTAGCAGCCGGGCTGAGACAGGCGACACAAACCCTGCCGCGGCCCTATGAGCGGGGCGGCAAAGTCACCGGCCTGGTGGCCTGCGGTGGTGACGGCACGTTCAACCTGGTGGCTCGCGCCGCTTTGAAAGCCGGTCTGCCGGTGGGTCACTATCCGCTGGGCCACATGAACAACGTGGCCAATTCCTTTTATAAGACCACTGATCCAGGTCAGGTAATTAAGAACATCTTGTCAGCCGGCGCCCGTACAAGCGATGCCGCGACTGTCAGTGGTTTGCCGTTCTTCAGTTCTATAGGCCTCGGTTTCGCACCTCAGATGCTGGTGGAACTGGGTGATCGGTCGTTGCCGCGACTGGCGATGGGGTGGGCTAAACTGGGCAGCGCAGCTGCTTCGAAAGTAGAAACCATCCCTATCGTGCTTAAGGTCGATGCCTTCCGTTTTGAGATCCGCCCGACGATTCTCAACATTAACATCCTGCCCTATACGGTCGGTCTGGCGCTCACGCCGGCATCGGTGCCGAACGACGGACAACTGGAGGTTGTGTTTGACGTTGAACCGCAGACGGATAAATTTGCCGCGTTCACCCGCATGCTGCGCAAGAAGCAGTATCTCTTCGGCGATGAATTTCGCCTCTACCGGGGGCGGGTGATCGCCGTGGAAGCGGTGGCCGGACGCACCCTGTACCTTGACGGTGAGCTTGTTAAACTACCCACCGATGTTCTGGAAGTGAAAGTTGACGAAAAGAAGCTACAGGTTCTGTGTTAGGCTCGGTGAGATCCTGGCGCTGTTGACTTTCGCGGCAGCGGTCTTCGCCGAGGGGGAATCGTCCGCCGACACCACACGAGTGGACACATTGGTAGTGGCTGATTCGGCCGCTACCGCAAGTTCTGTGGACACGCTGCTGTTTGAACCTGATCGAGTCATCTCAAGAGCCGCCAATGTCGCCAATCCGGCCGATCTGGAGAAACATCTGACCCAGCCTCCCACGCTGGCGTTGTTCAAGTCTCTCGTGGTGCCGGGATTGGGGCAGTTTGGCAATCACAAGTATTTCAAGGCGGCTTTGTTCGGGGGTATGGAGAGTGTATTTATCGTCGCTGCGATTCACTACGAGCGGCAGGCGCACGACGGGCGTGAATTGTACACCACGGCAGTCGACAGGAACACTCGCTATGGGTGGTATGCGTTCTATGACAACAAGCGAAAGAACCGCAACAAGTATATCTGGTTTGCGGGACTGACGGCGTTTGTTTCGATGTTCGACGCCTACGTCGACGCCCATCTGTCCGGTTCGCCCGCCGATTCACGCAATGATCGATTCACGCTCGACGTGCTTCCCAATGAGGATGGCGGCCTGAGTGCTTTGATCAGTTACGATTTCTAATCGTTTAGAATGAAATCGCGAACGTTCAGCCCGTAGCGGGCAGGGTCGATCTGCCGGACCAGTTTCCGGTCGGCCTGCTCGGGGAGGGATAGATCAACCCAGAGCGGTTCGGCCAGCAGGCCGGAGCGGTCGCCCACAATCTTCAAGTACGGCCGCAGAGGTTCCTTTTCGTTGTTGGTCAGCACGAGAGCGATTTCATCCGTGCTCAGCAGCACGAGACTTCCGGCCGGATAGACCCCGATGACGTCGTTGAACAACTTCAGCAGAAACGGATCGAACTTGCTGACCATCTGGAAGCGCATCTTCTTCATGACCTCATCGGCCGCCAGGGCGTGCTTGATATAGACCCGCCCCGACGACAGAGCGTCAAAACAATCGACCACAGACACAATCCGGGAAAAGAGATCGGGCGGGCGACGGTTGTAGTGCAGGGATGGGTAGCCGGTAAAATCGTTGTTGATATGATGCTCAAACGCCGCCCGAGCCGCCCGGGCGGTGTGGATGTCGAGCTTGAGATTGCGCAAGATAGTCTTGGCGCCCAGCAGCGGATGCCGCTGCATCTGAATCCAGTCGTTTTCGTCGAATGCGTCGGGCTTGCGCACCAGGTCCTGGGGCAATTTGACCTTGCCGACATCGTGAAACAGCGCCGCGAAACCGAGTTGGGATAGCCGCGCGCGATCAAGACCGAGACGGACCCCCAACGTGAGAGAGTATACCGCCACGTTTGTGGAGTGAGCGTAGGTATAGTCGTCGAAATTGTGGATTGCGGTCAATTCGATCAACGACTGCTCGTCGCGCGTAATATGATCGATAAGGCTGTGAACCACCCGTTTGGTCTTGGCAATGTTGATATCCTCGCCGCCGCGAACGCCGGCGACCACCTCCTGGACCACCGAGACCGCCTTGAAAAACGTCACCCGAGCCATTTGGCGGAAGCGCTGCCTCTGATCGTCAGTGATCTGCGTGTCTTCGTCTTTGTCTTCTTCCAGAGAGAGCAGGCGAATCTGGGTCAGGCCGTTGTCAATCAGCCGCGCGGACACAGCTTCGACATTGGCGCTGTCAACTTTGAGATCAACCATGAACTTGATGAACCGAGCCAGCTCACTCCGTTCGATATCCGCACCGATACTGACTCCACCGATGCCGAGTTCTTTCCAATCGGAGACGATGTCGAGAGCGCCGGAGAGTTCCTGATGCTCGAATCGGACCATCTGTTCGTTGGCGAAATAGTGGCCGCCAACGTGTTTGATCGAGACCTCGGCTCGTTCTCCGGCGACAGTTTGCAGGGAGTTGAGGAGGTTATCCAACTGCTTCTGAAAGGCTTCATTGGACTCGTCGATGATGCGAGCCGTCTTATACAGAACGAAGAAAGCGTTCAGCAGCCGCTCTTCATTTTGTCCCGACCTTGAGCGGTGGACAATCGGTTCGCGCGTGTCAGTCATTGCTGCCTCCGTAGATGAACTCGCGGCGTTTGTGTATCGCCGCTTTCGCCTGCTCTTTGACCGCTGGTAGCCAGCTTGCAGCCAGTCTGATGAGGGCGCGCTCCGCCTTCTCTCCCTTGTTGTGGGCGAGAGCCTCGAAGGCCGCCTGGCGGAGAAAACTGAGGCTGTGCTTGCGGAACGGATTGACCTTCTCGACGAGTTGCACGAGAAAGTCCACCGCCTCGTCACTTCCCAGCTTCGAATAGGCGACCAGAATCGCGCTCTGGTCGTCTTCTTCGAGAAGTCCGAACTTTTCATCGTTTACAATCTCAGTCAGCGCCTCAAAGGCCCGCGGTCCGCGACGCTGAACGATCGAATTCACTGCGGCCCGCCTGACGGACGAATCCGAATCGCAAGTGAGTTTCTTAAGCAGGGAGATGCAGGCGTCACTGGGACACTCGACAAGGGCCAGGACGAGACGCCGACGGACCTCGACCTCACGATGGCTGATCACTTTGGCCAGGTGGCTGAGGGCTTCGTCGTTGCCGATGCGCGACAGGATGGCGATGGACGCGCACGCCACATCGGTCCGGCGATCCTGAAGGCCTTTGGCCACAATATGCACGCGGTCGCGCCCGCGAAACGTCAGATAATCCTGCACCGTGTCGCGATGATGGCTATGCTGCAAGTCACCGATGAGGTCCGTAATTGCCACCAGCGCTTCCCAGTCAAAGTTGTCCAGATAGCGTCGCAGTTCGATGCTTCCGATCTCACCATTCTCGTTCAACGCCCGGCACAAGATCGCCAGACGATCACGGCCACCGGCGATTACCCGTGCTTCTTTGAGCCGCTCCGCCCACAGAGGACGTTCGGAACGGAGCTTGTCTTCGATGGCGGCGAAATAGCGAAGGAGATCGGTAGCAAAAGTAAGTTTGCCGGCCTTGAGGAACTCCGTCAGGGCTCGTTCACCAAGAGTGACCGACTCGAAAAAGTCATGCATCTCCGGTTCCTGGTGGAGCAGCTCTTTGACTAGTTCGCAGGTCGACTCGTACTCATTGAACTCTGTGTCCTGCCGCCGCATCAATTCCACCTGCTTGCCTTCTTCTTCGGAGAGCCGGTGTTCGTCGTTGACGATGACGTCGGTGTTCAGGACAGGCTGTGTGGTGGCAGTCAGATCGGCCAGACCCATCGCCTCTGAAGCCTGCGAGATGTTGAGAGTTGAATCAAGATGTGCGTCACCGGTCGTCAAGACATTGTCAGCAGGCGAGGCGTCTTCCTGGTCTGCAGGCAGAAAGCCGACTTCAAGCCTGCTGTCGGTGTCGGAAAAGACGTCATCTGACTGGCTGAAAATGGCTTCATAGCCTTCGGAGTTGGTGCCGCCTATCTGGGAATAGCCGGAGGGGTCATCGATTTCCGGCCGTCCCTGCAGTAACAGTTCGCCGTTGTATTGCTTCAAGGCTACGTCTTCGACCGTCTCGTAGACGATCTTCTGCAGGGCGGCTTCCCACAGAACGGCGACCAGATCACGGCTGCGGTGGTCGGCGTTCTGGTAGTTCTTGATGGCGTCTAGGAGTTTATAGAGATCGTCGACTTCCAGTCCGGCTTGAAAGGTCAGCCGGGTGATGCCGGATTCAAAAAACAGTCCGGCCAGGCTTTCGTCTTTGGATTTGTCAGTGAAAACCGTCTCGCCATTGAACAGGAAACTCTGACCGTTGATGCGAAAATCGAGTTCGCCATAGTCGGCAGCGAGGTCAACCAGACGCTCGGCGAACGCGCGCCTCATGGACTGAGGGAGCGGATTGCTCTCCGGATACATCGAGACGATCTTGATGACTTTCAGAAAGTCTTTTAGGATCAGTCGGATGTCCTCGAGCTGCCGAGTCTGTATTTGTTCGCTATTGGCCATAATACCCTGTTTCTCTTATTGTCGACACCGGGCGGCTAGGGCTTGAATACGGCGGGATTGAGCTTGACAGTCGTTGTCGCTGGTCCAAAATTGCCCCCACTCGAACCTGTAAGGACTCTCTGTGGCAAGATCTGTCTTGGTTACCGGCGGAGCCGGTTTCATTGGCTCGCACCTGGCTGAACGTCTCCTGGCGGACGGCGAGCGAGTAACTGTTCTCGACAACTTCAACGATTTCTACGATCCGGCCATTAAACGCGCGAATGTCGCCCCCAGCCGGCAGTTCGACAACTACACTCTGGTCGAAGGTGACATCCGTGACGCCGCTATGGTAGGACGGGTGTTCGAGGAAGGGAGCTTTGACCAGGTAATCCACCTGGCGGCTATGGCCGGGGTGAGGCCGTCGGTCATGAATCCCGTTCTGTACCATGAAGTGAATCTGATCGGCACCATGAACATTTTGGAGAATATGCGTCGGTTCTCGGTGCCCCGACTGATCTTTGCCTCGTCGTCGTCAGTCTACGGCAACAACGGAAAAGTACCGTTCTCCGAATCTGACTCGGTTGATCACCCCATCTCGCCCTATGCCGCCACCAAGAAGGCGGGCGAGTTGATGACCTATACGTATCACCATCTCTACGGGATCAAGACCGCCTGTCTGCGTTTTTTCACCGTGTACGGACCGCGTCAACGACCGGAGATGGCGATCCACAAGTTCACTGACAGGATTTCGCGCGGTGAAGAGATTGAAGTCTACGCCGAAGGACGCTCGCGGCGCGATTACACCTATATCGATGACATCATCGAAGGCGTCATGGCTGCCCGCCGCCTCGAATGCGAATACGAGATTATCAATCTGGGTCGGTCCGACACGGTCACCCTCTCCGATCTGATCAATAAGATCGAGCTGGCGCTGGGGAAAAAGGCGAAAACCCGGCGGATACCTTCACAGCCCGGCGATGTGAAACAGACCTTCGCCGACATCACCAAGGCACGAACCTTGCTCGGATTTGACCCGAAAACGGCCATCGACGACGGCATCAGGAAATTCGTCGCTTGGTATCTGGAGAGACGAGGAACTAAATGAACGTTTGCATGGTGGGCACCGGATATGTCGGCCTCGTGGCGGGCACTTGTCTGGCTGACTTTGGGATGAACGTCACCTGTGTCGACGTCGACAAGGAGAAGATTGATCGTCTCAATGCCGGCCACGCGCCGATCTACGAAATCGGACTAACGGAGCTTATTCAGCGCAACGTGAAGCTCAAGCGTCTTCGGTTTTCCACCGATCTCCCCTGCGCGGTCGACCGCTCACTTGTTGTCTTTCTTGCTGTCGGGACACCCGAGGGCGCAGGCGGTCGCCCCGACATGCGGGCCATCCATGAAGTTGCTCGCCAGATCGGCGCGTGTATGACCGAATACAAGGTGATTGCTATCAAATCGACCGTTCCCGTTGGCACGGCACGCGAAATCAGACGTATCATCAAAGAGAACCTGACGTCACCCGTTGACTTCGACGTCGTTTCCAATCCGGAATTCCTGCGCGAAGGGGCGGCGATCAACGATTTCCTTCGTCCTGATCGAATCATCCTCGGCAGCGATTCGGAGCGCGCGCTGGCGATCATGCGCGACGTTTACCGGCCCCTCTATCTGCTCAAGAAGCCGATTGTGAACACATCCAATGAGACCGCCGAACTGATCAAGTACGCCGCCAATACGATGCTGGCGCTGCGCATATCGTACATGAATGAGATCGCCAATCTGTGCGAACGGGTCGGCGCCGATGTCTACGACGTTGCCGTGGCGCTCGGCATGGACAAGCGTATCGGCCCGAAGTTCCTGCATCCCGGTCCCGGATACGGCGGGTCGTGTTTCCCCAAGGATGTCAAAGCGCTGGCCAATATCGCCCGCGATTGTGATTATGATTTTCGGATTGTCGAGACGGTCATCACCGTGAATGAGCGCCAGCGCGAGATCGTATTGGAAAAGGCCCGCAAGACCCTGGGCGGTTTTGCGGGAAAGACGGTCACCTTGCTCGGGTTGTCATTCAAACCGGACACCGATGATATTCGCGAATCTCCGGCGATTTACCTGGCCGAGGCGATGCTGAAAGAGGGCGCTCAAGTCAACGCCTACGATCCGGCGGCTATGGACGAAGCGAAAAAGACGCTGCCGCGAATCCGCTATTTCAACGATCCTTACTCGGCTTGCGAGAAAAGCGATATGGTGGTGATTGTCACTGAGTGGAACGAGTTCCGCGATCTCGATCTCGAACGAGTCAGAACGCAGATGCGTACACCGAATCTGTACGACACCCGCAATATCTGTGATCTCACGCGTGTGAGAGCGCTCGGATTCAACTATCTCTGCACGGGAAGACCGACATCCATGTAGTAAGTAGGTCAGGACCCTTGCGGTCCTGACACTTGCACGTCAGGAGGGCTAGCCTCCTGACCTACGGTTCTGTTCATTGCCGGCCCGGCGAATGCGCCATTGAAGAGTTGTTTGTAGGTGTGAATGGCGGGTTCGAGGACGGACCCGCCCTACTTTGCTTCGTCGTGCCAGACGGTGAAGGCGTCGCGCTCCACCGGCTGAGGCGCCTGATAGTCTTCGAGAAACTGTTTCACCAGAAGCTGAGTCGACAGTATGCCCACGAACGCCATGTTGTCCTTGAACGACAGGTGCGCCGCCGCGCCGCGTTGGCACTTCTTGTAAAGCAGAGCCACCGACTGCGGATTGAAAATAGCTGTTCGTTTCAAAGCGCCTTCAGATAGAAGTTCTGTTACATAAGCAGGCGAGTCGTCCTGCACGAAGCTGTTGGAATCCGGCGCCATATAGGGCTGCTTGACCCGCTTGAGGATTTCGGCCGGAATCTCCGGACGCATGGCCTTCTTGAGCACGTATTTTTCATTGAGACCGAAAATCTTGTAACCGGGCGGAATAGTGGCCGCAAACTCCACTACCCGATGATCGAGAAACGGGAAACGCCCCTCGACCGCATTGGCCGCCGACATTCGGTCGCCCTGCGACGATAGCAGATAACAAGACAGCAGCGACTTGCTTTCAAGATACTGCGCCCGCGCCAGATGATGCCATCGGCCAAAAGACGTCGGTAGATCGTGACCGAACGCTCCGAGCGAATCATGTCCGGCCACAGCAGCACGAACATCCGAGTTGAAAAACTCTTTCAGGCGTGACGTCGTGTTGATTCTCGGAATGTGAGAGAAATAGTACTCACCCGTCTTGTCCAATCCTGACTTGTAGAATTCCTCGAGGTAGTGTCTTGCCCGAGCGCCCGACACCGGCAGGGTTGGATACAACTTGCGCAGTACCGAAGGCCGCCACTTGGATTCGGGATTCTTCGCCCAGAAAGCGCGTATGAGGGTTTCTTTGAAGATGTCATAGCCGCCGAGGATTTCATCGGAGCCTTCGCCGGTCAGCACGACTTTGAAGTTGTTCCGCCTCACCAGGTCCGACAGAAGGTATAGCGGGGTCGGCGCGGTGCGCAGGATGGGCCGTTCGGTGTGCCAGATCACTCTGGGAAAAGCTTCGGCAATGTCGCGATAGGTGCAGTTAACGGTGTGATGCGTAGTGCCCAGATGTCGCACCATCTGCTGCTGATATGCCGACTCGTCATAAGCCTTATCCTCGAACGTAACTGAAAATGTCTCCAGCCGCGCCTGGGTGAAGTGCCGTATCAGCGCTGTCGTGGCTGACGAATCCAGACCTCCCGAAAGATACGCCCCTACCGGCACGTCGGCGCGCAGACGCAGCCGCACCGAGTCGATCAAAAGCGCCCGAAGTTCTTCGGCATATGACTCCACGGGCCGCTCGTAGCTGAACCGCTCGGGAAAAGCCATGTCCCAATAACGTCCCATCTTCACTTTGCCGTCGGTGATCTCGATATAAGTGCCGGCCTCAAGCTCGTTGACACCTTCGAACAAGGTGCGCGGCGGCGCCGAGGTCCACCAGGTGAACGTCTCGTCCAGGCCTTTCAGGTCAAGTCGCCGGGGCACTTTCGGGTCGCAGAAGATCGCTTTGATCTCCGAGGCGAAATACAATCGTCCGTCGTGAAGGGCGTAGAACACCGGCCGAATTCCCAATCGATCGCGCGTCAGAAAGAGCGAATGCCGGGCGCGATCATAAATCGCGAACGCAAACTGCCCGATAAAGTGCTTCACACAGTCGCGGCCGTACTGTTCGTAGGCATGAACAATGACTTCAGTGTCAGAGTTAGTGCGGAAGCGGTGTCCGAGCTTCTCCAGTTCAGGGCGAAGTTCAACGTAGTTGAATATCTCGCCGTTGAAGGTCACCCAGATCGTGCCGTCTTCGTTGCACAACGGCTGGGAACCTCCGGCGAGATCGATGATCGATAACCGCGCCTGACCCAACGCACACCGGTTATCGAAATACGCCCCGAGCTCGTCCGGGCCGCGGTAGCGGATGGCGTTTACCATACGGCTCAGCAGTTCGTGGTCCGGAGCCGCCGGCTCTTGTATCTGAAAATATCCTGCTATCCCACACATAAGACGTATCAACTCAAGCGAGTTTGATCCCCCGTGTTGATTTCCCGCAAGATTTGTTCTTTCAACTGCAGCTTGTTGATCTTGCCCGACTGAGATTTGGGGAGACTGGCGACGAAGCGAACCGCTCGGGGAATCTTGAATGTAGCCAGGCGCTTCTGACAAAAACCCTGAATCTGCTTTTCGTCACACAGTGCGCCGGACCGAAGAACGACCACCGCCTGGATAGCCTCACCCAGAATGTCATCGGGGATTCCGAAAACCGCGGTTTCCGCCACTGCTTCGTGTTCGAGTATTCTCTCCTCAATCTCCTTGGCGCTGACCCGGTGTCCGGCTGACTTGATAATCTCCCGTTTGCGACCCACCACGTAGATGTAGCCGTCGCTATCTTTGCGGGCCAGGTCACCGGTGATCAGCCAGCCGTCGCGAAGAACCTCAGCAGTTGCTTCAGGCTGGTTCCAATAGCCAAGCATCACATTGGGACCGCCGACAACGATTTCACCGGTCTCGCCGACCGGCACTTCCCGGCCTGAATCATCGAGGATCTTCACTTCAACACCCGGAACCGCAATACCAATCGAGCCGAGTTTCTCATTCAAGCGCTCCGGCGGCAGGTAGGTCACTCGCGGCGAAGCTTCGGTCTGACCGTACATGACCCAGATCTTCTGGTTGGGGCAAGCTTCAATCAGCCGACGAGTGACTTCGGGCGCCATCGCCCCACCGGCCTGAGTGATATATTTCAGATTAGCGAATTTCCTCTTTGCGATGGTCGACTTGTTCAAAGCGATCATGAACGTCGACGGCACACCCGCAAAACCGGTCGCTCTTGACTCTTCCAGCGAATCAAGAACGACTTCAGGGTACATGAATCGATTGTCGATCACGACCTGGCCGCCAGTCGCGACGTGGGTCAACAAGAGCGAGTTGCCGTAGATGTAATAGAACGGCAGAATCACCAGTACAGAGTCGTCACCGGTAAGATCGAGATACTGGACGGTTGCCAGAGTATTCGAAACGAGATTGCGATGCGAGAGCATCACGCCTTTCGGTTCACCGGTGGAGCCGGAAGTATAGAATATCGCCGCCAGTTCGTGGGGAGACTGGTCTGCCGGTGTGACCGAGGCTACCGCGCGAGTCAGGCTGGGTATCGACGAAGCCTCTTCGATGATGCCACTGATAACCTCCACCGGTGGAAACGAGTCGGCGATCGGCATATCGCGATCCGAGACGATCAGGCTGAGCGACAGATTGCGGCCGAGTATGGTGTCCAGTTGGCGGCGGTACTTGCTCTGCACCATGAATACACTAGCGCCGCAATCGGCAAGGATGTAGTTGAGGTTTCCCGGCGCGAGGGAAGTATCCAAAGGCACGGCCACCATTCCGGCCATGAATGACGCAAAGTAGCAGATCACATAGTCGATGGTGTTCTCAAACAGGATTGCCACGCGACTGCCGGGCGGCAAATCGAGTTGTTTCAGTCGCTCGGCGAGAGCGGCCGAAGACCGATATAACTCGCCGTAGGTGATGCTGCGTCCAAGATGAATCGCCGCCGTCTTTTCTTCGAAAGCGGCGGCGGTCTTGACTAACAGATCAAATACTTTCATGGTCCTGCAGCGGCTTCATCCGAAAAAGCGATTACCCCGCCTTTCTCTGAACAAAAGCAGCGAGGTTGTCAATAGAATCGAGATTGGCCGGAATCATCTCCTCATCGTCAACCTTGATTCCGTATTTCTCCTCCAGAAAAGACACCAGTTCCAGAACTCCGGTCGAATCGATAATGCCTTTATCCATGAACGATTCGGCGTTGCCGAACGGCTCCGATTCGTCGCCAAAGAGGTAAGTCTCCAGTATGAATGCTCTCAGTTCTTTCCGGATAGTATCGAGATCAGTGGTTGCCATTTTCTTTTCCGTCTCGCTTCGCGCTCTTGAGTGAGACTACTTCGATTGACCCGCATCGAGCGGCGCCATTCTCAAATATTCAGTTGCAGTTATTTTGCGTTTGATGTTGGCGTACCCTTTTTCCACCTGAGCTACGGACAGTCCGAGCACGCCGGCCGCTTCCGCCGGAGGGATATCATGCTCCATGGCATGCCAAAGCATATCCATGGTGTAGAAATCAAGTCCGAAGAAGAACTCCTCCTGGGTGACCTCAAAGCTATAAGTATCAGTGGTCGGCGTCCTCTTGATAATTTCATCCGGAACCCCGATTGCCTCGGCCAATTGGTACACCTGAATCTTGAACAGGTGGGCGATCGGCTTGAGATCGGCGCCGCCGTCGCCGTATTTCACAAAGAACCCCTGCATGTGCTCGTCCTTGTTGCCGGTGCCAACCACAGCATAGTTATGCTTCTCGGCGTGATAGTACAGCGTGGTCATGCGAAGGCGTTGTTTGAGATTCGAGGCTGCCACGATCTGGAGATACGCTTTCAGCGGCATCCGCTCAGTAAACACCTCGCCTTTGGGGTTTTCAACGGTCAGGTTGAAATAATTGAACGTCTCCTTTTCGAGGATATTCGTTGGGAGAGTGATCTTGTTTTTCCAGCCTGCGCCATAATCAGGAAAAACCATCCTGATGGCCTCGTCGCGCCGTTGGTAACAGCCTAAACCGGCCAATCCGCCGCTGATGTCTTCTTTGAGAGTCTCGAAGCTGAATTTTTCACTCAGCTTGCGCGCCAGGCGTTCGCTTTCTGGCGACGAATCAGTTTCCGGCATCATAATTCCGATTACCCGGTTCGGGCCGAGCGCCCGTGCGCACAGGGCAATGCAAACCGAGGAATCAATCCCGCCCGATATGCCCACCACCGCGCCGGATTTCTTCAGGACACGGCCGATTTGGTGTCGGATTTCGGCCTGCAGTGATTCAGCCGCTGCCGCCACATCGATTTTCAGACTATCCTTCGTAAACTTCAAGTCGCGCTTCCTTCGTGTTTATACCACCGGAAGAGTGGTCGATGGCCGGCAAGATATCAGATCGAGCCTTAAAGACAACTTCAATATTAGCGTCGGTGTGTCCATCAAGCCTTGATGCGTCACCCGGTGGTCCTGAAGTCAAGTATCGACACGGCCTGTGTACCGCTAAACCGAAGGTAGTCTTAGGGCGCGTTAAGCGGAATAACGCCCACTTATACGGGGTGGTTCCGCGGTTTGAGGGTGCCAAAAAGGAGTTTGCCGACCCAATAACAGGTACGTATATTCAGTTGCAGATCACAGGGTTTCTCACTCCAATTGTCCATGTTCGGAACCCTGCGCTCTTTGACCTGCGCAGTGGCCGCGGCTGTTCAGGTGGCAAAATGCAGGAAACCTTTGTTCCTGCCGATGTTACAAGGAAAGGCTCGAGAGCCTTGAGGCAAACGTACGTATGAGTTCGGGCAAAGTAGCTGGTCAGATCGATTTCCACGAAATTCTCGCCCTGGTCTGGCGGCGCAAGTGGCTTCTCATTACGCCCGTGCCGCTGGTGGCGGTGCTCGCTTTTGCCGGTTCCTATCTGCTTACGCCACAGTACGAATCGACCTCAATCGTGGCCATCGATCCTCAGATACAATTGATTGGAGATATCCAGCGTCTCCTGAGTGGGCCGTCGACGGTCGGCGACATGCAGAATCGTGACATCGCCAACCAACTCAAGAGCATCTACAACGAACTGACATCCAGTCATTACGCCGAGCTTCTGCTGGAACGCATGAGCACTGTGCTGAAGCCCAAGCTTGAAGAGACGGCACAACAATACGTACAACTTAATCCCGATTTGACCATCGAGGTCGCCCGCGTGATGGTAATGCAGGAAGTGCTGAAGAATCGAGTTGCGGTGGAATGGGCCTCAGTCGATCAGGTCAAGATAATCGTCAGAGCACCTCTGGCTACCGAAGCCCGCGACGTGGCCAACACGATTGGGGATATCTTCATCGCTGAAAAAGTCCGCCAGGACCTGAACAATATCCGGTCGTCACAGGATTTTTCCGACGTTCAGCTTGATCGTTACGAGCGACAAGTGCAGGACAAGGTGGCCGAGATCACCCGCGGCGAGCAGCGTCTGGCACGGTTGCGGACCGCCGATGCCACCATGTCGGCAAGCAATCGCTCGGAGATCGATGACGAAATCCATCAGATGGAGACTGACATCAACGATCTGCGTGATCGGGAGCGGGCTCTAGTGGCAGGTTTGCGCGGAGTAGACGGCATCAATCCGAGTCAACTGACTCTCGAAGACTCTGACGCTAAGAAAGAAGCCGAGACAGAGTTGAACAACCGGATCAGCGAAGTCGGCGATTTGCTCAGTCGGTATGCCTGGAACCACCCCCAGGTGATCAACTTCAAGCTGCGCGAGAACCATCTTCTCGAAACAATCGAAGCTGAAGACCAGAAATTGGTGGACGCTCAGTATGTCCGGTTTGACCAGGGTGTGCGCAAGCATATCGCCGATCTGCTCAGTGCCAGGACAAGACTGAACTATTTGTATTCGAGAAAGCCGTACCTTGAATCAGCCCTGAGCGACATCACCCCATCCACCGATCTGATTCCGGAACTGGAGGCGCAACTGGAGCAATTGCAGCGCGAGCTCCAGGTGGCCACCGATATCCGTGACCGGTTTCGTCGCCAGCAGGAGAGTTCAGCCATTTCTCAGGCACTTTTGGAAGACCGCTCATCAAGCAAGTACCGTGAGGTCGAGCCGGCTAAGCTGGCGCTTGTACCGGTCAGTCCTGATCGCAGGAGAATCCTGATCATGGGGATACTCCTGGGACTGGTTCTCGGTGGAGCGACCGTTATTCTGGTCGAGTTGATGGATAGTTCGTTCAGGAAAGTCGAGGATGTTGAAGAAACCCTTGGCTTGAAAGTGATCGCCGTCAGTCCCAAAGTGGATTTCGACAAGAGCCTGACAGGTTAGCGGGCGAACATCCGCACCCGCGATCCGACAATCTACGGCATACGGGCGATCGCACGCAGCGCTCGGAGACGTCTCTCAATATCCAATAGCTTCAACCGCGAGGTGTGGCGGCAACTGAAATCCTGCACGCAGAACGACGCCATTACCGCGCCGACCGCCAGCGCCCGGCGGAAAGTATTCTCGTTCAGTGTGGCTGCTCTGGTCAGTCGACCAATAAACCCGCCTGCGAAGGTGTCACCCGCGCCAGTGGGGTCTTTCACATTGGTCAGCGGCAACGCCGGTAACGCAAAGAACGAGTGCCGGCCGTATAGATGTGCTCCGTAACTACCCAGTTTGATGATAACGCGCTTCGGGCCCAGCTTCAGCAAGTCCTGAGCGGCTTTCAGCAGGGATGATTTGCCGGTGAACATCCGCGCCTCGGCGTCATTAACACAGATGACATGCGAACGGCGGAAGACTCTCTCCAAACGCTCCGGCTGCGAGGTTATCCAGTAGTTCATAGTGTCGCACAGGACCAGCCTGGGTTTCTTCATCTGATCAAGAACGTCGAGTTGCAGGTCCGGCTGGATATTCCCCAAGAACAAAAACGGAGCCCGGCGATACGATTCCGGTATGGTCGGGCTGAACGACTCGAAAACGTTCAACTGCGTGTCGCGTGTGATGGCCTGATTCATGTCGCCTTCATAGTAGCCGGACCAGTGGAAGGTTTTACTGTCGGGAACAACCTGCAGACCTTCGAGATCAATTCCCCGGCGTTTCAACAAGCTGATATGCCTGCGTTCGAGATCGCCACCCACTACAGCCACGATGCCGGGCGAGGCAAAATACGAGGCGGCGATCGAGGCGTAAGTAGCCGTCCCGCCCAGAGCGCGCTCGATCTTAGCGAACGGAGTCTCAATTGTGTCCAATGCCACCGAACCGACAATAACCAGATTCACGCTTTGGTGTCTCCTGTCTACATAGTGCCCGGCGCATGCCTTTGTATCGTGCCCGGCAGATGCCCACATCTGCCGGTTGGTGCGGAATATCTGGACAGGCGCCGTGCACCAGAATAGGCGCGCTTCTGCCACCGGGCAAGATATTTGACTTCCATAATGTGAAACCGTTTCTTGACAAATCCGCCGAGCCGGACCGACGTTCTCGGCAGTATAAGGGTTACCATGTACCGTTTGTTTGTCGCCATCGACCTGCCCGATCAGATCAAGAAGTCTCTGACCGAAATCTGTTTCGGTCTGGCCGGAGCAAAATGGGTTGACGAAACCCAGATGCATATCACGCTCAAGTTCATCGGTGAGGTCGACGGCGCCGTGTTTCGCGACGCTCGTGAGGCGCTCGCAGGCGTGCAGATGGAACCGTTTGAAATCACCATCAAGGGGACCGGCTTCTTCCCGCCGCGCGGCGATCCGCAGATGCTGTGGGCGGGCGTGGGCGGGAACGACCGGCTCAAGCAACTCCGCAACAAAGTCGAATCGACTCTGGTGCGGGCCGGACTCGAAAACGAGAAACGCAAGTTCTCGCCGCATATCGGTCTGGCCAAAGTCAAAGACACTCCGCTGGGACGGTTGGCAACGTATTTGAGTGAGTACGCTCTATTCCGACTGCCGCCGTTCGAAGTGAAAGAGTTCTGCCTGTTCTCCAGCTTTCTGTCCTCGGAGCGGGCCATTCATCAGATCGAGGCGGTCTATACGCTCGGAACCACACAGGAGCAGAAAGCATGAAATCGTATCGCAAGGAACTCTGGTTTGACATACCTTCGCGGCGGGCGTTCATCAATATCACCCCCGAGGTCGAGGAATGTGTGCTGGCGAGCGGCGTCAAAGATGGGTTGGCGCTGGTCAATGCCATGCACATCACCGCGTCGGTGTTCATTAACGATGACGAACACGGCCTGCACGAGGACTACGAGAAGTGGCTGGAGAAACTGGCGCCACACGCACCGACCTCGCAGTACCGCCACAATGATACTGGTGAGGATAACGCCGACGCCCACATGAAGCGGCAGGTAATGGGGCGAGAGGTTATTGTGGCGATCACCAACGGCCGTCTGGATTTCGGCCCCTGGGAGCAAATTTTCTACGGGGAGTTCGACGGCCGCCGCCGCAAACGCGTACTGGTGAAGGTGATCGGGGAGTAATAGTAGGGCGGTTCCGTCCCCGAAACCGCCATTTCCCGTAAGAGCGAGCGGATTGGCAGGTAGCCCACAGCTCTGCTGTGGGGTCGGTGGGGTATGAGCCGAACACATGGGTAACTGAATAGACCGAGGATATGGGTAACACTGAGAACTGCGTAGATCCATTGAACAACCCACAGCAGAGCTGTGGGCTACCAAGCTACTCCTCTTTTCCCCGGCGTTGAGTCAGTTCTTCCATTAGCTCGGTCTGGACCTGCTGAATCTCCAGCAGGCGTTGCCAGGAATGGTTGATCAGTTGATCGAGCTTGATATGGAGTTGCCGGATTTCGATTTCAGCCTTGAGGTTGACCTGGTAGTCGTGCTCTGAACGAAGGCGGTCTTTCGATTCCTGCCGGTTTTGACTCATCATAATGATGGGAGCCTGCATGGCGGCGAGACAGGAGAGTACCAGGTTGAGCAGAATGAACGGGTAAGGATCAAACGGCCGCAGGAGCAGCATTATCGAATTGACGGTGATCCAGACTACGATTATCACTCCAAAAGTAATGATGAAACGCCAACTGCCGCCGAATTCCGCCACGCGATCGGCCAGACGGTCTCCAAACGTCAGTTTGGTTTCGAACTCCGCCTCCATGTTGCGCGACAGGACCACCTGCTCTTTGAGGCTTTCGATAACCGCGTTCTCCACGGCCGAAAGCTCGCCCCGCTGTTCTTCGAGGGCTTTCGCTACATAGCGGGTACGGAATCCGCTCAGACAAGAGAGACAGATAACGTGTTTGGAGTCCCAGTCAGGATGCTGCTGGCGTATCAACTCACCGGCCGGGCCATGCACCAACTCGGCCAGCCGACCCTCGACCATGGGCTTAGATAGCCCGCAGATGGGACACGTGAAGCTCTTCTCCTGTGTTTCGATCATACCTGACTATCCTTGCTATGGTTCAAATCGTAGGGCGGGTCCGTCCTCGAACCCGCCATTTGTCCGATTTGCAGATCAATTGGCAGATCCGCCCGCCACGGCGGGGGACCTGCCCTACAGTACTTCTCGGTGACAGCGTCAGGACCGCAAGGGTCTTGACCTACTCTTCCGAGAACGGCCGAACCGTCACCGGGCCGTACTTCTTAGCCTGCTCAATAATCTCGTCGGCTTTGCCTACGAGAACGAGCTTGTAGTTATCCTTCGGGAAGTACTTCTTCGCTGTTTCCATCGCCTGTGGAACGGTCACCGCCCTGAGCTTCTCCTGATAGTCTTCGTAATACGACTTATCCAGACCATTGAGCCACATGTTGGCGAAAGTGCCGGCCAGAGCATCGTTGGTCTCGAAATCAAGCGGATAGGTGCCGCACTGGTAACTGGCGCCGTCATTCATTTCCGAATCGGGCATCGGTTCAGTCTGCATCCGCGCCGCTTCGGCCAGAATAAGGTCGATCACTTCGCCGACCGTGGCATTCTTGGTAAACGTCGTAACGAACGTCATGCCGCCCGGCTTAAAGCTCGTGCTGCGGTAGGACACACCGTAGGTCAGTCCTCGGTTCACTCGGATTTCATCCATCAGACGACAAGCGAAAGTTCCGCCGTAGACAGTCCGCGCTACTTCATGAGCGGGGAAATCCGGATGATTCAACGGAAACCCGTTGCCGCCGATTCTGATCTGCGTCTGCGACGCGTCTTTCTTGTCGTAGATGACAACGTTGGTTCCGGTTACTGCCGGGAACGGGGTATCCACCATTTCAAGAGTCGTGGCGCCGGACCACTTGGCAAAGTACTTCCCGGCCCACTCGCGGACCGACTTCGCCGTGATATCTCCGCACACCACCAGAATGCAATTGTTCGGTGTGTAGTGGCTCTTTACAAACTGGACCACGTTATCCCGAGTCAGGGTCTCGACCGTGGACATAACGCCGCCGCTGAAATGGGCGTAAGGGCTGCCGTCCAGAATCGCTTCCCGGATAGCATCGTTGGCAACCGTACTGGGAGTCTGCCGGCGGCTCTGCAGCGAACCGATCGTGCGCGTTTTGGTCTTATCGAACTCCTCGGCGGTGAAAGTCGAGTTGAGGACCATATCAGCAAGAATCTCGAAGGCTTTATCACCTTGTGCGGTCAGGAACTCGCCGTCAAATCCCGCCGAGACATACCCACACGAGTTTGACATCGAGCCGCCGCCGAAAGCGATTTCATCGGCAATTTGTTTTGCCGTGCGCGTCTTCGTGCCGCGCATGAGCATATCGCTCGCCAGCGATGCCAGCCCTTCTTTGCCTGCGGGATCAAAAACTGATCCGGCGCGAAGCGTCAGAGTGAGAGAGAACAGAGGCAATTGCGGCCGCTCGATCACCTGTACGGTCAGCCCATTGCCGAGCTTGAACTCTTCGGCCTTGGGGAGTGTGATCTTGGCAGACGCTAAACCGGTCAGAAGGACCAGTAACGAGATAGTCACGATGAGCTTTTTCATAACTGGCCTCCTTCCGGAACGAGCGTCACGGTAGTTGAGTTCTTTGGCTTGAAGTACTTCGCCATCACTTCCTTGACCTGTTCCGCTGTGACAGCACTGACTCCGGGGACATAGTTATACATCGCCTTCCAGTCGCCGTAGAACGTCTTATAATTGGCCAGTTGCTGGGCAGTACCGTTGTTGGTCTTGTAGTTCTTGTAGAAGTTGGCCGTCAGGCTGTTCTTGGCTTTCTGGAGTTCGCCCTCAGTCGGACCATCAGTTGTCAGGCCGGTCAGAACCGAATCAAACGCCGCCTCGGCTTTGGCATAGCTGATCCCCGGCGCCACAGCCACATAGTAATAGAACAGCGACGGGTCAAATCCCCAATCAAAACCACCGTACTGATAAAGAGCCAGTTGCAGATCGTTTACCAGGGTCTGATGCAAACGGCTCGATTCCCCTGAGGTGAGAATAAACTGGATGATTTCAAGAGTGTACAGGTCCGGGCTGTCCTTATCGCCGATATGGTAGCCGCGCATGAGATGTTCGTGCTCGGCCTCTCGCTCCAAAAACACCCGCTTGGCGCCCCGCTGTTCCGGTTCGTAGCGCGGTACTTTGGGCGGCGGCGGTCCACTCGGCAACCCGCCGAGATACTGCTTCATCTTGGCGAGCGTCTCTTCAACGTTGATATCGCCAACGATAGCCACTACCGCGTTATTGGGTGCGTAGTACGTCTTGAAATACTCCACACAATCGGCGCGGTTGAAGTTCTTGATCGATTCCATCCAGCCGAGTACCGGGGCTTCATAGGCGTGAGCCATGAACGCGGTGGCAAAAAGCTCTTCGTACATGATCCTTTCGTTGTTGTTGTCAACGCTGACCAAACGCTCTTCTGAGACCACTCCGGCCTCGGCCTTCACATTGTCTTCCAAGAGAGCCAGGCTGGCCATACGGTCGGATTCGAGATCGAGCACCAGCTCCAGTGCTTCCTTCGGAAAATCTTCGTAGTAAGCAGTGATATTCTCACTGGTGTAGGCGTTGTTCTGCCCGCCTTTGGATTCGAGCGCCTGGTCGAACATCTTAGGGCCATACTTCGCCGCTCCGTTGAACATCATGTGTTCGAAAAAGTGGCTTACGCCGGAATTGTCCCGGCGTTCGTTCCGGGTGCCGACTTTGTAGAAAGTGAAGTAGGTGATCACCGGTGCGGTGGGGTTTTCCAGCATCAGGATCGTCAGCCCGTTGTCGAGCTGGAATTCCTTGACATCAAGCTGAAACTCCGCACTGGCTGACCCCGCCCACAAGAACAGCACGAGCGCGGTCAGCATAACAGGTTTTCTAAACAATCGAGACCTCCTTTGCAGTCTGGTTTCACTCGGCGCATAAGGTACAATACGCCGTCCCGAAAGGCAATGTTGCGCTGATGGAATCTAAGAATGCCCCGTAGGTTCTATTGCCAGCGCGGCGCCGATCAACCCGGCCCGATTGCCCAACTGTGCAGTGACGACCGGACCGGACACTTTTATGTGCGCTCGAAACTTGGCGAAATTCTCGCTGATACCTCCCCCGATCACAATAAGGTCGGGCGATAAAAGTCTGTCCATCTCGCGCAGGAAGCGGTTGACTCGATTCCCGTAGTCCGGCCAGTCAAGCTGCTCTTTGACTCGCACAGATGCCGCCGCCCATTCCTCAGCTTCTCGCTCGCCCATCTGCATGTGACCGAACTCGGTGTTGGGCAGCAACCGTCCGCCGGTGAACAGGGCCGTTCCGATACCCGTGCCAAGTGTTATCACCAGCGCGGTTCCGGAATCCGGTGCGGAAAAATCCATGGCCGCACCGAACTGGACTTCGGCTAATCCGGCGGCGTCAGCGTCGTTGATCAGGGCCACTGGTTCCATAGTCAGCTTTTTCAGATCACTGAGCCAGTCATAACCGATAAAACTGCTGTCCATGTGAGCGGCTGACTTGGTTAGTCCGTGTTTGACCACACCGGGGTAACCGACTCCGACCGGCCCGGACCACTTCAGTTGTTTCATAAGCGACCGCACAGCGTCCAGCAGCTTAGCCGGTGTTGCCGGCTGAGGTAGAGCGATATCGGCCGGTTCGACAAGTATCTGTCCGGAATCCACATCCACTGGGGCGAACTTGATGAACGAGCCGCCGATGTCTATGCCAAGAACTTGTTGAGCCATAGCGGATCATTAGGGCCAGCGAGCGTTGGAATCAAGTGGTTTTTCTGAGATCGTTCCTGATGTCTTTGCTGTCATTTCTCGTTCCTTGACTGTCATCCGCTCTTTTTCACCGTTATTCTCCGCTTTCTGATCGTCATTCTCCGCGAAGGCGGAGAACCCATGTCTACTCGCGCCTCTTTCTCGTCATTCTCCGCGAAGGCGGAGAATCCATGTCCACCCGCGCCGAATTACTTCTTGACAAACGCCGATTGTTCTGCCTACTTAGGGCAAATACTTAGCGCCACACCGCCTTTCGAGTAGTGGCCGGGCAAATCATCATAGGAGGCAATATGAGAACCAGGTTTTCTCGCTGGCAGGTATTGTTCACTGCTGTCGTGATTTGGGGTGGCTTCTGCGCGGTCAGCGTTCTGGCCGAACATGGACCCGATGCTTCAACTATGCTGCCTGCACGCAGCGTCTCCGAGTTCCTGACACCCGACGGCCGGTTTGATCTTGAGGCCGCACGCTTGTCCGGCTTCGAGGGATCGCTTGATCTGGACGGTACAAATCTGCAGTTCGATCCACGCACCGGCGAACCGCGAGTTCGCCCGTCGGCGCCTGCATCACTTTCCGATGATCCGGATGACATTTTCTGGGACAACAGCATTTCGCCGTCGATTGCCGGCGTTGGCGGCGCTGTCGTGGATGCTATTGTATACGATGGGCAGCTCGTTGTCGGCGGAGATTTCCAGGCCGCTGGCGGTGTGGTTGCCAACTACATCGCAGCCTGGGACGGCGCGTCATGGTCGCCGTTGGGAACGGGGATGAGTGGAGGAACGCCGTATAACACTCCCCATGTCAATGCCCTGACCGTGTACGAAGGGAAACTAATAGCGGGGGGCTTTTTCACAATGGCCGGTGGCGTGGTGGCCAACCACATAGCATCCTGGGATGGGAGCAGTTGGTCGCCATTGGGGTCGGGGATGGGAGGATCGGAAGTACAAGAACCTTATGTCTTGTCCCTGATCGTGCACGACGGGAAACTTATAGCGGGGGGCTTGTTCACAACGGCCGGTGGTGTGGCGGCGAGCAATGTAGCGTCCTGGGATGGGAGCAATTGGTCGCCGTTGGGGTCAGGGATGGGTGACGGACCGTATCCCCGTGTCTATGCCCTAACCGTATACGACGGGAAACTGATAGCAGGGGGCGAATTCACAACGGCCGGTGGCGTGGTGGCGAACCACATAGCGTCCTGGGATGGGAGCAGTTGGTCGCCGCTGGGATCGGTGATGGGTGGCGGAACGTATTCCCTTGTCTATGGCCTGACTGTGTATAACGACAACCTGATTGTGGCGGGAAGGTTCAGCACGGCCGGCGGCGTGGCGGCGAGCATGATAGCGTCCTGGGATGGGAGCAATTGGTCGCCGTTGGGATCGGGGATAGAAGGAGATCCTGATCACTATCCCCCTATCTCCGTCTATTCCCTGACCGTGTGCGACGGGAAACTGATAGTGGGGGGCCATTTCTTAACGGCCGGCGGCGTAGCGGCGAACCACATAGCATCCTGGGACGGGAGCAATTGGTCGCCGCTGGGATCTGGGATGGTAGGAGGAGCGTCTTCGTTCTCGTCTCCCTATGTCAATGCCCTGACCGTGTACGGCGGGAAACTGATAGCGGCGGGCGATTTCACAACGGCCGGCGGCGTGGCGGCGAACTACATAGCATCCTGGGATGGGAGCGATTGGTCGCCAATGGGGTCGGGGATGAACCACTCGGTCTATGCTTTGACCTTCTACGACGGGAGACTGATAGCGGCGGGCAATTTCACAACGGCCAGCGGCGTGGCGACTAATGGGATAGCGGCCTGGGATGGGAGCAGTTGGTCGCTGTTGGGTTCGGGAATGGATAGCGCTGTCTTTGCTCTGACTGTGTACAACGGGAAACTGATCGCAGGGGGAAGGTTCGCAACAGCCGGCGGCGTGGCCGCAAGAAAAATAGCATCCTGGGATGGGAGCAGTTGGTCGCCGCTGGGGTCGGGGATGGGAGGAGGAATAGGAGAAACCTATGTCTCTGCCCTCACGGTGTACGACGGGAAACTGATAGCAGGGGGAAGTTTCAGAACGGCCGGCGACGTGCCGGCGTATTGGATAGCGTCGTGGAATGGGACCAGTTGGTCGTGGTTGGGGTTCGGGTTCGGAATGGATAACAATGTCTATGCCCTGACTGTCTACGACGGGAAACTGATAGCGGGGGGCAGTTTCTCAACGGCCGGTGGAGTGCAGGCTAATGGGATAGCATCCTGGGATGGAAGCAGTTGGTCGCCGCTGGGATCGTGGCGGGGGGTCGTGGCGGGGGGCGACGTCCGTGCCCTAACCGAGTACGACGGGAAACTGATTGTCGGGGGGACTTTCACCGGGGTCGATGGCGTAGCAGCGAGCCGCCTGGCGTCCTGGGATGGAAGCGGTTGGTCACCGTTGGGGTCGGGGTTGGAAGGAGATTTTCCCTGGGTCAGTGCCCTGACCGTGTACGACGGGAAATTGATAGTCGGGGGCGATTTCACAATGGCTGGCGGTGCAACAGCGAACTGCATAGCCTTTTGGAACGGGAGCAGTTGGTCGCCGCTAGGATCTGGGATGAGTTACCGGGTCCGTGCCCTGACCGTGTATGACGGAAAACTTACAGCGGGGGGCGGTTTCACGATTGCTGGGAACAAGGTCTCTATTGCTCTGGTGCAATGGACGAAGAATCAGAATAATTGCTGTGTCGACCGTGTTGGCAACGCCAATGGTGTTGGTACTTATCCGAACGAGGTGACGATCAGTGATATCCAGTTGCTGGTCATGGCCAAGTTCGTTAGCAGTCTGCCGTGCGAACAGAACCTCTCGTGTCTGGCTGAGGCTGATGTGAACCAGTCCGGTGGAGCCAATCCGACATGTTCTGATGTCACGATTGCTGACATCCAGACGCTGGTGTATCATCTGTTCATTGACGGCCCGGCGAACGCGCCGTTGGAGGATTGTTTGTAGGGCGAGAATGGCGGGTTCGAAGCGGACCCGCCCTACGGGACCTCAGAAGGCGTGGAGCAGCTACTTCAGCAGGACCATTTTTTTGGTTAAGCGCCGGGTGTCCGCGCGGAGCGAGTAGAGGTAAACTCCGGAGGCGACCTCGAAGCCATTACAGTCAAGGCCGTTCCAAACTACGGAATGCGGGCCCGAGGAGACCTCACCAAAGCGCCACTCGCGTACTGTTTGTCCCAGTATGTTGTAGACAGTCAAGACCACGTCCCCGCGCTGAGCGAGCGTAAACTCAATCGTCGTACTAAGGTTGAAGGGGTTCGGGTAATTTTGACTAAGTATGAAATCTTCGGGGAGAAGAGGTTCATCATTGTCGTCAACCGACGTGGCCCCGTCGGCAGTGATCTTATTGATGAAGACATCCGAACCGCCGGCGCCATAGGAAAATGTGTGTCCGATCAGCACCCAGGCGTTGTTATCGGTCACTGAATAGTAGCAGTAATCCGATTTCGTGCCGCCGTAAGTTCTCTGCCACTCGACCGTGCCGATGGGATTGGTACGTATAGCTATCCCATCAAACTTACCGCTGCCGAATGATGCAGTCGTGCCGGCGATCAGATAGCCGCCGTCGGGAACGGGGCGGACCGAGAACCCCTGGTCGGCCATTGCGCCGCCATACGTTGCTTCCCACTCCAGAAAGCCATCAGGATTGGTTTTCACAAGGTAGATATCGTATTCCCCCGCGCCATACGATGCAGTCGCGCCGACCATGATCAGACCGCCGTCGAGAGCCACCTCGATGCCGTAGCCCATGTCGGCCCGGCTGCCACCATAAGTTGTGGTCCACAAGGTATCACCGTTGGAATCGGTCTTGACCACGTACATGCTGCTGTATCCGACACCGAAACTACCAGTTGCGCCGCACATGACAAAGCCGCCATCAGGAGTCGGGCGCGTCGCAAAAGCAACCTCACCGCCGCCTCCGCCATAGGCCCGGGTCCACAAGGTATCACCTAATGAATTGGTCCTGATGAGATAGAAATCGTCGTAGCCGTGCCCGAAAGAACTCGTTCCGCCGCCGATGAGGAACCCACCTGATATGACCCGAACCGAGCGGCCAGTGTCTTTTCCTGCGCCGCCGAAGGTGTGCGACCACACGATGCCCCCCATGAAGTCGAGTCGCAGCAGCCAGACATCGGCGTCGCCCGCACCGTACGAATACGTGACACCGACCACGACAAATCCCCCGTCGCCGGTTAGTTGAATGTCATAGCCGTACTCGGTGGCCAGTCCGCCGTAAGTGCGGCTCCAGAGAGTGTCACCGTGGGAATCAAGGCGCAGGAGATAGATGTCATGATCGCCGGCGCCAAAGGAATAGGTGGATCCGAGAATCGCGTAGCCGCCGTCGGATGTTCGCACGCCCGAGTAAGCCTCTTCGGTGTACACGCCGCCATAATTGGCTGACCAGACCACGTTCTGAGCGTGAACGTTCTGTGAATACATCCACATAACCGTGGTCAGCACGATCAGCTTGAACAGTTTTGTAAGCAACGATAACGGCATAGTCCAAATCCAATTTGGCGGCGCTGTGCAAATGTTGCACAGAGCTCCTGTTTCTGATGTCGGCTTTTGGGCGCCTTCACTTTAGCCTCTGGGTTTGCAGCGTGGATTCGGCCGCCCTGAGGCACCCTCCGTTTCAAGTTGCTTGGACAAGATCACAACCTATCGGATTCACCCCACACTCGACCTTCAATTCCATCTCATTAGAGTATCCGTAACCAGCAGTACATCAATAAGATACCTGTCATTCACAGGATGGCAGAGCGGTTGCATTAAGACTGTTTCAGGTACCTATGTAATGTTTAGAACAGAGGTTTTTCTAATGGATGTTCGAAAACTGTTGAGCCTGTTTGTGGCCGGAATAGCCATATTTTCCGGCCCGTTTCAGGTTCAGGCGCAGGAGAGCGCTACGATTCAGGCCCTGGCTACGGTGGTGTCGAGTCTGTCCATCACCGGTAACCAGAACCTCCAGTTTGGAACCGTCACCCCTGGAATCAGCAAGAGCGTGGACAAGTCCGAACCGGGGTTTGCCGGTGAATGGTCGGTTGTGGGGACGGTAGGCGCGGAAATCACGCTCGATTTCACGCTGCCGGATTCGATCCTTCTGGTAGGCGACAGCACTAACGGGCTGCCGATTAACTTCGGGCCACTGGATGCGTCTTTCGACGATGGCTCTGGGGGCGGGCAGTTGGCGCCGAGCGGTGTGCTCAATCCCAACGGACTCGGCACTGAGAGGCTGGGGGCAGGCGGCGAAATAACGGTGTGGATCGGTGGTTCGGTATTCCCCAGGATTGCCCAGACCGGTGGAGACTACGCTGAAGACGTCGTCCTGAGTGTGGCGTATACGGGCAACTGACGTCCGGTACGTGCGTATCTTACGACTAACCCACTGGTTCCCAGGTTCACCTGGGGCCGTTTTGGCATTTACAGGCTCTGGGGGCCACCTTTGCTGCCGCACAACTCATTTATTGTCAACGGATTAACAAATCACCATCTTGACAATTCCTCGTTTCATGCTATCTTGCCTGAGTACTTATCAATTGTACTCCGGTCAAGATGTTGTCAAGACCTGTCTGTGGTATCATTGCCTGCCTTCTGTCGCCAGTTTTACTGGTTTCTGTGGCGAGCTCTGCCGGGAATGTTATCACCCAAGCCTCTGCGTCGATTCAAGCCACCGCCCATGTTGAGCCGCCCCTCGGTCTGACCGAGGCCACAGGCATTGATCAGTCGTCGGGCAATTCTCCTGAACCGGAAAATCATCTTTTCTGGCTTTATCATCCCAGTCTTGACGGGGTGAGAGTCCTGATCGGAAAAGACGGATCAGTAACCGCGCCGGTAGTTATTCAAGAGTACGACCTGGCTTCGCTGGTCGCGTTGTCGTTTGCCAGCGGTGCGGGCCCTGTCACGGTAACGGTAGTATTCATAGATAATTGAGTCAGATATCTTCGTTGTGGTTCCCCGTCAGAGTTATTTCTTGACCGGCGCGGCGAGGGAGTCTACGTTGGTCACAATGATTATCGATCGGGTGTCAGCGCGACTCGCGGTGCAGCATCTTTTTGTTGGGGCTCTCGTCTGTGGGATTTTGGCGGGCGCGGCTTCATCGCAGACAATCACCGTGAACAACAATCTCGTTTTCGGCGATGTATTCCCGGGTATCCCGAAGACAATCTCCAAAAGCGCGGCCGGTTCGGCGGCGGAGTTTCAAGTGTCGGGCACTGCGGGTGACGAGATCTCGATTGAGTTTACCTTCCAAACTTATATGAACCGCTCCGGCTACAACATGCAGTTGATTTTCAACGAGACCGATTGCGCCATGGACTCCAGCGCCACTCCCGACCAGAGCAACCCAGGCTTCAACAACATCGATCCCTGGCACCTCATTACCTATGGCCTCGGTCTCAACGGCCTGACTATCTGGCTCGGCGGTACCGTGGTGCCGAAGCTGAACCAGTTGAACGGCGCCTACACGGCGCAGATAGTATTGACGGTCACCTATATCAACAAGTAGCCGGTGTTTCAGGGCGAAATCGCCTGTTCACCCTCTCAGCATCTTTGGTCGAATGATCATCGTTTGACCTGCTCCGCTATTGTCTTTAGACCAACAGAGTACGATTAACTGAGCAAGCGGGTACAAGACCTGCACTTGACATCAGAAGATAGAGAGAAACTCAGTACCGGGAGCACCGTATGAACATCAGTCGAGTCAGACACCTAAGAGGCTGTTTTCTTTTAGTTACGGCAGTGCTGCTCATCGTTCCGAGCGGCTCGGCTTGGGCGCAGGATGTAGCTACCGGGGAGGCCCTGGCCACGGTGCTGGCGGCGTTGGCCGTCACGGCCACCCAGCCCTTGGATTTTCAAAACGTCTTCCAGGGCGTGGCTAAGATTCAGGATCAAACCGACGACGCCCTCTCTGGCATATTCTCAATTATCGGTGAAGGGTCAGCAGGAATTTCAGTCTACCTGGTACTTCCCCAGTACATCGCCCTGGCTGGCGGCTCCGACCGGATGACCATCGCTTTTCGCGACGCCGACTGCACGGTTGACACCATGAATGTGACCCCATCGACGGTTGTTGTTGCCGATGGCTGGGTCGACGTAGATCCCAACAACCTGCCCAACACTTTGGTGGTGGGGCAGGGCGGTCAAACCAACGTCTACCTTGGCGGTCGGGTTATACCCTCAGTTGACCAGGCTGCCGGTAACTACGCGGGTGACGTGATCTGTAACGTGGCCTACACCGGAACTTGAGCAATCCTTGACATTGCAATGAGTTAGGAGGGCAGTCGCCCTCCTTTTTCTTTGGCCTCACCGGCCTCAGTCGCCGTTACGGTGGAAAGTGAGGTTGGCATGACAACCATTTCAACCGTGTTCCATTCGGCCGATTTCCGAAACAAGTCACTGTAGGTCAAACTCTCCAGAGACCCCAGGAATCCGGATTGGGCCGTTGCAAATCGCCAAAAAAACTCCATCCGACCTGTAA
>Ga0315276_10000027_pt1 | contig 101297 bp, 89 predicted proteins | sample YL17G05_0_MG_FD_204542 | JGI IMG/M metagenome (GOLD analysis project Ga0315276, IMG submission 204542) | Sediment microbial communities from Yellowstone Lake, YNP, Wyoming, USA - YL17G05_0 | ecosystem: Environmental > Aquatic > Freshwater > Lake > Sediment | place: USA: Wyoming | collected...
TTTCATGGATTTTTGTATCTCAATATTGCCTTTTAATAATTCAATTATTTTATTTGTTATTTCAATATTGTTTTTTACCTGCGCATCTGTCTCAAGCTTATCAATCAATTGACTTTCAAGTAGCGTTTCTTCATCGATATTATTATTTAATTGACTAGCGAATTTTGCAGGTTGCTCAGTAAAATCTTTAAAATTTTTATAACCGTACTCAATGGCAATATTATCCCAATAATGGCTCGCGTAATACTTATTGGAAACAAAAAACACGCCCCCGCTAACAATTAAATAAACTAAAATTGTCAAAAGTTGTGATATGAATATTCCATTTCTTTTTTTTAGCCATAAATAAAAAAATGCCCCGCATATTGCACATAAAAAAATAAAAAACATTACAAATGCTAGCCTATCACTATCCATAATTTTTCCTAAAATTAGATAATATGGGAGACAAAGACCACCTATCCAAAGAAAACCTGTTTTGATGGTCTTATTCCGTTTCTTTTTTGCTTCATCAGCCGAACTTTGAATTTTTGTGGTGTCTTTCATAATATTTGGTTAAAGATTATTTAAAGGTGGATTGTATTGGCTTTGGTGATGACAATGATATCATTACCCTAATCTAGCTGGACTGCCCAGTGTCTTACTAGATACATTGGGAAACATTGATGGGGGCATACCCTTTTTTGGTACAATAATCTGAAGCATATTTATCTGCATCCTTTTTGGAGTCAAAGGTTTTTTTGTCAAAAAAATGTTCTCCTTCCACAATATTTTCTCCGCATTTTGTAATCTTATAATATTTTGGAACCCATTGTTTATTTATTAGCTTATAGGAGGCTAGCCTAAAAAATATTTTCATATTTAATAAGTAAAATAATATCGGGGTTATGCATTAGAATGATTACATTTTATCCACTAGACCAATTAAAATTAATTCAACAACAACCAAGCCCAAAAACCAAAATATTGTTCTTCCGCCATATTTTTTAGGCATTTTAATCGAAAGAACGACATCAACAATAAGCAATAAAATTATTAACGCTATAAACATTGGACGGCTTAAAAATTGATTCATAAATTAATTATTTGTTATAGGATAAGGTAAAGTTTTGGATTAAGTGGGCATTTTATTTTTTATTTTGTTTTTGAAATTTTTTTTCTTTATCGATATTTATTGTAGTTTAATTCTTATTATAAATAAATCGTTTTATGCGCATCTAACATAAGCGAGTAAAACACCTTAATTTATCCCCCCTAGAAAATAAAAAAATCTTGTTTTACACCCCTAATATTCTCTAAGAAATCGGAACGGGAAACAATCAACAGCAAAAAAATGTATATTACCTAACTACTGTTTATACGAAATGTTTGCCGACTAATCAACGTTTTAGGGTGTATAGGCGAACATTTTTTATCACGTCGCTCGCGAACGACGTGATATAGCCTGCGTATAAACAGGAGTTAGCGGACTTGCCCGACCGAAGCCTAGGCGGAGGCGGGTCCGAAAGCATTATAACTTGACTAAAAGCTGGATTTCCAGTAAATATTATATCCTTCCCGGGTTTAATAATTGAATTATGTGTATATATGCAAAAAGAATTGGATTTAGTGGAAAGTGAGCTGAAATTGCGCAATTACAGTCCTAAGACAGTCAAGAATTACCTTTACTGCCTGAGGAATTTTTTTGGATTTTATAAGGGTAATCTCCGGTGGGTAGATACTGAGGTTATCAAACGGTTTATCCTTAAGCTTCAGGATGACAAACTTGCTCCTCAGACGGTGAATTTGCACCTTAACGCGATAAAGTTCTATTATTATCAGGTGGTGAAGACAAAATTCCAGATACGGGTGCAGTGTACGAAAAGGACAAAGAGGATACCGGTAGTGCTGGCACGGCAGGAGATCCTGAATATCATTGACGCCATCAAAAATCCAAAACACCGATTGATGATCGCCCTGGCATATAGCTCGGGACTCCGCATAAGTGAGATCGTTTCGCTTAAAGTTAAAGATGTTTATCTGCCTGATTACACGCTTCACATAAAACAATCGAAGGGGCGCAAGGACCGACTGACGCTTTTTTCAGAAAAACTGGTGAATGACATGGGAATTTATATGATGGGGAAGCCTGATGATTATTTGTTTGAAAGTGAGAGGGGAGGAAAACTTAGCACGCGTACGGTAGGAAAGGTTTTCCAGGTGGCGGCTAAAAAAGCTGGCATACAAAAAGATGCAACTTTCCATTCGTTAAGGCATAGCTTTGCGACGCACCTTTTGGAAAATGGGACGGATATAAGATACGTGCAGGAATTGTTGGGGCATGAAGATATTAAGACGACTCAGATATATACCAAGGTCACCAATACTCATCTTAAAAAGATCAAGAGCCCTTTATGATTTTATGATTGAGTTTTATCTTAATATGGTATATAATAAAATTGAACCTATCACATATTAAGAAAAAGATGATATTATCACCAATTATCATAAATCGTCTTAAGGTAAAACTGAAAAAGCTGAATTCGCTTCGGCCTTTGCCTGTTTTGGCTGTTCAAAAGCTAAAAGAGCAATTTGAGGTCGAAATGACTTATAATTCTAACGCGATCGAGGGGAATTCACTCACATTGCGTGAAACTTTTTTGGTTTTGCATGAAGGTATTACTATCAAAGGCAAACCGCTGAAAGACCATTTGGAAGCAACGAACCATAAAGATGCGCTCGATTTTCTTTATGAATTTGCGGAAAAGGGTAAGAAGATCACAATTTCAGAACATCTTATAAAAAATCTTCATCATCTTATAACACAGAATATTGAAAAGGAGTGGGCTGGACGCTATAGGAATGCGTCGGTTAGGATAGCGGGTACATCTCACCAGCCTCCGGATTCATTGGAGATTCCTCATCTTATGGGCGAATTGGTGAAATGGTTTGGTGCTAATCAAAGAAAGCTCCATCCAGTTGAATTGGCGGCGTTACTTCATCATAAACTTGTGCATATACATCCTTTTTTCGATGGAAACGGCCGTACTGCACGGCTTGCCATGAATGTCATGCTTTTACATAAGGGCTACCCCCTTGTTATTATCCTTAAAAATGACAGAAAGCGTTACTATCGTGTGCTTCAGGAGGCGGATAAGGGCAATGACAAGCCTTTATTGGAATTTGTTGCAAAGGCTGTCGAGAGGTCACTCGAAATCTATCTTGATACTCTTACGCCATCATCCAAAAAGAAGGAAAAATTTATAAGTCTCAATGAGGCGACAAAGCTTTGCGCTTATTCCGCTAAATATCTTAATCTTCTGGCAGGGCGCGGTATCCTCGCGGCGCACAAGGAAGGGCGGAATTGGGTTACAACAGAAACCGCTATTAAAGAATATATCGCAAATCGCCAGAGAAAACGCGATTGAGATTAAAAATTAAAGATAGCTTAATTGATTTTTATGATTTTTTGACAGGCATGAAATACATAAACCAAATCAGCCATATAAACCATACCAAATCCACCCAATCTTGGGTCATGATGCCCGGAATTCCAAGAAATGCCAGAAAACCCAGAAAGCCTAGAGGCCAGTTTTTTCTTAATTTGTTCATTAGAGAGTTTTTTATAAATCCTCAAACCAACATCTTCCATTCTCAGGCTCATTGATATCTTTAATAAAGCTATCCCATGACTTAAAACTGTATTCCCCAGTTGGCATTCCGCAGACATGCTTTATACCTTCTTCTATAAAGCCATAGCTGGTTAGTAAGCAACTAGGATTATTCTTTTCTGTAAAAGTGGGCTCAATCTCTAGTCTTTTTTCCGGTGATTCTTTCGAAACAAATACTGCCTTGGTACATACTTTTGTGTTTTCTCTTATAAAACAATCTAAATCATTCTCACAATTTGCTGCTTCTGGTACTTCAGCAACAACTGCTTCGTCTGCTTCTTTGGTTTCAGTATTGGTGTCGGCTGTTTCCTCGGATGGCATTGCTGTTTCATTGGCTTTTTCCGTTGGTGTGGTCGGGCTAGATAAATTACAACCGGATAAGACAAGCAGGCTGACAAGAAGTAAGAATATTTTTTTCATGATATTAAAATAAGTGAGTAAAAGGAAAGAATTTTAACATAATAATAATTGTTTGTCACAATTACATGAATCTGAGGGATTAAAAACCCTTTATGATTTTGTTCATTTTTTCAACAAAAATGCTTTTATCAAACTGTTCCGCGGATGCCCTGATTTTTTGCGGGTCGAAGTTTTTTTCATTTGCCAGTAAGCGGGCGAGGCCGTCTTCAAGAGATTCAGGCGTTTGATGATAGAAAAATTCACCACTTATTCCTGCCTGTACGGTTTCGGTAACTCCGCCAACGCCGTAAGCTAGGACGGGTTTGCCGGAGGCCATGGCTTCGACTGGCGTAATGCCAAAATCCTCTTCACCGGGGAAGATAAAGGCGCGGCAGTTTTCAAAATAATCGCGGACAACATGGTCATCTTTGTAGCCGAGGAATTCGATGTTGTCATCGGCGATTGATTCTAAGTATTTCCGATGGGCGCCATCGCCGATAATGATTAGTTTTCGTTTTATTTTGTTGAACGTGCGGATGGAGATGTCGATTTTTTTGAATGGAGTAAGGGCGGAAACGATGAGGAAGTAGTCCTCGTGGTGTTTTGTTGGCGTGAAACGTTTCACGTCTACTGGTGGGTAGATGACGACAGCATCTTTACGCCAGTATTTTTGTATTCGTTTACGCACATGCTCCGAATTCGCGATTATTACATCCGGCCTGTCTGACGACATAAAATCCCACATTCGTATTTTATTCAATTGTCCCGCTATCAGGAACCGCATGAATGGCGAGTAATGTTTTGTGTACTCGTGCGTGTAATCCCAGGCGTAGCGCATGGGGGAGTGGCAGTAACATATATGTTTGGCGTGTTTTGGGACTTTTATTCCGTGCATAAAGGCGGAAGAGCTGGAAATGACCACGTCGTAATTGCTGAAATCGAACTGCTCTACTGCTTTTGGCATTTTTGAAAGCAGGTATTTGGGTTTTATGCCCAACCTGTACCATTTTTGCAAATGCGATGGATGGATTTTTCCGCCTGAGGCAGACCATTCTGAGGCTTGTTTTTTGTCATGAAAAAGAGTATAAATCGGAGCCTTCGGAAATAAATCCGATAACGATTTCAAAACCCTTTCTGCGCCGCCAAATTTTACAAGCATTTCATGGGCTAAAGCGATTCTCATAGCAACGATATAACGATACAATTCGTCCTTCGTAGTAAACTACGGAGAATGGACGACACGACGATACAACAAAAATGCGAAATACGAAAATCAAATTTCGGTATTACTGAGGAGCGGAAGGAAGGCGGCCCCACCTCGAAAGTATCCTTGAGAGGAGGGGATGAAGGGGTGGTCCTGATTTGAGGGTATAAAGAAATACCTCATTTCATAAAATCAGTACCACCCCGCCTTCGGCACCCCTCCTTCAATAAGGAGGGGAAAATGTTAAACCGAATCACAGTATAAAATACTTTACAACTCAACAATTTAGTTCTATAATCGTCAGCCATACCCTCTATCTATTTTGTTATGGACAATGAAAATCCTCAGAAAAAACGCAAATGGCTTATAATTATTTTAGCTGTAATAGTGCTAGGCGCGACATTTTCTGTACCGAATTTTATGAAAAAAAAGACGCCTAGGATTCCGATAGCTGAAACAGTTACTGAGGTGAAACTTATTAATGTTAATGATTATAAAAAAGGTCAGGAAAGCATTTCCGCAGAAGGTACGGTTGAATCGTCTAACCAGGCGGATATAAAAAGCCAGGCAAGCGCGCAGATTGAAAAGATCAATGTTTCAGTTGGCGATACTGTTAAAAGCGGACAAGTCCTAATCAATTTATCCAGCAAAGATTATCAGGCGCAGCTTGCGCAGACAGAGGCGCTTTTGGAAAGCGCGAGGGCTCAAACGCTGAGCGCGGGGAAAGCGCTTATGATACAAAACGCCAAACTTACACAACTTCTGAAAGGCGCGCGGGCTGAGGAAGTCGCGATATCCGAAACCGCAGTAAATAGCGCGAAACAGACACTGGTGAATGCGCAGACCGCTCTCGCGAACGCGCAGACAAAAGCAGTGGATGACATGAATTCAGCTTTGGACGGCGCTGTTACAGGTATGGGCAAAAGCATCATCACAGCCATGAGCGCACTTAACACTATTACTGATATCCAGTATTCACGATTTAGAATAGGTGGGCAGGAACGCATTCTTATTGCCAGTAAAAAAGCCGATGCTATTGAATCATTTTTGGGGCAAACGGACGCTGGTGAATGGACTTATCAGTTTATCAGTAAATTAGATAGCGGAGTGAAAGCGGAGATTGAAAATATCAGTCCGGAACCTACAGAAGATGAAGTGCTTCAGCTTTTAACGGGACTAGAAGATTCATTGAATAAGATAAAAGACGCTCTAGATGTCATACCTCAAAGCCCTGTTCTCACTGCGTCCGATATTGCGAATCTGGTCAGCGCGAAAACCGCGATATCAGCAGAAATAAGCACTATAAGCGCGAAGCAGCAATTGATCAGCGCTTTAATAAATAGCAATGAAAGCGCGATATCCACGGCGCAGTCACGGGTTGAAGATGCCAAAAATGGTTTACTGGCCGCGCAAAATGCGCTTGCGCTTAAAAAAGCAAAAGCAAGGCCGGAGGATGTGGAGATGCAGAAGGCTGCTGTTGAACAGACAAAAGTCGCTGTGATGGTCCAGCAAGCTCTAATAAAACAGGCACAGGCGAACGTGAATAACATCATTACGCAGATCGGGAAAACAGTTATCATAGCGCCTTTTGACGGAACTATTTCCGCTATAGTTGCCCGCGAAGGCGAGCTTGCGTCAATCGGTATGACACTTATATCAATAGTCGACGCTTCAAACCTGAATATTAAAAGTTATATAAGCGAACAGGATTTTTCATTTATTGAAAAAGGACTTGTCGCTGAAGGCAGTGATGTGCTGATCGATAACGAATTTAAAGGAACCATAAACCACATTGCGCCAAGTGTTGACCTGAAGACAAGGAAGATAGAAGTGGACATCAAGCCGATAGATCCAAATGCAAGGCTTATCATCGGGCAAAATGTAAGCGTTGACCTATTGGCTAAACATGAAAAAGCGAGCCCATCAGTATTTATACTGCCCCTTGAGGCGATCTCGATTTCGCAGGACGGCAATTTTGTTTATGAAGTCGGTAAGAATTCAACACTTGAACAAAAATCTGTGGTTTTGGGCGATGTGACAGGTGAAAAAGTCGAGGTAAAAAGCGGACTTACCCAAGAAATGTCAATCGTGTCACCTGTAAGCGGACTTAAACCTGGGCAAAAAGTAACTGTACAAAATTTTAATATCTAATGTCTAATTTCTAATAACCGGAAACAAATTAAAATTTATCATTGTCATTAGCTATTAGAAATTTTGAATTAATTACGATTTTTTTAATTCCTCCGATTAATGGATAACGAAAAAAAACCTGAAACGCAGGTTACATCAGATAATCTTTATCTGCAAAAACTCAGTTTCAATCCTGAGCTTCGTAAAACGTGGTTTAATTTTTTTGTGACCAAATTCCGTGTCGTCCTGCTTCTCATTATGCTTATCACTGCATGGGGGCTTTATTCTTATTTTAAACTTCCGCGCGAATCGAACCCGGAAGTGAAAATCCCGATGGCATACGTTATCACGATATTTCCGGGGGCATCGCCTGCGGATGTGGAGGAACTGGTTACTAAAAAAATCGAAACAGGGATATCTGGGGTAACTGGCGTAAAAAAAATCACCTCAAGTTCAATGAATTCCTCTTCGGCGATAACCGTTGAGTTTGAAGCGAATGAAAATCTTGATGACGCAATACGCAGGCTGAGAGATGAAATAAATACATTAAAAAACAGCCTTCCAGACGCTGTGCTGGAACCGCAAGTGAAAGAAATATCTTTCGACGATAGGCCGATATGGACTATCGGCATAACAGGGCCATATGACGGTTTTACTTTAAGGCGCTATTCTGAAATTGTTAAAGATGAACTTGAAAAAATTCCCGGCGTACGGGAAATACAGATCGCGGGCGGGGATGAGGAAGAATTTGAGATCGCCTATGACCCAAGCAAGCTTATTTTTTACGGAATCACCGCTGACACAGCTAATCAGGTTGTGAAAGCGACTAACCTGGTATTTCCCTCGGGTGATTTTGACGGCGCTAATTTCCGTTACACGATCCGCACGGATTCGCGGTTTTTTGACGCGGATACACTCGCGAATATACCTGTTTCACACACGCAAGATAACGCAATCGTATACCTGAAAGACATTGCTAAGGTCAAATCAACTGCAATCAAAAAAAACGTTTATTCACGCCTTTCAATCAAAGGTTCAAGGCCTGAAAGCGCTGTCACTTTGAACCTGGTGAAAAAACTGGGAAGCTCTGTTTTGGATACCACTGACCAGGCAAAGGCTTCTGTAGACAGGCTGATGGCCACTTTTCCGAAAGGCCTAACGTATGATGTGACAACGGATTTCGCGAAGCAGATACGGATACAGTTTGAACAGCTTACCCATGATTTTCTTTTCACTTTGGCTATGGTCATCGGAATCCTGTTTGTCATTGTTGGGTTAAAAGAGGCGCTTGTTGCTGGCCTTGCGATTCCTCTCGTCTTTTTCGTCAGTTTCGGGGTCATGCTGATGACCGGAATTTCACTGAATTTTTTGTCCATTTTTTCACTTCTACTTGCCCTCGGCTTGCTTGTGGATGACGCTATAGTTGTGGTTTCAGCCACGAAACAATATCTGAGAACTGGAAAATTCACACCCGAAGAAGCAGTGCTTTTGGTGCTTAATGATTTTAAAGTAGTCCTAACCACTACAACGCTTACAACAGTTTGGGCGTTCCTGCCGCTACTTTTAGCCTCTGGCATAATCGGCTCATTCATCAAATCCATTCCTATCACAGTTTCCGTAACCTTAGTCTCATCGCTTTTGATAGCGCTTATGATAAACCATCCGCTGGCAGCTGTTATGGAAAGGATACGCCTTACGAAAAAATGGTTTTTCCTTTATTTTGCTTTGCTTTTAGCTTTAGCAATTTTGCTTATCGGCCAAAATACAGTGGTGTTTAAACTTATCGCATTATCTGTCGTGATAATCCTTGTTGCTATGTTCGTCTGGTATGTAAAAGGAGGAAAGGGGAAACTTATCGCTAACGCGAAACTTGTTGAGGCTGAATGGGAAAGCGATGAACTTATCAAAAAAAAGTTGTATGAAGTCGGTCGGCACGAGGAAAAAGGCCTTCTTGCTCGTGTCACGCATGGCATTGTGCCTTTCCATAAAATACTTCCTTATTATGAAAAATACCTGCGCTCGCTTCTTTCCACTAAACGCACGCGGTTCATCGCTTTAGGGGTCACATTTTTGATTTTCATCGGTTCAGTAATGCTTCCTATAACCGGCATCGTCAAAAGCGAATTTTTCCCCGCGTCTAACCAGGATATGATTTATCTTGATCTGGAAGCTCCGATTGGCTTGCGGTTGGATGAAACCAATAAGATCACGGAAAAAGTCGAGGAAAGATTATTGAAATATCCCGATATACTGAATTTCTCAACCGTAGTAGGGAGACAAGGAGCATCACCGAACCATGCTTCTTTAGCCGGTTCAAGCAGTTCATCTAATCTGGCTTCGATTGTCATGACTTTGAAAGACAAGGAGGACCGCGACATAACGTCATATGATCTTGCTACAAAAATGCGCCAAGATATGGTTGATATAAAAGGCGCAAAATTAAGCATTGCTTCACTAAGCGGTGGTCCGTCTTCAGGCGCCGCGTTTCAGGCGCAGATAAGCGGAGATGATTTGCAGACTCTAAGCAGAATCGCGCATGATCTTGAACCAATTTTAAAATCCATACCTGGTACTGTGGATTCAGATATTTCGCTTAAAAACGCGCCTGTCCAATACACCTTCACGCTCGATCCGGTTAAGATGGAACAAAATAACCTGAATGCCGTTTACGTGGGGTCTGTTATGCGCATGGCGATTTCAGGGTCGGAAATCACAACAGTCGTTAAGGGAAACAAAGAAATAAGCGTTGTGGCTGACTTTGATGAAAGCAAAATACCTGATCTTGAATCCATCCAAAACCTGCAGATATTAAATCTGGCAAAACAGCCCGTTTACCTGAAGGATGTCGCGAAAATCGAGTTAAAACCTTCCGTTGACGCGATAACAAGAATCGACCAAAAACGGACCATATCGCTTTCATCGGGTATGGAGGGCACAACAAATTCCAATATCGTTTTGGCGGAATTCAGAGAAAAAATTGAAAATTATACTTTGCCCCAAGGTTACAGCATAACGTATGGCGGTGAGAATGAGCAGAATGAAGAATCAGTTTTGTCTATCCTCCGCGCCATGGTCATCGCGGCGCTTCTGATCGTCTCGACTCTGGTGATACAGTTCAACTCATTCAGAAAGGCGATAATCGTCCTTGTAACTTTCCCGCTTGCGCTCATCGGAGTCTTTGTCGGGCTTGCAATCTTCCGCGTTACATTGAGTTTCCCCGGGCTTATCGGTGTGTTGGCTCTTTTCGGAATAGTTGTTAAAAACGCGATTATACTTATCGACAAGATCAACCTGAATATCAGGCACAAGATACCGTTTTCCGAAGCCGTAGTCGACGCGGGCAAGGCCAGGCTTGAGGCCATTTTCATCACTTCCATATGCACCATTTTCGGCATCATCCCGGTTACACTTTCTAATGAAACATGGATGTCTCTGGGAAGCGCGATCATCTTCGGTCTCTCCCTTTCATCTTTCCTCACACTATTTATCATTCCAATCCTGTTTGTTACTCTAATTAAAGAGAAAGAGAGGTTTTAAATTTAATAATAATTTTTAGGCATGTCCGAAAAGAAAGCTATAAATGATTATCCAGCGTCAACTGACAGGACTAAAGAATCAAGTAAATCTGGTGAAGTAGAAGTGAATAAAACACGCAGGGATTTACTAATTACAATTGTTCTTGGAGGCGCTGCTTATGTAGGCTGGCGATTTGGCTTTAAACGGTTTTTTGGATCCATCAGACAAGGATCGCAAGATGCCACGCCAAACACTGAACCTGAAGCCAAAAGTGAGATATCTCAGGCATCTGAAATAAATACAGCAGAGCCTTATGAAAAATGGTCCAGAAATATTGAATTGCCGACGATTAGTTTTGACCCCAAAGCACCCCAGTTAACCGATAAACAATTAAGGGATCTTCTTTTGCCGGAATATGTCGACCCTGAAAAACTGGATGATTTTTTCAAAAAATTTGATGAAATGCTCTTAAAGATAGATTCAAGATTTCTGATGGATCGTATTGCTCATTTAACTTTTTTACAAACAAATCTTGCTGAAGAATATAAAAAATTATTAAAACCTTCATGCTCAGGCGAATGTTTAAAAGAAATTGAAGAGAGAGTCGATAATGAAATTAATTGCGTTCTTTTAATGCATGGATATTGGTGTGCCCCTGATTTAAAAAATAAAAATTTTGGACCACGACTTTATAAAGTAAAAAATGCCAGCCCGTTAACTTTTCATCATAGTGGAAAATCAGATGTTATTCCTTTTATAATAATTGAAGAAACTGAAAAATTTTCAGTAAGACCCGAGAGGGGTTTTACACCATCATGGACCGGCGCAATTTTAGACAAAGGAAATTACATCTTAGTGGATGAGTATGAATTAAAATTTAATAATGGTTACGAAAGTCTTGTTAAAAAATTAAAACAACTTTCCGGAGAAAAACCACCTTCCGAAACAGATTTTTCTGCAGGATCTTTAAACCTTCTTACACATCATGAAGGAATGCATGCTTTTTGCATAAGAACTTTTGGACTGAATCCAAAAATGACTCCATTAAAACTTTCTGAGAGTATAAATATGGGGAAATATACCTTGAATTTGAGAAATTGGGGGCCAATTTCTGAAATAGAAATAAATGAATTGGCTGGACATGGTTTTGGACTTATGCACTCAGGTGCAGCAGTTCATGGGGAGGCAACCACTCTTATCTTAAATGATGTTACACCCGGATATAAATTAGCACAAAAAGTTTTGATGGACGAAGTGGAAGTGATTTCAACATCTCATTTCCCAAAACATTTATATTCAAAAGATATATATTCTAATCCTAAAATCCAGGATCAGGTTTGGAAAATAATTTTAAGCCTCTCGGCAGAAGAACTTTATCGAATAGGGGAAAGAATGGCGAAACTGGCTATATTTTTTGCACAGCGAATGGGGTCGGCATCTTCAAAAAAGCTTTAATTAAACGAAATAATTCCTCAGCTACGCTCGGGACAGGCGAAGTAAATTTTTCTGTATAACGGAAATACCAACGTTATCTCTTCACAGGAAGATATTGCTGAGTACGTTGATTTGAAGGAAATAAACAGATTAGAGTTTTATTGACAAAGAAATATAAATATGATAAAATATAACAACATTGTAATTTTAATTCTTTACTACTCAATTTGCTGTTTATAGGTTACAATTTACGTGGTAAAAATTAAACTAAAAAATGGATTTCCTGTCGTTAATTCTGATTATCGGTGTTGCATATCTTGTTTTTCATTTTATTCGGGCCCTAAGACTGAGCGCGAATAACCAAAATATTGAAGGCGTGGTTTTGCGCGTGGCAGTATCCAGGCTTAATGAAAGAGGGCCGATTGTCGCGGAACAGATATATTCTGCTTTGCACGGGCTTGAGGAAAATTATTCATTTTTTGATTATCTGGCTGGCAGGCCGAAACCCAGAATCAGCCTTGAAATCGCTTCAGTAAGGAATGTCATCCAGTTTTTCATCTGGACTCCTAAACGATACATGAATGTGATTGAAAGCCAGATTTATGCCCAGTATCCGGATGTCGAAATTCAGGAAGTGGAGGATTATTCGAAAGAAGCGTTTGCGGTTTTTGAGGTGGCGCAGCCAAAGGCGCCTGAGCCAGCCTCTACCTCCACCGATATAATCGAATACACGACTAAGGCAGGCGCACTTGAAGGAAAAATGTCTCCAGGCGCGATGAAGAACGCTGTTACCGCAGAACTGAAATTTGAAGACCCGGACATTTACCCGATAAAACGCTATCCGCAATTTGAAGATAAGCTTACACGTCTTGCAACGGAAACGCTTGCGGGTGTAACTGCTACGCTTTCCAAACTCAATGCCACGGATGAGCAGGCCTGGATACAAATAACTATGGAACCTGTGGGGGGCTGGTGGAGGAAGCGCGGGCTTAAATGCCTCAGAATTGTTAATAGCGGTCTTTTCAGCAGAAATTTTTGGCTCAATAAAAAGGCTACAAAGATCTACCTTGCGCGGGGTTTCTGGAAAAGATTTTTGTATTCGCCGCTTTACCTTTTATTCTGGATATTCCGGGGATTCAAGACTTTAGATTTGCCCACCGGAAAAGGTAGGGATGATGAGGATCTCGACGAGCAGGTAACGCGCACACATGATAAAGAGGACCCGATAACTGCGGCTGTGGATAAAGTTACACGCCTTACTTTTGATACAAACATCCGCATAGTATATTTACCGCGCGCGGAAAACAGGGATCTGGCTGGAATAAAACTTAAAGAGATAGCGGGGAGTTTCAGGCAGTTTAACTTACCAAACATGAATAGTCTGATTATCGGGAGTATCGACCATAATAATATTCAGATTTTAAGGCGTTACCAGCAAAGATTAGTGGTTAATCCTATGCCTTTGAATGTGGAGGAAATAGCAACGCTTTACCATATGCCATCCAAAGATGTAGGTACGCCGAATGTTTTTTGGATAAATTCAAGAAGGCTCGAACCGCCTACAGATCTTCCTCTTGAAAGCCTGACGCCTGAGTCTGAGCTCACGATTATAGGCGAAACCAATTTCCGCGGGAACAGGCAGAAATTCGGCATAAAAACAGTCGACCGCAGAAGGCATGTGTACATTATTGGTAAAACCGGTATGGGTAAATCAGTACTTCTGCAAAACATGGTAAGGAGTGATGTGCAACAACCTAAAAAAGGCGTTGCGATTATAGATCCTCATGGCGACTTGGCAGAGTCGGTGCTGGACTTTGTTCCTTCTCACCGCACAAATGACGTCGTTATCCTTGATCCTTCTGATACATCCCATCCGTTCGCGTTCAATATGCTGGAAAGCGGAGACGACCCGAACAAACGGAATCTTATCGCGTCTGGTCTTTTAGGAGTGTTTAAAAAGATGTATTCCGAAAGCTGGGGACCAAGGCTTGAGCATATTTTAAGGAACTGCCTCTTGGCGTTATCCGAAACCCCGAATACTTCAATGCTCGGAATCATGAGGATACTTGTTGATGATGAATATCGCCGAAAGATTGTTTCAGGAATATCGAATCCTATGGTAAAGAGTTTTTGGGTCGATGAATTTGGAAAAATGCAGGATCGCATGCGCACCGAAGCGATTTCTCCGATTCAGAATAAGGTCGGCCAGTTCCTGTCTTCTTCGATGATAAGAAACATCGTCGGCCAGGTGAAATCTACGGTCAACATCCGTTTTATGATGGATACGGGCAAGATCATCATCATCAACCTTTCCAAAGGTAAGATTGGCGAGGACAATTCAAGCCTGCTTGGCTCCATGCTTATCACTAAATTCCAGCTTGACGCCATGAGCCGCGCCGATATGCAGGAAAAAGACCGCAAGGATTTCTATCTGTATGTCGATGAGTTCCAGAATTTCGCCACCGACGCTTTCGCGACGATCCTTTCTGAGGCAAGAAAATATAAACTTAACCTGACCATGGCGAATCAGTACATCGCGCAGATGCCTGATGAAGTCCGAGACGCGGTATTCGGAAATGTGGGTTCGATACTCTGTTTCCAGGTCGGCTTTGACGACGCGGAATACTTCTCGAACCAGTTTTCTGAAGAGGTTTTGCCGAATGACATTGTATCTTTGCCGAAATACAACTGTTACACAAAACTGATGATCGACGGTATGCCGAGCAAGACTTTCTCTTTCTCAACACTGCCTCCGCCAGAACCGAATCCGGAAGAAGGACGAAGGGAAAAAATAGTCCGTTTATCGCGCGAACGTTACTGCACCCCGCGCGAAGTTGTTGAAGATAAGATAAAACGCTGGGCGGAATCCGGTAGGGAGAAAAAATTTGAGGAAAGAAAGGAGAAACCAGAGCTTCCGAAGAATGAAAAGAAGGAATTGGAGAAGCCGAAAGAGGAAAAACCCAAAAACCGAAACCCAAAATCCGAAATAAAACCGAAACCGAGGAAATGATTTTTGATTTATAACTTGTCGCTCGCGAGCCTCGTCGTTCACGAACGACTGGGGCGAGCGACGTTATTTATGATTTGGGATTTTTTTGATGTATCCAAGCAAGGAAGAAGGCGGCCCATCCTTGCGAAAAGCAAGGAGGGGATGAAGGGGTGGTCCTGATTTTATGATGCTATGTAATACTTCATTCTGATCAAATCAGTACCGCCCCTTCCTCCTTGCCCCATAACTGATATGTCGGGTAAAATAGCCATATGAAACCTTTGATCGGCATCATCGGCGGAAGGGGTGAAATGGGGAAATACTTCACTGATTTTTTTGAGCGTAACGGATATAAGGTTATCGTTAGTGGCAGAAAAACCGATTTATCAAATACTCAATTGGCTAAAAAAGCCGATGTCGTAATCGTTTCCGTGCCAATCGGAGCAACTGAAAAAGTAATCAGTCAGGTTGTACCATATGTCCGTAAGGATGCTCTTTTAATGGATTTTACATCATTAAAAGTGTTTCCGATGGAGGCGATGAAGAAATCCAAAGCCTCCTATCTGGGTTGCCATCCGCTTTTTGGGCCAACGACTTCGATAGAGGGTCAAATGGTCATTTTATGCAAAGGGCGCGGTGATAAATGGTATAACTGGTGGAAAGGGTTACTTTTGAAAAACAAAGTGGATGTAAAAGAACTTACTCCTGAAAAACACGACAAATTAATGGCGTATATTCAATCACTTACACATTTCAGTTACCTCGCGCTTGCGGACGTACTTAAGAAAAGCGGGCTTAAAATTTCAGACATCCTTGAATACCAGAGTCCTATATATAGGTTAAGATTGGATGTGATGGGAAGGATACTTAATCAGGACCCGAATCTATACGCGCAGATACAAATACAGAACCCTGATAGCCTGAAAGTGATGCAAAACCTGATGAGTTCGTCTAAAGAATGGGTGGAAATAGTGAGAAAGAAAGATGTGAAAAAATTTGAAGATAAATTTTCAGCGTTGGCGGAATATCTTGGGAATTTTAAGCGCATTGCCACAGAAGAATCGGATTTTCTGATTGAACAGATGAACAGGAAAAAGCTCGCAGAAGGCGTGATTTCAGAGCAACGGAAACCCGATAAGTCGTATGATTTGGTTGCTCTTGGGCCGGAAAACACGTTCTCCAGTTTGGCGGCAAAACAGTATGACCCGAAGGCAAAAATCTGGCACGCGGATAACATTACCGAAGTGTTTGAAATGGTCGGCAAAGGATTGATTAAAAAGGGGATTGTACCCATTGAAAATAAGATGTCAGGTACAGTTGCCGAGACATCGGATAATCTATTTGAATCAAATGTAAAAATACAGGAGGAATTCAATTTTGCTGTGCATCACTGTATTGCGGCGCTGGGTAAGTCAGATTTGCGGAAAGTCCAGACAATCTACTCTCACAGCCAGCCATTACGGCAATGCAGAAAGTACATAAAAAAGCACTTTCCGAAAGCGGTTTTAGTTGCTATGCCAAGCACTGCATCAGCCTTAAAAAAAGTCGTATCCGATAATCTGCATGACGCTGGTGCCATCTGTTCCGAGGAGGCCGCGAAGGATTTCCAGATGACGGTTCTGGCAAAAAATATCGAGGATTTTAAATCCAATACAACCCGTTTTCTGGTCATCGGAAAAACTGAATTGCCGATAAAACTAAACCGGAGATACAGGACTTCTATAGCCTTCTATTTTTCAGCGGATAAACCAGGTACACTTTATCAGGTATTAGGTGAATTTGCATCCGCCAAAGTCAATATGAAGCGCATCGAATCATCCGCGAACCCGAATGTGCCTGGCGGACATGTTTTTTACATTGATTTTGAGGGTTCGATAGTTAGTCCGAATGTAAAAAAAATGCTTTCCGGGATAAGAAAGCATGTGAAAAAGCTAAAGATTTTAGGCAGTTATCAAATAAATTAAACCCTGAAGTTCTTATCCCTGTTAACTATTGTAGCTGGTTTTGCAAGGTCCATTTTAAAGTAAACAGGATCGTTTATTTTTGAGCCATCTTTTTTGATTTCATCAATGCAGTCATGGCTCCTTTGCAGTACAACTTGCCATTTAGAGCCTTCTACCTCAAATATAAACGATATATAATGCAGGGTTTCAATTTCAGATTCTCTTAGCTTCCTACAGTCATCTTCTGTGGCATTTTCTCTGACGATTTTTTTATTTATCAAACACCTGATCAAAACACCAGCTGAAAACCGTTTATAAAAATATCTACGCTCAGGCATAGACATACTTTCCAACTGATCCACGCCGTCGCCGGCAGGACTTATATCGCCATTTTCTTCATGATTTGATGGTCTATTTACCATAAAATTTATAATCCAAATGGTTGTTAATGTATTATATTTTTTATATTTTGTCAATAACTCTTTTGGCAAATTCTGATGTTTTATCTGGAGCCAGCGAAGAAGATTCAAATAGACTTTGAAGGCCAAACCAATAGTCCTAATGTAAAAAAAAATGCTTTCCGGGATAAGAAAGCATGTCGAAAGGCTGAAAGTTTTGGGGTGTTATATTAAATTTTAGCTAGAAATTCATTTTTTTTATTGGTGGATCCAAACTGGGCTTAATTGTTAAATCTGGATTTCCATCGGCTTTTCTGTTGAATCGCACAATGTATAAACTACCATTGTTTTTGAAACCTATATGTACAAATTGAGGGTGATGCCGATATTCATCAGGCAGCTCACTAATATATCTCAAAGTACCTTCCTCAATTGCTATTTCTGGATCATATTGCCTTAACGCTTGTGCGAGCAGCCTTCTTGCAGCACTAATTACTTCAAGGTTACTAATATGATTATCAGGATATAATTCCGCAAAATTAATAGCTTCCGAATCTTTTTCAGGCCTATTTTTTACCCCTTCCCCACTCATTGCTGAAAAGGTTGGTGCTTTAGTCATAAAAAAGATGCTAACAAATGGTGTATATTATTAGCATCTTTCATTTTTTTTGTCAATGTTATCTTAACTAAGCAGTCCTTCTCTTAACAACCCTAAGTGGTTTAGATCCAGTTTCTTCAACTAATAACTCAAGGTCGGCAAAAAGTTTTCTTTCCAATTCTTGCATCCTCTTTTCTTCTTCAGACTTCTTAATCTTTGCCCTGACTGAAGCTTTTAGCTCTTCTGAACCCATTTCTGCAGCCAATAGAGATTCCATGGTCTCATCATCAAGTTTTTCTACAAGCGCATGAAATCTAAGGGCTTGGACCAAGAGAATTTGTTTTTGTTTATCCATTGTCTGTAATCTTTCCCTGCGCTTTTCCGGGGTCAGCAGCATAAGCTGATTTTTAAGTTGCATTGCTTCATAATAGTTTGCTGTCGTCATTTGCAAATCAGGTTTTTTGAGTTGTTCTAAAATTTGGTCCCTTGTCATATGTGAAATTTTAGCCAAGTTTGCTTGTTCTTTTGCCAACATCTCTAATCCGCCTTCTGCGTTTTGAACTTTTTTACCAAGAGCCTCAGCTTCGATATAAGCATCTGCAAATTGGTCTCTACTTGGTTGTGGTGAAGTATTTGTATTCATGTTTTTTGTGTTAGTTTGTTATGTTAGTTTACTATTATAACATATTTAATAATAAAAAGCAATATCCTAAACTCGTTTTTAGGGGGTTTTGTGGTAAAATGCTTCCCGAATGGTGGCTAGAGTTGTGGCTAGAATAGTTGATTAAAACGGTAATACAAACCACAATCCTAGCTACAATCCTAGCTACAATTCGAAGTACAACATGAAACTATTAATAACAGGTGGCGCCGGATTCATCGGCTCCAATTTCATCCGTTACATCCTTGGCAAATATCCAGAATATCAGGTTACAAACCTTGATAAGCTCACGTATGCGGGTAATTTGGACAACCTGTCTGATATTTCTGGCAATCACCGTTATAAGTTTGTGAAAGGCGATATCGCAGATAGGAAATTGGTTTATGATTTAGCCTCTCAGACTGATGTTATAGTAAATTTCGCGGCAGAGACTCATGTAGACAGGAGTATTGATGATCCAACTCCATTTTTAACGACAAATGTGATCGGAACTCAGGTTTTGATTGAATCTGCCCTAAAGTATAAACATCAGAGATACATCCAGATTTCTACTGACGAGGTGTACGGCGATACCGAAGAAGGCTTTTTTACAGAAGAATCAAAACTAAAACCAAGTTCTCCGTATTCAGCTTCTAAAGCTGCAGGGGATATGCTGGTTTTAGCCAGTGTTCGGACATACGGTCTTCCCGCGGTAATATCCAGATGTTCTAATAATTACGGGCCATATCAGTTTCCTGAAAAAGTAGTACCGTTTTTTATCAAAAAACTGATGAACGGTGAAAAAGTCCCGCTATACGGCGATGGTTCTAACGTCCGTGATTGGTTACATGTGATCGACCACTGCAGAGCTGTGGATCTGATTTTGCATAAAGGCAAAATCGGTGAAGTATATAATGTAGGGGCGAACAACGAACATTCGAACCTCGAAATTACAAAAAAAATGCTCGGGATACTTGGTTTTTCTGAAGACCGTATCGAATTCGTTAAAGATCGTCCTGGTCACGACATCCGTTACGCAATTGATGCCACGAAAATCAGGAGTGAACTTGGGTGGAAACCGTCAATTGATTTTGTTGATGGTTTTCGAGATACTGTTTTATGGTATAAGAATTTATTTACCAAATAGACTCCAGCTCCTCCGATGTACATCGGAGTCGCGACGCCAAATTGACACCATGTAGTCGATTTGGAGTCAATCTGGAGTCAATCTGGAGTCAATTTGTAAATTATGTGCGGAATATTCGGATATTTAGGCAAACGAGATAATGCGCTTGAGCTTGTGATCAAGGGTCTTCAGAAACTCGAATACCGGGGATATGATTCCTGGGGCGTAACAACCGACATTAACGGTAAACTTTTTTATCAGAAGAAAGTCGGTAAGATCTCTGATGCCAAACTAAGTGATTTTAAGGACAAAAAAACGCACATCGCTATGGGGCATACAAGGTGGGCAACCCATGGTGGAGTGACAGATATAAACGCCCATCCTCATTTCGATAAAGAAAAGACAATTGCTGTAGTGCATAACGGTATTATTGAAAATTATCTGGAGATAAAAAAAGAGCTTGGACCTGAAAATTTTGTTTCCGAAACCGATACCGAAGTGATCGCCCACCTGATTGCGAAATACAGAAAGGAATTGCCTTTTAAGGAGGCGGTGCTTAAAGCAACACAAAGGCTTGAGGGCAGGTACGCTATAGTGGTCCTGAATGTCGGCGAAAATTATCTGATAGCGGCCAGGCGCGGTTCGCCGCTTATTGTTGGAATTGGCGAAGATGAGTATTTTTTGGCCTCTGATATTCCGGCTTTTCTGGAATATACGCAGAACGTCAATTATCTGGATGACAATGAAATGGTAGTTGTGGATGGCGGTGTCGAATTTTTTAACCTGACATCCGGGGAACCGATTAAGAAACGCCTGATTAACATAGACTGGCAGGCTGAATCCGCGGAAAAGGGGGAATATGACCACTATATGCTTAAGGAAATAATGGAACAGAAAGAGACGATTTTGAGGGCAATTAATCAGGATGAAGACGACATAATGCATATTTCCCAGCAAATAAAAGATTCGCGCGGATGCTTCCTTTCCGGCGCCGGAACGGCAGGTAAAGTATGTATGGCAGGAGAATATTTTTTCTCTATCATTGCAAATCGTCATGTAAATTTCGCACCTGCGTCTGAGTTTCCGATATACCATCATTTCCTCAGGCCGGAAAGCCTTTTGATTGTCGTATCCCAAAGCGGTGAAACAGCTGATGTTTTGGAAGCTATGGAAGTCGCGAAAAGCAAAGGCTCAAAAGTGCTTTCCATAGTAAATGTGGCTGGATCCACCATAGCCAGGAATTCTGATTTTTCTCTGCAGATCAATGCTGGTCCGGAAAAAGCCGTCGCTTCTACAAAAGCCGCAACAGCCCAAATGGCATTACTTCTTTTGATTGCGACAGCTATGAGGGGTGAGTTGCAGGAAGGCAGAAGGATACTCGCGGAAGTTGCTTCAAAAACGAATGACATGCTTAATCCGAGATTCCTTACCTACATAAAAAGCGTGGCAGAAAAAATAAAAGGCCATGAAAACGCATATATAATAGGAAAAGCAGAGAATTATCCGATGGCCCTTGAAGCGGCCATAAAAATCCAGGAAGTCTCTTACATTCACGCGGAAGGCTTTGCAGCAGGTGAACTTAAACATGGTCCGATTGCCCTAATTACAAAAGGCACACCTTGTATTTCATTGATAGCAAATGATGAAGTGAAACAAGATGTCATTAGTAATACAATGGAGCTTAAAGCCCGCGGTGCATATATAATCGGAATTAGCCCTGAAAATAATGAAATATTTGATGAATGGATACGGGTGCCGGATGTGGGTGTAGCTTCGCCGCTTGTTAATGTAATCCCAATCCAGCTTCTCGCTTATTACGTCGCAGTCCTCCGCGGTCTTGATCCGGATATGCCGAGGAATCTGGCAAAGAGTGTGACGGTAAAGTAGTGTTATTTTGTAAGCGCGATTTTTAATCGCGCGCGCGGATGTAATCCGCGCTTACAAAAATTCGATATGGGGTATCTGTTTTCAATATCAATCAACAAATATAATGTTCTAATTATATTCTGGAATATTTTTCTGGCTCTTATCCCATGTATCGTTGTTTTTTATACTGCAAAAATCATCAGAAACAGAAAGTGGAATAATTTTAATGTCTATGACAAGATTGCATTTATTCTGATTTTTTTCTTTTGGCTCATTGTACTCCCAAATACTGCATATCTTTTTTTAATAGTCAGGCATTTGGTTAATTATTGCCATCATTTTGATAAATATCGGGTTTGCGAAGAGGGCACTACATGGATTGTAATTTTTTTCTTTACTTACGCTTTGATCGGATTACCCACTTTTTATTACGCGCTAAACAAGATGGCCTTTGTGTTTAAAAAAGTTTTTAATAAATTGATTTCATTAATTTTACCTATAGTTGTAATTCCTTTAACAATTATTGGTGTGATGTTAGGGCTTTTTGAGCGTTTCAATAGCTGGGACATATTAATTCATCCGTTTAATATTTTAAGAGCGGGTTTCGGATATTTTACAGATGCGAATCTGTTTTTTAACTATCTTGTTTTAACATTAAGCCTATATCTGATTTATTATGGTTTTGATTATTTCATATCAAAAATAGTGAAAAATGATTAGCGTACACATAAAAATCACAGGTGATGTGCAAGGAGTGTTTTTCCGCGTTTACGCTCAGGAAAAAGCCCAGGAGCTTGGCATTACAGGCTGGGTGGCCAATGAATCCGATGGCTCAGTTTCAGTTGTCGCCGAAGGCCCTGAGAATAAAGTGAATGAGTTAATTGATTGGTGTCATGGCGGGCCTAGTAACGCTCGCGTCGAAAAAGTCGAGGTGAAAGAAATGCCGTATAGCGGTGAATACGAGGATTTTTCGATTAGGTACTAACTGAATTAATAAAAATAATAAGTTAGAAAAAGCATTAAAGAATTATCGTGGCTTAGATTTGGGATCCGAATCATATAACGCCATCATTTCTCTGAAAAAATTTAAACTACCAATAAGCTGGGCAAATAAAGCACCCTCTGCTTCATCACTTATAATTCCGCTTTCTTGGCCAGTTTCGCATATTCTTTTTGAAATAGCTCCGGAGATATAATCTTTCATAAATAATTTATATTGAGGGTGTTGTATCAGAGTCCCTAAAGCATCTAATTCTGTTTTTTCAGTCACTTTCATATGCTTAGCAAATGATCTAATCGATAATAATAATGTAAGCATCAATTCTGGCTCTTGAATATAATCTTTAAAGCATAAGAAATTTGATAATGCCTGGGATGTAAACCAAATATTAACTAACTCATCCATATCATCGAAACCCACAAGATACTTTCCTTCAGGGTGAGCAAATTGAACTCTTAAACCATTAGTCTGCATTTTTCCATGAGCATCTTTACTTTCTTTTAATCTACGAGAAATGCTTAAATTCTTCCTTTTGTCTTTATACAAATCAATGGCAGCATCAAGATAAAAGTCACGGATATAATTCGGCTCTGTAACTAATCTGCATGATCTATGCCCATTTTCATGCATTATTAAATTCAATAGAGCAAGTCTAGCTTTCTTAATGTGATCAAATAATTTTTTATTAAATGCTTTACTTGATTCAATTAAATCAATTTCGTCCTCAAAATTATCTTCAAGTAAATAAATTTTTCCTCCCTCTCTATGGAACAGGGCACAGGTGTTCTTAAAATCCATTTCCAACAAATCTTCTAACTCTCTTCTTGTTCTAAGGAAAATAGTTCTCCTGTGTTCGGGAAAAGTTTTTAACGGAAAATCCGGATTCGCTGAATTATGCAATCCTACTATTTCATTTAATTCTGGAACAAGCTGATCGATATCTGTTTGAGTAATGGGCATAATATTTCAATCGAAACTTTATAGAAATAGATCAGCTATTCAGAAATTCATTAAGATTGTAAGACAATTTAGTCACATCCCAAGGCTGACGGGTCAGATTTTCCGTAAGATATTCACCGGTGTCGAATTCTTTTCCTCCGAATACTGTATTTTTCATGTAATTGAATTTTGCGAGCAATTTTTCGCTGTTCTGCGTTTTGCTCTTAAAATCCTTGTTGTGCAAAACATAATAAGCATAAGTTTCGGCAAAATCTTCAAATGGGTCAGTCATTGCGTAACCGGATACAAAATCCTGGTTTCCGACATCTTTTTTGAAATTTTTATTATTTTCCCAGCATATCCTATAAAAGCTTAAACTTGAGTCGCTTTCGTAAACAGGTTTTTTACCATCATTGAAAGCGCTGATTTTTTTAGTACTTTTTTCGTTTAAATATCCCAAATCAACGTCATGGGCGATTTCATGTATCATAACTCCATAAAATTCAGCAGTATCTATGTTGACGGCACGAATGATAATTATGCCCTTTCCGCCCAATCCGCGGTGAGCGTCAGGATCGTAGTCGAGAATAATATTTTGAAGCGTTGATATCTGTTCCTCAGGAAATTTTTCGAGAACTGAAATTATTTCGTGTTTTTTGTCTGAATTTAAGGTGTAGAAATCCTTATTTTCCGTTCTCATTGTAAATTTTACATTACCAAACGGCTGTTCAGGGGCTTTAGCAGCCTGATGGTTCACATCAGACTTATAATTGTCGCTGACAGGCTGAATCGTAACATCGGTTTTGCCCAATGCATTTACGCCTTGCCAAATAGCAAAGGAAACGAGCTGAATAGCCAAAAATGAAAAGATTACTTTCAAACGCATTTCGCGTCAAATTAGAGTGTAATTCTTTTATTTTTGGTCTATGTTTTAAAATGGATTGAGATAATACCATAAAATTATAAAATTGTCAATAGTAAACAGACCACTTTTATGCAAAGCGCCAATATAACAGAATCAAATCTCTAATATCGAATATCTAATATCTAATTTTGCGAATCAGATAAACTGGCCGACAAAATTAGATATTAGAAATTAGAGATTTGATATTAAAAAAAAATGTTGTATCGTTGTTTCGTTGTATCGTTGTTTATATGTCTATTGCCAGGAAAATCCTTGAAAACACGTTTGTCCAGATAGTCGGAAAACTTCTAACCGGCGCACTTTCAATAGTTGTCCTAAAGATAATATCAGGTTATTTGGGCACATCCGGTTATGGAGATTACACGACAGTCTATCAATATCTGGCATTTTTTGGCATTATCGCGGATTTCGGTATTTATACGATCACGGTCAAAGAAATGTCCAAGGATGAAAGCAGGATACCTGTAATACTTGGAAACGTAATGGGTTTAAGGACATTGCTTTCTCTTTTGGCCATGGGGCTGGCTATTGCCGTAGTTTTCTTAATGCCGAACTATAAAGATACCCTTATCCCAATAGGTGTCCTGATAGCCACTGTCGCAACGATTTTAAATTTATTAAATGGCACGATAAGCAGCGTTTTACAGGTTCACCTTAAAATGCAGTATACGACTATCGGCCTTGTGCTAGGAAAAATCGTATCAGTCGTTTATCTGGCGTGGGTGGCTTATATAGCGTTTACAGACAATCTCACGGGTGGATTTTACCAACTTCTGTGGTCAGGGGTTATCGGGAATCTGGTGATGTTTATAATAACCGCCTATTACGTACGCCGTTATTGCAAAATCACTTATAAATTTGATTTCGGATACTGGAAAAAGGTATTCATAACTTCGCTTCCGTTTGGCGTAGCTCTGATACTGAACACTATATATTTCAGGCTCGATGTAATCCTTTTGACATTGTTCCTGCCACATAGTCAGACTATGCCAAATCTGACTGCGGACTGTATAAAAAACCTTTGCTCGGATGTCGAAATAGGCCTTATCGGCGTAGCAATGAGAATGCTTGAAACATTAGTAATTGTTCCAGTTTATTTCATGAATTCAGTGCTTCCGATAATGACGCGTTTTATTGAGGAGCAAAGCGAAAAAATACGAAATCTGATGCAATATTCATTCGATTTCCTCATCGCCACAGCACTGCCGATACTGATAGGAAGTTATATATTGGCAAAGCCGATAATTTATTTTATCTCAGATCCAGAATTCGTAAGCGGCAATGTTTATACTTACGGTTCAGATACCGCTGTCAGGATACTCATGTTCGCCATGCTGTTTTCTTTTATCAATTCACTTTTTGGATTCACATTAGTTGTTTTAAACAAACAGGTTAAGCTTATGTACATAAACGCAGGAGCGGTTATATTTAACCTGATAGCCAATGTCCTTGTGATTCCATATTTTGGTTTTAGAGGCGCGGCTTTGGTCTCAGTTGTTTCTGAGGCAATAATCTTGATATTCACTTATATGGCGGCACAAAAACTTCTCGGCTTCCATCTGTCGCTCCGTACATTTTTACGGATTTTTCTTTCCGCTTCGGTGATGGGTTTGGCCGTTTATATCGGATTCCAGCTTATGACTGATATGTGGTTTGCATGGCAACTTTTAGCGTTGGTGCCTTTGGGTGGGATTGTATATTTGATTCTGATGTTTAAGACAAAGGCTGTAACGCCTGAAATGCTGTATTTACTTCGTAAAAAATGAAGACTTGAATACTTGAAAACTTAAATGCTTTATATACAGTTTTCATGTCTTCAAGTCTTAAAAACAAAATGTATAAAGAGGAAAAAGAAATTCGGGCGCGCGGGTTTGAGCTGATAGCCGGTGTCGATGAAGCTGGAAGGGGGCCTTTGGCAGGACCTGTTGTCGCTGCGGCTGTTATTTTTAGCTCGGATTATAAAAATAACAGGATAAACGATTCAAAAAAACTGAGTCCCGTAGAAAGGGAAAGATTATTTATTGAAATCAAGAATTCCTGTCTCAGTTATGCAATCGGTATAGTCGGCTGGAAACAGATAGATGAAATGGGAATTTTGGAGGCCGCAAAACTGGCAATGCGGCAGGCGGTTTTAAAGCTCGATCCACAACCCGATTTTGTGGTAACTGATGCAGTAGCTTTAAATATTACAGGAATACCTCAAAAAGCGATTATTAAAGGTGACGAAAAGGTGTTTTCAGTTGCCGCGGCCTCAATAATCGCTAAAGTAACAAGGGATCATTTGATGATAAATTATCATAAGAAATACCCAAATTACGGCTTTGACCAGCATATGGGATATGGCACTGAAATCCATATCAAAGCGATTGAAAAAAACGGGCCTTGCCCGATTCACAGACTTACTTTTTCCCCTTTTTCGAACTGCGTATCAAACTGAAATTATATTCGCGCCCGACCTTTTTTTCCTGTTCGCGAGGCTTATCGGCTTTAAATAACCTGTATTCATAAGTGATGTCTTCACCATAAATTTTTTCCATACCTTTTTTAAGGTGTTCATCCATTTTTTTATTCTCAAATTCATGAAGCGGCGCCGTGTTATCCACAAAAATAATCAAATGATTATTTTCAAAAAGCAGTTCTCTGACATGAGCTTTGATCAAATGCTTTGCGCGGTCGCTGGCCATTGCTTCTGCGAGTAATTTTATTTGATGTTCCATATTTGACTTTGATTACATGATTAAGTGATTCATATGATGAGGTGAACAAATTTAATGTAAAGTGTAAAATGAAAAATGTAAAATGAAAAATGATAAATGTTAAATAAGTTTTTCATCCTCCAGTATTTGTTTGTGATCATAGGCTAACTCGAGCCTCCTTATTTCTTTAGGGTAAAACCATCTTACCTCGGCGCATTCTTCAGGTTGTGCGGGATGTGGTTTTCCAGAGACGATTTTCGAATAATGAGGCAGGGAAACAACTATTATTTTATAAGGATGCGATGTGTTGTAATACCGCCCTGTAAAACGTTCAACTTTTACTTCAACTCCGATTTCTTCCTTTGCCTCGCGAGCCGCCCCTTCCGCGCCGGTTTCTCCCCAGTCTAAAAATCCTCCTACCAGCCCCCATGTATTAGGATAAACTTTGGTGTTTTTTGACCTTTTCATAAGCAGTATTTGCCCCTTTTTGTTAATAAAAAGATTAAGCGCGCCTACCCAAGGGTGGTCTTTAGTAAATTTTTTAGATTTTGGCTCTCGCATTTTATTTAGATTTTATATTTTATGATAATGGTGGGCCATGTCTTTCGTCATTGTTGGTCGCGACCGACGTGATCGCGAATGACGTGATGGGCGTCAGAGGGGTCGAGCCTTGATTTGTCCGCCGTATGGCGGACAAAATGAGCTAGTCGACCAACAGCAGATTTCGGAAAGTATTATAAACGAAACTTATATAATCAAAAAGGATAAAATTTATCTTTTATACCGATAAAAATGAGGTAGGGGAGACATTTTACGTAAACTGATGTTTTGATGTATACGAAATTGAGTGCTACTGATTACAAATGGGGTCCCCGCAATAGGGCAATGCTCTCCTCAATAAATTTTGCACGCAAAATTTTATTTCGGAGTCCTCACTTCACTATGGGGCGAATCATGATTCGCCTCTACGTTTCGTTCGGAACGCATTGCTCGACACGTCGTTCGCCACTGTCGGTCGCGTACCGACGTGGTTCGTGTACGACGTGTCTCGCTACTTTTGAAAATGCGAGGCCAGGGGCAGGTGGGTATTCTGTGGGGAAGAGGAAGAAATTTGCTACCGTTACACCGAGAAAAATGGGGTCCCCGCAAAATACGAGCCTCGTCGTTCGCGAACGACGAGGCGAGCGCAGACCCGCAAAGCGGGACGAGCAGTATTTTGCGGGGTAGAGGAGGCATTTTACGTAAACTGAAGTTTCGATGTTTACATTGAAACGCAAGTTGAAGTAAAATGCCGACGAAGGCCCATGGTGTAATGGTAGCACAACAGTCTCCAAAACTGTTTGTCCGGGTTCGAGCCCTGGTGGGCCTGCCACTGTCGCTCACGAGCGACGTGGCAGGACATATGCCGACACACAGATCAGAGGATGATTAATTTTAAATCGGCTTTTGTTTGGCAAACGTAAGATTTATACTAAATAAAAAATATTATGCGCAAAATCATCATTCTTGGCATCATCCTGCTTATTCTTATTTTTCTTTTTTGGTACTACACGCCTATCGAGGCGAATTTTTATAAACTTGCCGACTTTTTTAAGATACTGACAGAGAAAAATGGGCCGTTGGCGATGCTGATTTTTTTTATTCTTTCTATGCTTTCAGCAATGTTTATGCCGTTAAGCAATGTCCCATTGGTCCCGTTTGCTTCAATGATTTGGGGGAATACAGCCACCTTCATTTTGCTATTAACTGGCTGGCTTATAGGCGACATAGCGTCCTACACAATCGGCTGGTTTGCTGGGTATCCGCTTGTTGAAAAATTTATGATATTTAAAAATATCCAGAAGTACAGGCGTCATTTAAATCCGGAATCGGAATTCAGCATCGTATTGCTTGTCAGAATGGTTATGCCTGCGGAAATAACAGGTTATCTGCTGGGGATATTGAAATATCATTTTGGTAAATATATGGTTGTGACTTTTCTGTCGGAGCTTCTGGTAGCGGTTATAACAGTCTTTATCAGCGAAGCCATCCTGCAGAAAAAAATCCTGCTTTCAATCGCTTTAATGGTCGCGCTGATTTTAATCTTTGTGATTTCTTACAACATGCTTATGAAAAGCAATAACAAGGATTATTAGGACTTAAAATACAAATTACAAGCACCGAATTACAAACAAAGCACAAAATTCACAAATTGCACAAACTAGCCAAACAAAGCACAAAATTCACAAATTGCACAAAGCACAAACCTTTTTCAAAGCCCAAACTTCACAAAATACACAAAGCACAAATACACAAATTGCACAAAGCACAAACCTTTTTCAAAGCCCAAACTTCACAAAATACACAAAGCACAAATACACAAATTGCACAAAGCACAAACCTTTTTCAAAGCCCAAACTTCACAAAATACACAAAGCACAAATACACAAATTGCACAAAGCACAAAGTTTAATTAGTTTGTGAATTTTGTGCGGTTTGGAATTTTATTGCCCGCCAGTGGCGGACGCGATTCACGTCCTTTCATGTTGCCTTTAATAATAAATAAGTCTAGGATTGCAGGGAAAGATTGCAGATCCTCCCGAAAGCTTATTTGTTAAGTTTTTCGCTATGCTGTTTTTCTCACACGTATTAGATGCAGAGATAAGAGACAGCGCTGACAAAATAGTCGGTAAACTTACCGATATCGTAAGTCAGCCTAGAGGGAAATATCCATTACTTGTGGCGCTTATATATAAAGACCGCGAAACGAAATCGCTCTTAACCATCCCATTGAATGTAGTGGAAAATATGGGGAGGGGTTTTGTCAGTTTGAAGACCCTGATTGAAAAAGTTAAGCCTTATGAAATACATCCCAAAGACATTCAGCTCAAACGCGATATTTTAGATAAGCAAATAGTGGATATTGAAGGTTCCCGCATTGTGCGTGTTAACGATTTAAGGTTCGGGCTTATTAATGACGAGCTCCACATTCTTGGCATTGATGTAAGCGGGTTAGGGATTTTGAGGCGCCTTGGATTAGACAGATTAAGAATTTTTTCCTTCCTTCTACCTCATTTTATAGATTGGGAAAAAATTCAGATAGTCGGGAAATCTTTAAAACTAACCGGCCTTTCAAGCGAGCTCGTAAGATTGCACCCAGCGGATCTGGCAAATATCCTTGAAAATCTAAATCTTCACACATCGCAAAAACTTCTGGTAAATCTTGATACGGAGATAGCGGCAAAAGTCGTCGAGGAGTTGGAACCGCATGTAAAACATAATATTTTAAAGCGCTTAGAGAAAAAGCAATTGGCAGGTTTAGTGACCCATATGTCCATAAATGAATTGGTAGACCATATTAAAACACTGCCTAAAATTGAGCAAAGACATATTATGGTACACCTTACCGAAAGAAAAAAGAAAACCGTCCAAAACCTGATTAATTATCCCGATGACGTTGCTGGCGGTTTGATGTCGACTGAATTTATAAAGGCCAGCCCCGAATGGACTGTGGCTGAGGCCTGCGAACATATTCAGAAAATAAGCGATTCATTCCATTCTATATACTTCTTGTATGTGGTTGACAATGACGGAAAGCTTCTTGGTGTGGTTTCGCTTCGCAAACTGCTTGTTACTCAATCGAATGTTAAATTAGGTAAAATTATGAAACATCTCAGGAAACAACAAAGAATTGATGTTAACACACACTTAAACGACATCGCGAGGCTTATGACCAAATACAATCTTTTTTCAGTTGCTGTTACAGATCAGAACAATCAGTTAGTAGGGATAGTAATGGTGGATGACATAATGAGGAAAATTTTGCCTAACGCCTAATCCTTTCCTATGGTCAGAAAGAAAATCCAGACAATTTGGCCTAGAATCCTCTTTTTTCTAAGCGTAATCGGCCCAGGTATTATCGCTGCAAATGCTGATAATGATGCAGGTGGAATCAGCACATATTCAATTGTTGGCGCTAATTTCGGGACTAAGATGCTTTGGGTGCTGTTTCTTATTACATTCTCTTTGGCAATAACACAGGAAATGGGTGTAAGGATAGGTTTAGTTACAAGACAGGGGTTGGGCGGTGTAATTCGTGAATATTTTGGCGTAAAATGGACAGCTTTTGCGATGATAACTATGCTGATTGCCAATATTGGAACAATTACAGCTGAATTTTCCGGCATTGCCGCATCTATTGAAATCTTTGACATCAGCAAATACATTACTGTCCCTATAGCGGCACTTTTTGTATGGCTGATTTTGTATAAAGGTTCATTTAAAGGAACTCAAAGGGTGTTTTTGCTTTTTTCAGCATTCTATTTAGTTTATATAATCAATGGTTTTGTTATTAAACCGGATTTCGGAGAAGCTGTTAAAAATCTTTTCACACCACATATCGAATGGACCGCGCCTTTTTTTCTGACAATGATTGCTCTTATCGGAACGACCATTACGCCTTGGGGACAATTCTTTATTCAGTCTTATGTTGTTGATAAGGGGCTTGAAATCAAACACTACGGAGCTGAAAAAATGGAAGTTTATCTGGGCGCGTTTATTACAAATATCGTCAGTTTTTTTATAATAATTAGTACAGCGGCAACGCTTTATAAATTAGGTATCACAATCCATGATGCCAAGGACGCCGCTCTGGCCCTAAGGCCTCTTGCGGGAAATTTCGCTCAGGCACTTTTTGCTTTTGGATTATTTAGCGCTTCGATGTTGGGGGCTTTTATACTCCCGGTCGCGACCGCCTACGCGATAAGTGAAGCATTTGGGTGGGAATACGGTTTTGACCGAAACTGGAAACAGGCAAAGATGTTTTATTCAATAATTTTAGTGTCCATTATAATTCCCGCATTAATAGTTTTGATTCCAAAAGTATCTTTAATCGGTATTATGATTTTATCTCAGGATATAAACGGTATTTTATTACCCATCATCCTTATTTTTGTGCTAAAGATAATCAACAATCCATCAATAATGGGTGAATATACAAATAAAAAACTTGGCAATATCATTGCATGGCTAACTGTAATCGGGATAATAATGGCAACCATACTTTTGGTATTATCTCCGCTTTTTAAAAAATTCCTATAAACGTAATTCTTAATTGTGATTTATGAATTTTGAATTCCCTAAAAACTTTTTTATATTCGCAATTACTTGATATAATTTTATAGAAATTTAATTTTAAATACTTATGAAAAAAGACATTGCCCTTGCCCTTCATGAAATCGGTGCAGTAAAATTCGGTGAATTCACTCTAAAGTCGGGAATGAAATCACCGATTTACATTGATTTGCGTATTTTGATTTCTTATCCAGAAATCCTCAAACTAGTAAGCTCAGAAATGATAAAGCTTGCCAAAAAACTCAAATTTGACCTTATTGCCGGCATACCTTATACCGCTCTTCCGATTGCGACAGCTATGTCTCTTTCAGAGGGCTGGCCAATGGTGTACGCCAGAAAAGAAGTGAAAGATTACGGTACAATAAAGAAGATTGAAGGGGTTTATAAGGAGGGTGATACAGCTTTAATAATCGACGACCTGATAACAACAGGTGCGAGTAAATTCGAAACAGTCGAACCGTTTGAGGCGTCAGGTCTTAAAATCAAAGATTTTATAGTACTGATCGACCGTGAACAGGGGGGCGCACGCCAGCTCAGAGAAAAAGGCTATAACCTTCATAGCTTGCTCGGAATCAATGAGCTCTTGGATATTCTGAATACAGAGGAAAAAATAAGCCATTCTGATTACGAACGCTCTAAAAAATTCATCGCAGAAGCGCAGGTTTAATCTATCCGGCCATTTTGACATTAAGCTGCTTGCACTTTATATCATTGAAGGAAAATCATATTCAACAAGCTTTGTAACAGTTTTATAGTCCAAATTCAATTTATTGAGAAGCTGACCAAATTCATTGATTTCTTTTTCGCTCATATTCTTAAATAGGATATCTGCAATTTTATAGCCTTCATTTTTAAATGATTCTCTAATGTCCGTGCTTTTCGGCGATAGAGTGATAAGCTTGCATCGATGATCCTTGTGTACAGTTTTTTCTATCAAACCCGCCTTCTGCATTCTGGACAAAGTTGAGGACATGAATGAATGATTGACAGTTAATAAATTGGCCAATTCCTGTATAGTTCTTGGCTTTTGGACTAATAATCCCATTATAATAAATGTCATTGTTTTTTCTTTATCTAAAGTCTTGCCGGTTTTAACGACAAATCTGCTAATCAAAAACATATTTAAAAGAATAAATTTTTTATCTATACTTTTCTCCATATATTAATTCGCTTGTAACTCATATATTTATTATTTTATATCAACTTTACAAAAATTACAAAAATTTTTTATATATATATTTATATGCAACAAAAAAACCCCGAATCCTACGAAGCTACATTGTAGCGAAGGCGGATCGGGGTTTTTTGTTTGATTTCGATTACCTTATTACGGAAATATGTTTTATGCGAAAGAGGAAAATAGGTGATCACTATTAGAACCGGGTAAAGAAATTCATTGCTGAAACTCAAGTCTGAAAAACAAATCACAAAATAAAAGAAGTGAGTTCGGAAAAAAGCGAAGCATGCGTAGTCCCGCACTGCGGGACGAAGCCGAGCGAGCTTTTTGAAGAACGAAAACCTATATTTTGGAAAGGCGGCCCCGTTTAGCGGGATTAAAGGTTTTACGTTCTGAATTTATTCCCCTTGAGCTACCACTTTATAAACTGAACCGCCTAGCTGGGGTTCAAATTTGACTTTTATCCCTACATCCTCTCCCTTTTTAGCTATTGTTACATCTTGCCTGTTAATCTGCATTGACAGCAACTCCTGCTCAAAAAGACCTTTTGGTGACTCGATAACAATACGCTCGCCGACTTTTAAAGGCTTTTGAAGCTTAAGGGTAATCACTTCAATTTTTGCATAATATTCTTCAACCTCACCAATTCGATCCATCTTTCTCCATATAGGGATTCCTTGAAGGGTCTGGCTGACTCGTTTTATATTACTAGAAATAGGCTTTTCAATATCCGTAATTCTATTTTTGCGCATAGCTGAAAAATTATCCTCTTTGAGCCTGTTTAATATTTTTACTTCAGGATCTTTATCTATCCTCAAAGAAGGACCTTTACTAAGTGCTATTTTCTGTTTGCGCTGAAAAGCAGGAATTTTATAAGGATCTATATCCATTTTATATTTGTTTTAATTATTTCATCAATTCCAATTTATCATAAAATTTTTGATAAATAAATGATTCGAGTAACAAAAAACCCCGAATCCTACGAAGCTACAATGTAGCGAAGGTGGATCGGGGCCTTTTGTTTGATTTCGATTACCCTGATGCGTGCGGATACATTTACAACGTACCGAGCAAATCAGTCGAAACCAAACTTATCCAGGTGACTAAGCTGGAAAAGTTCTAAGCTGTACTTTGGTTTTTGTTTTCGTCCTTCCAAGACGCAATCTATGCGTTATCTTTATGTTTATTTTTATTTTTATTTTAAGATAACAGACTGTAGGTTTGTTGAGCTCGCTCTAGTCCCGAGGAGCTACATCGCAAAGCCTAGAAACCAATACATTTGAGAATTTTTCATTTTACATTTTTCATTCAATTGTAAAATGTTAAATGTGTAAATGAACTAGTCCCCAGACTCTGCTTGCCCGGATCCATATGGAGACGGGCGCTAAACCGCCAGGCCTCTACGTCACAGTGCTTATATACATATAAAATGTGAAGCGGCGTGATTTCGGGAGAAAGGCAGTAAAGGTGGTTGAATTTTTAAAGGTCAAAGGGGATTCCAGATTCCTGATTTCAGGCCGGTTGCTTATATATATGGAACCGCGAATCGGTCTGGAATGTTTTGATCTGCGAGAAGCAAATCAGGACATTATATAAAATAAATAGAACTATTGCAAATTATTTGTCTTGTTTAATGTCTAAAATTGTTTTGTTGTATAAATTTTGTACTCGATGACAACAACGAAATAAGACCACGGATTTTCAGTACTATTGTAAGGATTTATAGGATTGAACTGTTATTCTGGTATACAGTTATTCAGTCCAATCCAGTAAATCCGTGGTCATAATCCAGTAAATCTGCGGTGAGTTTTACTATTGACAAATTAATTAAATTATGTTAATATGTAATTCATTTTTAAATTATAACCTCTAATAAATATATGAGTAAATCTGATTTTTATGCAGATTTAGAAAGATATAAAGATGATACTGAAACCCGTCGTCTGTTATTCGATAACGATACAGGTGCAATTCCTAATGAAGATGAAGTGACATCCTATCTTGATAATCCTGATAAAATTGACTATCGAAATCTTAAAACTGCTTATGAAGCAATTGACTATGAGAAGGGGCCTGACACCAAAGCCCCTCGGTCTTTAAGAGATAGAATAGTCGAAACAAAACGCGAACGTGACAGGCGACTTATCAGGCAAATACTTGCCGAAGACCAAGAAGCGGGCTCAGATTACGACTATGACGACATTGATCTTATAGGTCTTTTGGAAAAATTTAACGAAGGTTCTCTTGATGAAGAGAAAATGAGATCTTTAAAAGATAGCCTGGAGGAAATTATTCTATACCCGAGCACCCGTGAAGCTCAGTTGGCTGTTATTAGGCCGATCCTAAATCGTATGAAGGAAAGATTGGCTCTAATTGAAGTACCGAAAAAACTAGTTGATTGCCTTGAAGCCTTAAAAACAGCTTCCAAGGAGCGGAAACATGCAATTGATGCTAGGGAATGGGGAAAAGTAAATTCTCTTAATCAAACAACATTAATACTTGCCAACGAGATCAAAACTATGCTGGATTTACTACGAAGTAAGGACCCGGACAGATTGTATAGGATTATTCCTGAAATCTATTCAGTAAATCCCGAGGCGGTTAATGTATATAAAAAAGTGCTCATTGATTATGCGGGCTCCCATAATTCATATCAGTTTTCCCCAGAAGTGCTAGAAGAATTGCGCAAACTTAGCAATGATGAGAAGCGAGGCAAATTCCCTAGTGCGCTTCACGACGCTTACTGCAACCGCCCTAAATTTGATGATATATTTGTATACCTGGAAAGGGCGAGCGGAATCCCGGGAAATCGGTTAATGGATGTAATTAATAGAGCCGAGTAACCTTTTTACCCAAATATAAAACCCTGATGTCCTGCCAGACTTTGGGGTTTTTGCTTGACATATTAAAAATATACTATACCATAATATAACCTTAATATTTTACTCTATTCAGGTATGAAAAATGCACCTCCAGAAAATCTTGGTTCCCAAAATAATGATATTCACAAAATGTCGGATTATGAAAGGAGAACCCGCGATAGGAGCATCCGGGATCTTGTTTTCAGGGTACGTCAACGTGGTTTAATAAGTGAAATTGATAAATTACGTGAGTTATCTGAAGATCCTGAAGTGCCTGAAGCAGACAGAATGGTATTGAAAAACGCACTTACTTTATCTCCGCTAAAGAGTAGACCTCAAAGTAGGGATTATAGTAAACGTACGCCTAGTGGTAATAGACGTATTGAAGCCAAACCTAGACTAGATGAATTAGATACCTTACCACGCCTGCCTAAGTAATATTTAAACAAATCCTTGGTACCCGATTCTTATCGTATTTTTGCTTAGTCCTTAGTCCATAATCCTTAGTCCTAAATCAGGCTTTTTCCATCTTATTCCTCAGCCTCACCAGCATTGATTTAAGCACAGGGTATTTGTTTAAATCAGACTTTTCAATCATATGTTCAGCGGCTTTGCGGACTCGGACGATCAGCACTCCGTTGGTCAGATTAGCGATTTTTAGGTCAGGTATTCCAGATTGGCGGATGCCGTAGACCTCACCTGGCCCTCTTAATTTTAGGTCGATTTCAGCAAGCTTAAAGCCGTCTGTATGGTCCACCATCGCTTTTAACCGTATGTAAGAGCCCTGCGCGTCTGGGCTTGTGCAAAGGAAACAATAAGACTGCTCCTTGCCTCTTCCTACACGGCCGCGGAACTGGTGTAATTGTGATAGACCGAACCGTTCAGAACCCTCAATCAGCATTATTGAAGCATTCGGTACATCAACCCCTACTTCTATTACAGATGTGGACACAAGAATATCAATTTCCCCGTCTTTAAATCGCCTCATAACTGACTCCTTTTCCTCAGACTTGAGCTTACCGTGCAAAAGCCCGATCCTGAAATCAGGGAAAACCGTATGCAGGCGTTCGTACTCTGCTTTGACTGACTTTACTTCAAGGGCTTCGGAATCATCGATAAGCGGGCATATAACATAAGTCTGCCCGCCTTTACGGATCTTATCCGCTATAAATAAATTAACTTTATCTCGGTGTTCTGGGGGTACGATTTTTGTGATTATCTGCTTCCTTCCGGGCGGCATTTCATTTAATACGGAAAGATCGTGGTCTCCGTATGCCACCATTGCGAGAGTACGAGGAATCGGAGTTGCGGTCATATTTAAGATGTGCGGGCTGCCCTGTTTCATCAAAACCTCGCGCTGTTTTACGCCAAAACGGTGCTGTTCATCAATTACCACGAAACCAAGTCGCGGAAAACGCACAGATTCCTGTATTAAAGCATGCGTACCGATAATAATATCAACCTGACCATTATTAATGCTATCCTGTATCAATTGTTTCTCTTTGGGCTTTAAAGAACCTATTAAAAGCTGTATATTTATGGCTTTTTCATGCGGAAAACGGGCCTCATATCTATTTATAAATTGACTAATAGAATTCATATGCTGACGTGCCAAAACCTCTGTAGGAGCCATAATAACGGCCTGATAGCCATGTATAACAGCATTTAAAAGGGCAATTGCGGCAACCACAGTTTTGCCTGATCCAACATCGCCTTCAAGTAGCCTTATCATCGGAAAAGGCTTTTCAAAATCGCTTAAAATCTCATAAATCGCCACTTTCTGGGCGCCTGTAGGCGTAAATGGGAGCGTTGAAAAAAAGTTTTTCACGAATTCGACGTCCATTTTGACCTCACGAATTAAACTATCTTTAGAACGGCTGTTTTTCCACTCCTGTTTGCGCTGGACCGCGTGCAATTGCAAGAGAAATAACTCTTCATACGCAAGCCTGTCGCGCGCCCTTTCAAGCTGTTTTTGCGATGTTGGGAAGTGGATTTCTTTAATAGCTTCAGATTTAGGCATCAGATTTTCTTCAGCGACGATTTCGGGGGGCAATATTTCCTCGAATCTGTCAGCGTATGAAAGTAGCGGGTGTATTTTTTCCCGTAGCCATTTGGATGTTATGACTTCGTGCTGAGGATAAACCGGCACCATTCCGGCTGTGTGGATTTGCACTTCACCTGCTAACTCGACCCGAGGATTTTGTATCGTGTATTTGCCAAAATTAAACTGGACCTTGCCTGATATCACTACTTCGGTTTCCATCGGCACCATTCTTTTAACAAAAGGCTGGTTAAACCACACCACTTCCGCGCCATTGCCATAGGAATCGTAAAACATGGCTTTAATAAGGCTTGTCCGCCTATTCCTGAGTGGCACGTTTTTCATTCCGTAAAACATACCACGCATACTGACTTTTTCGCCGTCCTTAACCTCCAATAATGTCTTAGACTGGGACAAATCCTCATATGTTCGCGGAAAATACAGAAGTAAATCTTCGACTGTACGGATATTCATATCACTTAGTGCCCGAATATATTCGCGCTTCGTGGACAAAGCCTGTTCTAAAGGTGTATCTAAATCCATTTCGTTAGATTAACGGATTTTTATTATACATTGGTCATTGGTCATTGGGAATTGTGTAATTGATTTTCGCAAGAAAATCTGCTATAATAATTAGATATTTTTGATTTATAAAACAAATGCAAAACATAATTCAGCAATACGAAGGCCAGATAATTGACCCAAAAATCCAGCAAAAATTAAACCAGCCGCTAGCTGATGATACAGGATTTAACGAAGGGCATGAGGATTTTCTTAAAATGCTGATTAAAAAACTGGAAAGCGGAGAGATAAATCCATATGATATTAAGACGCTTTTCACTAAATCTGTTTACGAAAAACTAAGCGACGAGGAAAAGGAAGAAACCGATATTACAGCCTTAAATTTAATGGGTATTATTAGACAGATTGAACAATTATGGAAAATCGAGCATAAAGCCACTTTTCAAATACAAAACCTTGTCGAAACTGTATTCCATATGAAATCCAAATTCGAACAAAAGCACGGCGACGTATATATTATTTAAATCCCAAACATTATACAAATTACAATGAACAAATCCCAAATTACAAGTAAACCCCAAGCCACAAATTACAATCCGCCAATGACAAATGGAGCTTGTATTTTGTTATTTGTTTGTAATTTGTAACTTGTATTTTGTAATTTTAAACAGATGGGCCAAGGAGACTTAATGCCAATAGGCGGACATTACAGGAAACCGGATCCAAAAAGGATTAAAAAAATCCTCGAGGGCGGCAAGAAGGCTGAGGCTATAAGGCAAAAAGCTGAAGAACACCATAAGGCAGAAGAAGTGCCTACTGCTGAAGAAGAGCTTGTGAAAGACCTTGAAAATATCCCTGATTAACCATAGTAGGGACAATTGATGGGACAATAGTAGGGACAATCGTTTGAAAATCTGCATAGTCACAATTGTCCCCACGATAGTCCCCATGATAGTCCCCACAATTGTAACCCCAATAGTCCCCACAATAGTCCCCACAATAGTCCCCCCAATTGTAACCCCCAATCGTGTATATGACTCACATCGAAAAACAAATCCTTCAACTAATACTCCAAAACAAGCACTTCTCTGAAGAGCTGAAAAAACAATACATCCTATCGATGTTTTTGATGGAATCCGATAAACAAGAGGAATATTTAAGGCTTTTACAGGCTTTCACGAAACGCTGTGAACAGATGGACCGAGGAATTTTTGTTGTCCGTCCGGATGAGATGAAACGCGTTATGCGCACATACGAACAGGTCAAACAGGACCTGATTAAAAAACTTAATACTAATAACTTAACTGAATAAATATATGGCATTCCTAGAAAAACCAGGAGAGCTTCCACAGCCAACCCGTGATGCTTTAGATCAATTGAAAAAAAGAATTGATTCTAATTTAGAAGTTTTTAAAGGAAAGACATTTGACCTTAATGGTGCTCTAAAAGATATCCAAGAGACAGCCAAGATTTCTGATGAGCAATTTAAACAGTATGAACCTTTAATAAAAAAAGAATTAATAAAAATTCTTAAAGAAGCAGGTGTTCCTGTTGATCCAAAAGATACCAAAGAGTTTGATGATCTGAATAAAGCCAGCACTGGAGTTAAACAATTAACCGAGGCAGGAGATAAGGCCAAAGACACAATAGAAAACCTGAGGAAAAAATACCCGGGTTTATCTTGGATTTGGCCATGGATAGGCGCTTATTTTTATTCCATGGCAGAGAAGGCAAAAAAAGACAATAATCCCACCATTATGTCAGGCTTGTATGAAAAAATGGCGGGCTGGTTCGGGTACGAAACCCCAAAAGATAAATTCAATAAATTTAAAAGCGGTATCAAACTACCACAAGGATTTACGTTATCAGGCGATTATAAAGATGCTAAAGAAATAGAATTAAAAATTTTAAAAACAACAGGCGAGCAAACAGGGACAATCAAATACAATACGGAAAACGGTGAAATTACACTGGTTACATCTGATAATAAGACTTTTGTAAGTAAAGACATTGCTGAAATCAATAAACACCTTGCCTCAGATAAATTACAGGCAGCCGCTCCAGCGGCTGCGCCTGGACAAACACCCGCGCCTGGTGCCGCACCTGCCGCACCTGCCGCTGCGCCTGCGCCAGCGCCACCAGCGCCTGAGCAACAGGAAACACCTGCAGAAAAATACACCAGACTTTTTAAGCCCATAGGGGAATTGGATACATCAAAATTAGACGAGGATATAAGAATTTTAGCAGCTAATGGAATACCAAAAGATAAAATTGAAGAAGAAATCGGCAAAGCGGTTGCAAGTGGCAGTAAATTTAGAGAGTTATATGATGTTGTTAAGTCTGCTCTAGAGCCTAATAAAATTTTTAAGCTACGTCTGACTGACCTTCTTTTTGTTAAAAAGGATTTTGATAAAACAATTCTTGATAAAGGGATAGCGGTTATTAAAAGTAAACCTAATACACCCCCTGAAAAAATCCGTCAATTTCTCGAGGATGCGTATGCGGCAAAGGATAGTATTGTGAAGCTAAGGGAAGTAGTAAAAAAATATAAAGAAGGTTAATAATTTTTAAATATGCCAGATGTGTCTCAAATCACAGACGTACAACTTCTGACTGAACTGCAAAGCAGTTTCATAGACCCCGGGCAAAAAAAAGAGCTCGCTGGGCTTATTTCGGAAATGACCGTTGAGGAAAGAAGTGAGCTTATGGCGATCATCAAACAATCGCATGTCGAAGCTGAAAAAGCAGGTCTTGCTAATCAGGACAAACTGCGACAGCTGAACGCGGAATACGAAGAAAAACTGAATAATCTGGTGAAAGAAAGCACTGAATATGCTTATAAAGATTTTGAGGAAACGGAGGAAAGAGAAGAGGCTGGTCAATTAAAGGCTGTTGAAGGCGAATTAATGACAATAGATACCTCTGTCCTTCATGCGCCCGTAAAATCAAAAAAGCGCGCGAAAAAAAGCCACGCCTTCAGGAACGTTTTTCTTATCTTATTTACATTACTAATACTCGCCGGCGCCGTCCTTTCCGCAATTAATTATTTATCTAATTTGTAACCTCCGCACTAAGCACTCCGCACTAAAAAATAAATATATGAATCATCTTAAAGAACACTATCGGGAATTGTCTGAAAATAGAAATTTTTTGAATGAAAGTAGATTTGTTTATCAGGGTGCTCCAGTTCCAGAGGCTAGACCCGCGGAACCACCTGCCCCAGAAAAAGCAGAAAAACCCAAAAAATCGGAACCATTTCCAGCAAAAAAATTCGAAGACTACCAAGCGCATTTTGAAAAACACATGGATGCCCTTAAAAAAGCTGATATTAACAAATACAATGAATTTAAGAAAACATTCGTTGATAGATTAAATGGTTTAAAAAGAGAATACCAAGATATATTAAAAAAATGGGGTGGTGACAGAACTGAACACCAGGAACGCGCCGCAACATATGTAAAGCCACAAGTTAACAGTTTATTAAGCGAAATAAGGGGTCATTTATCCCCTGAGACAAAGGCGCGGTTGGAAGGAACAGGTGCGGAAGAACCAGCTGAAGCGAAGCCTGCGGCCGCACCAGAAGCAGATAGGCAAAGGCAAGGTGCAGAAAAAGCTGAAAAACCACCAATAACAGTTGATAGTTTTCTTTCATTAGAGAAAGGCGATAGAGAAATTATAGATAATGCTGTTGCAAACCTTATACTTACCAACTATAAAGGATTTATCGAGAGCTTTGGTTTAAGCCAGGAAAAAACAAAAATTCTTGCAGACCTGGAAAAATTTATTCAAGGTTATATAAAAGAGTTAAAAAATATAGAACCCTTATTAAAAAAAGGCAATTATGATGAATATTTCAAAGAACAGGAAGGTATCTGGAATAAATATAAAAGTTCGGTTGAAACATTTACCAATACTGTAGGCGAGGTCAAAGATGCGAGAAAAATCATTGAAGCTGCCTATCAACATGCCTTGGGGTCAAAAGATTACAAAAAGGAAGATAAAACAAAACTTACAACCGCCATGGGTAATCTTGAAGGTAAGGCTAAAGCTAGCGCTGAAAGAGGTGAAGCTGAAAAAGGTCCTGAAGCAGGTAAAATTCTAGAGGGACCAAAATTGCAAAAAGCAGTCGATTTGATTACAAATCAGCTTTATAACCTGGATCCAAAGATTAAAATGGCACTGTCAAAAGAAGATCTTGCAAAAACAATAGCCAAATTCAAATTCTCTCCTGACCAGATAAAACAAATTGAAGAAGGTAAGAAGGTGGATTTGAATGGAGAGCAGATGCGAGCGATTCAGAATGCAATGGCTGAAAAAATTAACGAATATGACCCGAGAAAAGGTGATATGATCCACAGGCTTTTGACAAACTACAAAATGAATAAAGAAAAATTGGGTGCACCTATCGCGCATGCGATAAATGATATGTTTGATACGGATGGAAAGCCTATGCGCAAATTCCTTGTAATGAAATGGCCAATAACAGAGGCTAATGGACAGTTAAGAATAGATAATAACCCAATAGATGACCTTTCCAAACTTACGCAATATTTACCTCCTGATGCGCAGGACCATTTTAAATCAATATTGGATTTAAAGGGAAAACCGGAAGCAGAACAATTATCGGCTTTAAAAGGTGAAGCAAAAGATAAGCCCGGCAGAACACCTGGCCTAGAAGAAAAGCTGTGGGCTAGTGGTGAAACTAATGTCAAAGCCCTTGAAGGCATGAAAAAACTCCAACGTGAAATGTTGGGTGCGGAAAGGGGAGGAACAAGCCCCATGGAAGGCCTCACTCTCTTACTGCAATTATTCGCGGCCATTAAGAAAGCTTTTAGCGATCATGACTGGGCATCTCTTAATGATTTTTTAAGCGACTGGAATAAATCAAAAAACCCAAAAGAACTGGCAAAAAAAGTTGAAGAATCCAAAAAAAGCTATGGAGAAATGCTTGAAAAAAATAAACCTACGGATATTGATCAGCTCTTAAAAACCTATCTTAAACCGCGCGGAGATGAAGCGGATAAATTGTTTGGAAAAACAGGCCCCACTAGCAAATACCGCGGCGAAGCCCCGCCCGCTATTCAGAACTATCTTGTTGGCAAATTGGGTTTAGGTAAAATCGCTTCAATAACCGAGCTTACAAACGGCAGAACTCAGATTGAAGGTTATAAAACTGACGGCACACATATTGCAATTGAATTTTTCAAAGATGCCGGCACCCAAAAGGCTGAATTTAAGTTGTATGAAACTGTTAAAGAAGGCGAGAAAATGGTTGAGAAAAAGAGGGAAACAGGTAGGGTTATACCAGACATAACATTGGCTAATCTAAAAACTGAGATTGGAAATACTGGAAAGCTAGTCGCAACACCAGCACCTGCGCCAACGCCTACAAAACAAGAAGGAGTAAAAGTAGCCCTCAAAGGCAAAGCTAGACGTAAGGGGAAATAAATTTGAGATAACTGCGCTGATAAAAATTCACATTTTTTTCGACGTGCATTAATTTGTAAAGCAATTGGTATTTGTTTTGAAAATATTTGTAAAAAATTGGACATTAAATATTGTACGGGTTTCTGAAGCTCAAACCTTTTATGTCATTTTGCCGTGACTTGAGTAGTTTAAGCGGGGAAGCCCGCGTCTGACTTTGATGAGGCTTTTTTTCTTTAAAGTATTTAGTGCTGTTCATCGCACCACTTCTCACTTTTTTGATGGCAAAAAAGTAAGCAAAAAACCATTTGGGGTTGCGCGAACCAAACCCATCGCTGTGCCTTATATCTTTATTTGCAGATTGTGCAACCCCCAAATCCCCATTTTACCTTTTATTTCTGATGTACATCCAAGGTGTTTAGTGTTGTACTGAAAACTACGTTTTGGGCGAGTGGTTTTATTCAGAATACCTGTTTAAAACCACCCGCAATCGAATGTAAAAAACATCACTGCCATAATTGAATGTACAGAGAAGATATAAGGCACAGGGGGGACCGGGGGGAGCATGGGCGTTAAAACGATGATATAAGGCACACTGCCCGGAGTTCGCCTCATGCTCCCCCGGGCGGGTTTTTTCCGCCCGCCTTTTTCCCCGCTGAAAAAAGCGGGCAACAATGCAATTTACAGCACAAAGGAACACGAGACAGTAAAACAGTTGAGCTATCAAGGCGGCGTTAGCCGCGAAAATTCGGATAACTGATTATCCCGTACAATATTTATTGTAACGAATATTGAAAAAACCTTGACAAATTAACAACAATATATCAATATAATCACCAATTTTTTATTATCTCTTCATATGGTTGGTCAGGAAAAACTTCAACCCGAAATACTCCAATCCAGAAATATACTGGCCGGTATACAGCGGCATGTAAGAAGCGGTGTTCAGGGAATACTGAACGCGGGGCGTAAAATATTGAAATTTGTCAGCGTGGGCAGCCTAGTTGCATTAACAGGTTGCGGTGCTATGTCGAAATCAACTTCGCTCGAGGACTCAATGCAGACAATGAGAGGTCTGGTTGCTGAGCTCGGGGCTGAACGTGCGGGTCTGCAGGATGACGGTTCAGTCATTAACTGTGGAGAGAATTTGGACATTACTGACGCACAGGATGAATCTGAAAATGCGAATACGGAAATACTCGGGCCAGGCACAGAAACAACTGGCATTGCCACAAGGAAAGCTGGCGGAATATGGATTGTATGCTCTAAAGGAAAGAATAAAGGAACGGATACATCTGCTAGGTGGGACGGCAGTGATGAGCCAGAAGATGATAAATTTCCTCAAGCTCCAAGCATTATTCAAGATGAATTTAATGATATACTCCGTTTAAATAAAAACCAAATTTATGCTTGTTATAATGAGCTGTTAAAACGAAACCCAAAACTTGGTGGAAAATTAACATTCAAAGTGAAGATAGATTCTAATGGCAATGTTTCAAAAATTTCTTTTCCTTTAAGGATCAGAGGAGCTGTTGTGAAGACTTTAATAAGCCAAAAGCTTGAAGCTTGTATTGCATCTAATGCTGAGCATTGGAAATTTACCCCAGGTTATCAATGTAGAGTAGAGAGAACAAATATCTTTAAACCAAGAAGGTAAGATTAAATTAGTTTATTTTTAACTGCTTAGTTCTTAGTCCTGTAAATAACTAAACGATCTTCGCAAAATTCCGCTTGTCAGATTTGATGGATTCGGCTGTGTGCTTTTCTGAAGCTTTTTTCCACTGTCAGTGAATGAATGAATAAAACCTTGACAAATTAAAAAAAATATATTAATATACTTGCCTATTTTTATTATCTTTTCATATGATTGACCAGGAAAAACTTCAACCCGAAATACTACAATCCAGAAATACGCTGGCCAGTATACAGCGACGAGTAAGAAGTGTTCTCCAAAGTATACTCTCTGCGGGAGGCAGAATATCTAAATTTGCCGGCATAGGCAGCCTTGTTTTACTGACAGGCTGCGGACCAATGTCAAAACCGGATTCGCAACAGGAAGCGATGCAGATAATGAAAGACCTTGTCGCTGAGCTTGGAAGAAATCGCGCAGGCCTTCAGGATGATGGAAGAGTCCTTAACTGCGGAGAAGATGAAGATATTAATGCCGCACAAACGCAATCTGAAAATGCGAATACGGAAATACTCGGGCCAGGCACGAAAACAACTGGCATTGCAACAAGGAAAGCTGGTAAAAGATGGATTGTATGCTCTCTTGCAGAGAATAGCGGCGGTGTTGCGCCACCTGATGCCGCACCTCCAGCACCATCAGTACCTCCAGAACTTCTTCCAACCGAGCAAGAGGTAAAGCAACAGCTCCTGAGAAAATTTAATGCAGAAAGGGCTGGAATACAGTCTGACAAAAAGACTATGATTCAGTTTGGAGAGGGTGAAACAATTAAAGATGCTCTGGATGAAGCGAAAAAGAAGTTGCCTAAAAATTATAAATTGATTGACAAAAAATACCTTTTAACCAGAAATGGCGTATATGTTGCTATAATTAAAGCTGCTCTCGAAGATGTTGAAACCATTACAACTGAAAAGGATAGTAGATTGGGAAATGAATTATTAAAAAAAGGCGAAAGGGCTTTTAAGTCATGTTTTGATAGAGTTAGAGCAAGAAATCCGTATATTAATGGGACTTTGGACGTAAAAGTGTTGATTAATCCTGATGGCAGTATTAATAGAGTGATTTTCCAAGAATCAAGCACTTTAACCGATGCAGAAGTTAGAGACTGTATAAGTTCAACAATCAGAGGCTGGCGTTTCTCTGAAGAAAACGTGAGTAAAGTTAGATCGATTGAATTTATAAAAGTTTTTAATTAAGCCAAGTAATTAAGCGGAAAAAAGCAGTAAATGTGCAAAGAGTGAATTATCTTATTTCTTACTGCTTAGTTCTTAGTCCTTAGTTCTGCATCAAGCAATCTTCGCAAACTTTCTTTTACCCACCTGAATTATCATTCCTTTTTTCAGATGCACTGTTTTATTCGGGTCGTCTATTTTTTTGTCATCCACTTTAACGCCACCTTGCGAAATAAGCCGTTTCGCATCCGCGCGGGAATCGACGAGTTTGCATAATTCCAAAAGGTCGATAATATTTCGTTCTCCTCTTAATTCGAGTTCAGGTATTTCATCAGGAAGACCACCTTTTTTAAATATATTTATGAATTCCTGTTCAGCTAAATCACCGTGTTCTTTGGTGTAATATAAACCGACGATTTCACGGGCCAAGCGCATTTTCGCGTCTCTAGGGTTATCGCCAGCTTTAAGGCCCTTGTCGATCTCGTCGATTTCTTTCATCGGCATATCCGTGCATAAAATCATATACTTTACGATAAGGTCGTCAGTCATCGACATCACTTTGCCATACATTTCTTTCGGTTCATCGGTAATGTTAATCGTATTCATGTATGTCTTGCTCATTTTTCTTCCATCGGTCCCCTCGATAAGAGGAGTTGTAAGCACGAATTTTTCCTTATTCTTATATATATTAAGTAGCGTCCTTCCCGCGAGCATGTTAAAAAGCTGGTCATTTCCGCCAATCTCTAAATCTACTTCCAGATGAACCGAATCATAACCTTGCATTAACGGATATAAAAATTCGTGTAATCCGATTGGCTTATTCTCTTTAAGCCGTTTTTGATACATGTCGCGCTCAATCATCTGCTGGACTGTAAAATTCTGCGCGAGTTCCACGATGTTCTGGAAAGTGAGCTTAGAAAGCCAGTCGCCGTTGTACATTATTTTAGCGCGGCTGAAATCCAGTATCTTGCTCGCCTGTTCCTTATATGTATGGAAATTATGCTCGATTTCCGCGGGCGTCATAGGCTTACGCATAGCATCTTTATCAGAAGTATCTCCGATAAGCGCGGTGAAACTGCCGACCAAAAAAATCACTTCATGACCTGCATTCATAAAATCACGGAGTTTTCGTAATGGCACCGCGTTGCCGAGATGGATATTCGTGGATGTCGGATCAATTCCAAGATAAACCCTGAGTTTTTTGCCTTTCCTGAGTTTTTCAATCAGCCCTTTTTTCGGGACTATATCCTGAACGCCTCTGGTTAGCAATTCTTCGATGTTCATATTTATATGATTAACTGAAAAGTAGTATAACAAAGCGTCTGTGTAATCGTCTAACGTTTTTGGCTTATCGTCTTTCGTCCATCGTCCGCGAAGTGCGAAACGTCTCACGGTTAACGTCTTGCGTCTGGTTTTTCTGTATAACTGTTACACAGTTATTCAATACGAAAGACGCGAGACGCCGGACGGTACGCATTTCGCAAACGCATGACGAAAAACGATTACTTTTCCAATTTCCTCCCCCAATCCAACTTCTCCCTCAGCGTCTTAAAAAAGCTTTCAGTAGGCAGTCTGACAAAATGCGCTTCGCCATCGCGTTTTATGCGGATAATATCGTCATGCTCCAAGGCTAAACTTTCTTGCCCATCGATTGATAAGTTGACTTGTTTTTTCTTGCTTTCAACAATCACTTCCACCTTTTTCTCAGCCGGTATCACAATCGGTTTCTGTGTAAAGCTGTGCGGGCAGATCGGCGTGATTATAATAGTACTCAGTGTCGGGTATACAATCGGCCCCCCTGCGGACAAGCTATATGCCGTTGAGCCAGTCGGAGTCGCGATTATAAGGCCATCTGCATGATAAGTCGTAAGTTTTTTATTGTTAACCGTAGTTCGCAAATTAATCAGTCTCGCTAATGATCCTTGTGAAATCACAGCCTCGTTAAGCGCATGGAATTTTTTAATGCATTTGCCATTCCTGATGATCTCAACACTAAGCATCAAGCGTTTATCAATTGTGTAATTGCCTGAAAATATTTTTGCTAGGGTCTTGCTGATTTCAAAAGGCGGTATTTCAGACATAAAACCGAGGTTTCCGAAATTAATCCCGAAAATTTTTGTGTTAAATTTTTCCATGGTTTTGACCACGCTCAATATCGTTCCATCTCCACCAAGCACAAGCAAAAGATCGACAGCGGTTTTTCCGCGCCGGAACTCTTTATATTTTTTAAGTTTTATGATGTCAGCGACATGCTTTTCAACATAAATGTCTTTATTTGTTTTTTTCAGGTATTCATAAATGCGCCTGAATGCGGGCGCGAAACGCTCAACGTTTTTGTGTTTTGCTGTAATGCCGATTTTCTTCATAAGCTGGCGACTTAATCACTATATATAGTATATAATGGCTTAACAATTTCTAATACCTAATTTCTAATATCTAATTAATACGGAATTCCAGGTCTCGATATTAGATATTAGGTATTAGAAATTAGGTATTTTCTTGTATAGCATTTAAAATCAGTTGAGCGGTCTTACCCCAGCTGAAATTTTTAACCTGCTCAAAGCCTTTCGCGCGGAGCTGGTTTCTGTAATCCTCATTTTCAATCAGCTGAGTTATGCCATCGGCTATATCAACGACATCGGATGGGTCAGCGTAATGAATGGCGTCTACGCCGAGTTCGGGTATAGAGGTAACGCGCGAAGCAAGAACAGGCACTCCGCAAAGCATGGCCTCCAGAATCGGTAATCCGAAACCTTCGTAAAATGACGGGAATAAAAATATTTTCGAACCCTGCATCAATGTTACCAAATCGTCATCAGGGATGTACTCTAAAAATTTCACGCGGAGCATTAAATTCAAATCCTTCACTTTCTGGAAGATCTGTTTGTAATACCAGCCTTTTTTACCCACAATTACAAAACGGAAACGCTGTTGGTTTTTCGGGCTGAGCAAACTATAAGCTTCCAGCGCGCCTAATATATTTTTTCTGGGTTCAAGAGTTCCGGCCATCATTAAATAATCAGGGTCCAGGTTGTATCTTCGCTGAACGCTGACAATTTTATTCGCATCCATTTTTCTGGCAAAAATATCCCTTACTCCAGCATAAACGACTATGGTTTTTTCATCGAGACTCAAGTTAGGATAACGCTGGATCAGGTCCTTTTTTGTATATTCTGAAACAGTGAATATCCATCGGCTTTTTTTGACAGCATTTTTTAAGGTAAACCTCTCTATCCACCTTGCTCTTAGCTGGTGCTTCGCCGGTGACTTGAAGGCAACAAGATCATGGACGACGATTGCGACTTTCAGTTTTTGCGGATCATGCAGATAAGGCACTATGTAGCTTTCTGTAGCGATTAGCACATCTATTTTATTCTCCAGCAATTGTTTATAAAACCGCCAATGCCATAAAACTCCTCCGCCGGGTATCAATACGACATGCACATTCGGGAAAAACTGATATTCGGTTTCACCTTCTTTATTCGTGAAAAGAAAATATTCATTATCGCGGTCCTGGTTGAGGATACTTTTAAGCACATTCGCTGTCCAAATCCCTTTCCCGCCGCTTTCACCGCCAACGCCTCTGATGTCAAAAGCGATTTTCAAATCAATATATTTATCGACATTTAATGCGCCAGCATTATACATCACTAACTAATTGGGGGTCTATTGAACGCCAGTGCAATCCGAGTAGTGGCTAGGATTGTGGCTAGGATTGTGGTTAAACCGTTGAAACAAATCTACTATTCTAGCCACTATTCTAGCCACAATACGAATTGTAACAAAAGCGTTATTGTGCTAATCTTAGACCCGTTAAAAATGCTTCAGTCATGTCACTGAGCATCACGTCGCTCGCGAGCCGCGTCGGTCTCGACCGACATGTGGCGAGCGACGGTGAAGCACTTAGCACTTAAGTACTTACTAAAATGAATTTCAAAAGAATCAAACACATAATATTTCGCCTTAGCAGCGAAGAAAAAATTATAGGTATTGGGGCTTTGATGATAATCTTCGGCTCTTTTATGCCCTGGTATTCGGTTACCCTTAATTATAAAGAAGAAGGAATGACCGATTCCGGTTTTTCAGGCGACCTTGGAGTGATCGGTTTTGTTGTCCTGCTTCTTACATTAATGACTTTGGCTTTTATGCTTTCGGATCACCTGAACCTAAAGCTTCCACAATTCGGTTTCAAAAGGGAGCGGATAATTTTATTTTTAATGGGTGAAAGCGCTTTTTTACTCCTTTTGACAATCGCGATTTATACAAAACGGTCTCTTGATTATACAAACGCCTCATTGCGTTTCGGTTTATATCTTAGTTTTATAGGGGCTTTTATCGGGACATTTGCTTCATACGCGTTTATTCAGAAACTCCTGAAAAAACGCGCTCAGGATTTTTTCAGCAATCCTGAAAATGAACCAGAAAGCGATATTTCTGAACCTGAGGAAAAAATGCCTGAAAAAAAATCTCATTCAATCAAACCCGATAACAAAAATCCTAAGCCTCTTAAGAATGAAGAGCAAAAAAGCTTTTTTTATGAAAATAAAGATGTGCAGGATGATATTAACGAGCCTCAAAATGAATTAAGTAATACAGAAACTGAGGAAGCCTATTTTGAAAATGAATCTGACGATTTTATACAAGATGAAGTTCCGGAAGAGATAGATCTTGGGATCTCAGATTCAGCCCCAGTAATAAATGATCTGGATGAGCCTGTAATGCCAGATGAAAAATCTGCAGATCAGGCAGGTTATTTTATGAAAGAGGCAGGGGTGAAAAAAAATACCTCCATCAAAGTCGACATCAACAGTATTACAACTGTTAAAAAAACCACACCGACAATGCAAGACGATGCTGATTTGGCAAAAGCATCATCAGGGAACACTGAGATTCCCGATAAAGAAGAGGATAATGAAAAAATAAGCTTTTATGATGACCTATAATCCTTATCGAAGGTCTAATTGAAGGTCGATGGAAGGTCTGATGGAGGGTCTAATTGAAGGTCGATGGAAGGTCTAATTGTAGCTAACGGTTATACCTCAATAAGAACTTCAATAAGTAAATTCTATTGCATTTTTTTTAAATCAAATTACAATAACTTTCCTATCATGAGTTCAACAGACGAAAAAATAGGCGAACCAAAGCCTGTGAATAAAGATTATGTTGATATTATCCGTTCAGATACCGAAATTGAAAAAAAATTTCTCGAGGATACTGGCATCCCAGCTAAAATTATATATTACTGCTGTGATTGTGAAAAAATCATAAAACCTAAGCGGATAGGAAATAAATTCAGATTTAGCTGTTCCATATGTAAAGGTGATAACGTATCATTCGGGTCTGAAAAATCAATTCTCAATTATTATAAAAACGCAACCGCTGATTTAAATCACTGATTACAGGATTAGTAAATGGATTTACAGGATTGCTCTGCATAAAAGAAAGAACGCGCTCAGAAAATAATATTAAAAATAATTTACAAATTTAAACTCCTGCAACCTGACAACCTGGCTAATCCCGTAAATCAGCGACAACAATCCTGGTAATCCGCGGTCAAATCTGTGGTCAAAAAACAAAAAGCTAAATTTATCTATTAATCCAAATATACCATGAAAAAATTAGCTGTTTTCTTAATTGTGCTGGTAAGCCTTGTAATTGTCGCGGGCTGCAATACGTCAAAAAAAACCGTAACCAGGTTTACAACTGAAGAAGAGGAAACCAATGGTTCAACTACAACTGTCACCAAAGTTGGCGATGAGACGAAAACCGAACCTGCTAAAATTGAAATTCCTGCTGACGATGGTGAGGAAAATGAAGTTGCGTTTGCAGTAACATCTCCTGAAGGGAAAGTTGTGAATACAGATAAGGGTTATCATTTAATACAGGGTACTACACCTAAAAATACCGATAAGATCCTGGTAAACGGCACTGCTGTTACGAAATATAAGGCCGGGAACACTCAATGGAATTACATAGCTGCGGCTTCCCTAGGGACATTGAACAAAGGCCGTAATTATTACACAGTTAAAGCATTGGACGCTAAAGGAAATGAGTTGGGATCAAAAAATTTCACCATTGTTTATAAAGGCATATCTGACGCCAAATTAGCTAGCACTGGCAGCAACAGCTTGCTTATCGCATTTATCATATCGATTATCGGATACTTAACATTATCTTATTCAGGTCTTCTTTCAGTTGTTAAAGTACGGAAATAAGTAAATGATTTGCTTCAAAAAAAGATGGCTAAACTTAATATTTATATTTTGTCTAGCTTTTTTTTTGGCTTAAATAAAAGCTTTAATGGCAATTGGTGAACAAAAGTTCACATAATATTTGACTAGTGAACAAATGTTTACTATACTTATATTACAATTTTTAAATTTTTATAATTTTTTAAATAAATACTAATTATTAATTTTGAATCTGAATTAGACAAGTTTGCATCTTAAAATTATTTTATGAAATATGATTTAGAAGAAAGGGTGGGTAAATTCGGAGAAAACATCATTGAATTAGCAAAATTCGTAGAAATAAATGAAATTACGAAGCCAATCATCAGACAATTGATCAGATCCGGAACATCAGTAGGGGCAAACTATCTCGAGGCAAATGAAGCAAGTTCAACCAAAGATTTTAAAAACAAAATATTCATTGCCAAAAAGGAATCGAATGAAACAAAGCATTGGCTAAGGATGATTGCAAAAGCTGATCCAAAAATCGCCAATTATGCTCTGAAATTATGGCAGGAAGCTCATGAATTAACATTAATTTTTTCAGCAATTATAAAAAAACTGAATAATAAACCAGTATCTCAATAATTTAAAAATTAAACATTTAGCATTAATAAATTATTTACAAAAATTTAAAAATTAGAAAAATTAAAAATTTATTTCCTAATATAATGAAACATATGAATAACAAAAACGATCGTGGGGACGCGATCAAGAACGCCATAGCTCAAATTGAAAAAAACTATGGCCAGGGAACCATTATGAAAATGGGCGATACATCTAAAATTAAAGTTGAAACCATATCAACAAGCTCCATTTCGCTTGATCAGGCATTGGGCGGAGGCATACCGAAGGGACGTGTCGTCGAAATATATGGCCCTGAGGCTTCCGGGAAAACCACATTGGCCCTACATATAATCGCAGAGGCGCAAAAGGCTGGCGGTCACGCGGCTTTTATTGACGCGGAGCATGCTTTGGATGCTGAATATGCCAAAAAAATCGGTGTAAATATAAATGAACTTCTGATTTCACAGCCTGATAACGGCGAGCAGGCGCTGGAAATCGTTGAAACCCTTACCCGTTCAGGAGGGATAGATGTGATTGTCATCGATTCGGTTGCCGCATTGACCCCAAAAGCTGAAATTGAAGGCATGATGGGTGATTCTTTCATGGGTCTTCAGGCGCGCCTTATGAGCCAGGCATTGCGCAAATTGACTTCAATAATTTCTAAAACAGGCACTTGTGTCATATTCCTAAATCAGCTCCGCATGAAAATTGGCGTGATGTTCGGCAATCCGGAAACGACCACGGGTGGAAATGCCCTAAAATTTTACACATCAGTCCGCCTGGATATCCGGCGTATAGATAAAATTGACATCGGAACAGGAGAAGACAGAGAAGTTGCAGGCAACCGTGTGCGCGTAAAGGTTGTTAAAAACAAAGTCGCCCCCCCATTCAAAGAGGCTGAATTCGATATTATGTTTAATGAAGGCATTTCAAGGACCGGTGACCTTTTGGATACAGCGGTAAAAAAGAGCATAGTCACAAAATCAGGCGCCTTTTATACCTATAAAGTAACAAAAATCGGCCAGGGCCGTGAGAACGCCAAAGCTTTCCTTAAGCAAAACAGTAAAATTTCTCTTGAGATAGAAAAAGTCATCAAAGGTGAGAAAACTACTGAAAAATCTGTGGCAAAAGTATAAAATTACTCAAAATCCGCCGTGAACCACTCGCTAACGCTTGGGTACACGGCGGATTTTTAAAATTAAAAATCATTTTCGGCAAGCCAATCTGGCTTTGCCCTATTGCCCCAATATCCGAAAATCGCTAAACTTTATTAGCTTTATACAAAACAAACAACAATTGACATTTGACCTTTGACAATTGACTTTTTTTGGTCATTAGGGTCAAAAGTCAAATGTTAACAGTCAATTGTTAATACCATGGCCCAAGTCACTATAAGCAAAGTACCGCCGCATAATAAGGAAGCCGAGCAGTCAGTCCTAGGCTCGATACTTATCGATAAGGATGCGATTATTAAAATCGCGGATTTGCTGAAACCGGATGATTTTTACTACGATATTCATAGGATTATTTATGAAGCAATATGCGACTTATATAACCGACATGACCCTGTTGACCTGCTGACTGTGGCAAATCTTCTGGAAGAGCGGAAACAAATCGATATAATCGGTGGCCCAGCCTATTTGGCAGAATTAACATCAATAGTGCCTACATCCACTCATGTCTTTAAATATGCTCAGATTGTAAAAAATAAATCCACATTGAGGAAAATGATTAAGGCCGGTAACACAATTATCTCCTGTGGATACAATGAAGATGAGGAAATCGATAATCTGCTAGAAGTTTCGGAAAAGGAAGTTTTCAGCATTTCCCAGACATTCCTGAAAGACCGCTTTATACATATCAAAGAAATACTTGATGAACGCTATGAGGAATTTGCCGCGCTTCATCACGCTGAAGAAAAAGACAAAGTTAAAGGAATACCAACTGGGTTCTCATCAATCGACAAAATCTTATCAGGCTTACAGCCCTCCGATCTCATAATCCTTGCGGCCCGCCCAAGCATGGGAAAAACCGCCCTTGCGCTCTCGATTGCGCAAAAAATAGCCATTGAATCAAACAAGAAAAAAATCGTGGGTATTTTTACTTTAGAAATGTCCAAGGAACAGCTTGTGGACCGCCTGTTCTGTTCTATGCTCGGAGTTGATTCCTGGAAGTTACAGCATGGAAAACTTAACGACAAGGATTTCCAGAATATGGGAGAAGTCATGGACAAATTAAACCAGGCATCAATTTATATAGATGATTCGGTTGGGATGTCCATAGTGCAATTAAAAGCAAAAGCCAGGCGTCTTCAGATGGAAAGGGGTTTGGACCTGATAATTGTTGATTATCTGCAATTGATGAGCACAGGCAGCACCTCTTATCAGGCAAACCGTGTTCAGGAGATATCTGAAATATCCCGTTCCCTAAAAGAGTTGGGCAGGGAATTACATATTCCTGTAATCGCCCTTTCGCAGCTTTCAAGGGCTGTGGAGCTAAGAAATCCAAAAATACCCCAGCTTTCTGATTTGCGTGAATCAGGCGCCATTGAACAGGATGCTGATGTAGTTATGATGTTATACCGAAAGGATTATTACGATGAAAACGTTCCCGAGGAAGAAATCGGCATTACAGAGGTTTATATCCGCAAACATCGAAATGGTCCGATAGGCAAGGCTGAACTTCGTTTCGACAAGACCCAAATGAGGTTTTTCGACATCGACCGCCGTCATGTGATTGGAAACCTGACTTAACTATATTTCGCATTTCGCAATTCGCATTGTCATTTTTAAATTTTATATTTAGCATTTATTTTATATTTCCGATTGCAAAATGTAACATGCTAAATCGAATGCGAAATCAGAAATGCAAAATGCCAATTTAAATATATGACCCACGTTCCTAATTTAATAGCAATTTTCGGATGGACAACTCTGGCATTCCTAATAACTTTAAGCCTTACTCCGATTTATCTCAGGCTTGCAGAAAGATTTAAATTAAGAAAACAGATCAGGGATGTAAGCATGGACGGAAAAGAGGCGACCTTTTTCCGTGAACTTCATGCAAAAAAAATCGGCACCCCGACAATGGGCGGAGTTGTTATGTGGGGTTCTATTTTAATCGTTGTGATTTTATCCAGAGTTCTTTCATTGAGTGGTTTTATTCCTAAATCCCTTCTGAGCAGAGGAGAAGTATATCTTCCGCTATTTACATTGATTGCAGTCGGAATTCTGGGCGCGGTTGACGATTATTTTAATATTAAAAATATTGGCGGTGGCAAAGGTATCAAAGCCAGACCTAAATTTCTGCTTTTGACATTATTCGCAATATTAGGGGCTTTTTGGTTTTATTATAAACTTGGGATTTCCAGTATACACATCCCGCGTTTAGGTGATTTTGAAATTGGAATTTGGTATATTCCATTATTTATTTTAGTGATAGTTTCCACTGCGAACGCTGTGAATATTACTGACGGGCTTGATGGGCTTGCGGGCGGCCTTCTGATTCTCGCATTTATGGCTTTTGGGGCAATCGCTTACGCAAAGGGCTTAATGATCCTGGCGATTTTTTGCGGTTTAATGATCGGATCGATTTTAGCTTTTTTATGGAATAACGTTCCTCCTGCGTTATTTTATATGGGGGATACTGGCTCTCTCGCTTACGGAGCGACGCTTGGAGTTATTGCGATGATGACCAATTCTCTTGTTGTGCTTTTAATTGTGGGGTTTGTTTTTATAATCGAAACCCTTTCGGTCATAATCCAGCTCCTGTCAAAGAAATTTTTTAAAAGAAAGATATTCCTTATAGCTCCTTTGCACCATCATTTTGAGAAAAAGGGATGGGGTGAGGCAAAAATCACAATGCGTTTTTGGATTATAGGCGCTATGTTTGCGGTTATCGGCACGATTATCGGCCTTATTGGCATGGGCAACGGGATATAAAGATTTTCGCATCGCTAAGCCTCAAATATTGATTTTTAGGCGTTTTTTTGGTATAATAAAAAGATTTAATAAATATAGTGAAAATAAACAAAAAAACGCAATTTCAGTCCGATTTCAATAAAACTGATTTTCTGAAAGAAAATCGATTAATTTTTGTGATACCTGTCATAAAAAGTCAGGAAGAAACAGTAGGATCACCTTCTGAATCAAATTTTGATACCTTGGTGCATAAACTTGCTAATGAAATCCAAAAAAAGCATGGCGGACCAATTGATTTGGCTGAAAGGACGGCGGAAGCGGAACTCAGATTAGCTGAGTCGGAAAGAGAAAAATTGAATTTGGCAATGGCAGCCAAAACCGCTCAGGAAAAAGCAAAATTTTCTGAACAAATGGCACATACGGATAAGCTTACAGGACTTTCAAATCGGACTGCATATATGCATAAAATCCGAAATGATATCAATCGTTTTGAAAGGACGGGTGAGCCGGTAAGCCTGATCATGATAGATATCGACCATTTTAAAAGTTATAACGACAAATACGGCCATAAAACGGGCGATGAGGTATTGCGATTAGTAAGTCAAATTCTTAAGGACAACATACCAAGAAAAACTGATATGGTTGCCCGATATGGCGGCGAGGAATTTATTGGAGCATTCCCAAATACAGACAGGAGGGGAGTGGCATTAGTAGCTGAAAAACTTCGTACCGCTATTGAAGAAGGAACCAGAGGAAAAGCATTCCCGCCTGTTACGATTTCTCTTGGATATGCGACTCTGGATAAAGATAATGAAGAATTTAGATCAATCGAAAAACTGGAATTAGCCGCTGACACAGCGCTTTATCATTCCAAAAATAACGGGCGAAACCATTCAACAGAGTATAAAAAAGGTCTAAAAATGCCATCCCAATTGGAGAAACTTGCTAAAAAGTTATTCTATTTACAGCACGAACTTGAACGGGTTCAGGATGATTTATCCAATGAAACCAAAATTGTTGAGCTTGTTGAAAAATCCGATGATAAGGACTTGATTTTGTATATGAGTACAAAAATCACTGGCCTTGAAGAAAAAATCAGCAAATTGAGAGCTGAAATCAGGAACGTAGAAGAAGCTGCTGATGCTGAAAGGGCAAGGGCTGTTGCTTAAAATTTCATTCTGATAAAAAATTCTGCAACTGAAAGAGAACCATCTTTTGTTTTAATTGATAGCCTTCCGTTTTCATCGATAATTTCTTCAGGGCTTAAAAGTCCTTTTTGAACAAGTATGTTAATCATGCTTCTTTCAACACTCCTTTCTGACTCATCTAACTTATTTGCACATTTTTTACAACGTGTAGATAGTCTACTACGAATATATAGTGTCATGTCATCTAGGCCTCCATCGGGTTTGGGTTCAGGATCGGGTTTAGATTCGGGTGCAGGATTAAGGTATTGGCGAAAGTTATAATAAATAATATTAGGGCGTTCTGAAGCATCACCCTCCATGTCAGGTTCATCAGCGACAGGCATATCAGGAGACTCATTATCAGTCTTGTTCATGCCCATATTAAAGTTAGTTATAGGGAAATTAGGGTACAAAACTAACAAAAACTTTACAGAACGTCAATAGTATTGTTTTATTATATAGAAATACTTTATTCTTGGCTTAAGCAAGCCATTTTATTAAATTTATAAATAGTAATTAAATAATATTATTATTTGACTGTCAAGAGAAAAACGGCTTAAAAATTACAAAAATTAACCATTTTTACATTTTACCGCCTAAAGCATTGAGTTTATCTCTGAATTATGCTAAAATAATTAGATAAATATAATAAATGGAAATAAAGATAAAACAATATAGGGAATTCGGGGAGAAACCGGATTTTGTATATCAGACGGCTACTATGCGCCCTGCAGATCAGGCGCAGGCATCTTCATCTCCACCGCCAGGCATTCCTGAATCGCTGAAAAAAAAGGCTGAGGAAAATGAAAAAAAAGCGGTCATATTTGATGAAGAGACAAAGACAGAAACCCGTAAAATGGGTTTTTTCGCGAGGTTAAAGGCTACGCTTTTCCCTGCAAAAGTGCCCAAAAAAACTGCGGCTGAATCAGGAGTAGCATCCGCACCCAGAGAAACTTTAGACGCCAAAACAGAGGCTCAGAGAATAAGAGAAGCTGAAAAGATTTACAGGGAGGGCTTGGCTACCATTAAAGATCTTATCTCTCCTTCATCAATGGAATTCCTTTATGATAAGGTCATACTTAACGGGATATATGGCAAGAGTTTCTTTGTCTATTCATATCCGCGTTATATCGAGGCGAACTGGCTTTCCCCTGTGATAAATTTTGACGTTACAATGGATATTTCGATGTTTATATATCCAACAAGCAGCGCGGCTATCATGAAATTTTTAAAGAAAAAAGTCGCCCAGATTCAGTCCACAATGCACATCGAGCAAGAGAAAGGCATTGTCGCTGACCCTGTTTTAGAGACGGCTTTGGCTGACGCGGAAGAGCTCAGGAGAAATATCCAAAGGGGAGAGGAAAAATTTTTTCAGTTTGCTCTTTATTTTACTGTTTACGCGGAAGATGAAGAAAAGATCAAAAAAATCCAGACAAGGCTTGAAAGCGCGTTGGGTGGAAAACTTATCCTGACAAAATCATCTGATCTGCAGATGGAACATGGCTTTAATTCGACAATACCATTAGCGATGGATGAACTGGAAGTGACAAGGAATATGAATACAGGACCCCTTTCTACCACATTCCCCTTCACCTCTTCAGACCTTACATCAAATGAAGGTATCCTTTATGGGATAAACAGGCATAATGACAGCCTTATCATCTTTGACAGGTTTGCGCTTGAGAACGCGAATTCCGTGGTTTTTGCCACTTCCGGGGCTGGTAAATCTTATGCTGTAAAACTGGAAGTATTGCGTTCCATGATGATGGGCACGGATGTGATTGTGATAGACCCTGAAAACGAGTATGAAGCCTTGGCGAATACGGTCGGCGGAACGTATTTAAAGGTCTCGCTGACGTCAGACAGGCGCATAAACCCATTCGATTTGCCTTTACCGCTTAAAGATGAGGATCAAAAGCCGGGCGATTTACTTAGGTCTAATATTATTACACTTCATGGCCTTTTGAATCTTATGCTCGGCAAACTGAATCCGGAAGAAGAAGGTTTAATGGATAAAGCCTTGATAGACACATATTCGCTTAAAGGCATAACAATGGAAACTCCGAATCCAGGTGAGCTTAAGCCTCCGACTATGGAAGACCTTTATGATGTACTGAGCAGCATGAAAGGCGGGGAAAACCTGGCCCGTCGTCTTCAAAAATACACAGTTGGCACATTCGCGGGGCTATTTAACAAACCTACAAACGTCGACTTAAATTCAGGTATGGTTGTCTTCTGCATACGTGACCTTGAGGATATGCTGAGGCCGATAGCCATGTATATAATCCTGAACTATATCTGGAATCGGGTTAGGTCTTCATTAAAGAGGCGGCTTCTTATCATAGACGAAGCATGGTCCTTGGTACAGTACGAAGATAGCGCTAGATTCCTTTATGGTCTTGTGAAGCGCGCCCGTAAATATTATTTGGGGATAACGACGATTACACAGGATGTAACTGACTTTATAAATTCAGACTACGGACGGCCGATTATAACAAACTCCTCGGTGCAGCTGCTTTTGAAACAAGCCCCGAGTTCAGTAGAAGGATTAACTAAAATATTTAATCTGACTGAAGGTGAGAGGTACCTTCTTCTAAATTCGACTGTCGGACAGGGTCTTTTCTTCGCGGGCTTAAAACATGTAGCCATTCAGATTATAGCCAGCTACGCCGAGGACAGGGTCATAACCACAAACCCTGAGGAAATACTGAAACAAAGAGCACAAGAAAACAAATAAACCGTTCTGTTAACAGGTTAAATGGAAGGCTCCGACTACTGTCTTTCCTTTATTTAAAAATTTATTATACGTTTGAGTGGCCTCGCCTGTCATTTGGACTAAGACTTTAACTCCCATATTTTTAACATATTCGATTGTTTTTTTAGGAACTTCGCAACAGCCACTTGCCCCTGTGCCAAAAACCAGTACTTCAAAATCTTCAGGCAGATCTTTGAGATCCTGTATATCAACATAATGCCCATCCTTCCGCCACCATTTGATTATTTTGTCTGGCCTGATGATAACATCATGGTCATATATCTGCCCGTCGATTGTAATTGAGCCGAATTGGTAGTTATCGATCATATTTTATTCTTCGCTCTGACTATAAATTATTCTTCCAGATCAGCGGTAACTTTTATCGGGATTTCATCCAAGTCAAAAACATTACTTATTTCATACCCCAAAGCTGCTGTATCAATAGCTTCCGGGTCATAATCGCCATAAATCGTGCTTTTACCGTAAAGATGGCATACAACATGGTCATCCTTAAGCGTTATTTCAATTTTGCCGCCACCTGTAATCACGTCTTTTACATCGATGCTTTTAGGATCCTCCACTCCAAGTTCATTCACGACCATATCATGAAATAATTCGACATTATCCCATTCGGCCTTCGGATACAGTTTGGCAAAAAATTTGCCGTCAGATGTAACAACAAACCTGCCTTTAAATGACTTAAGGTCTTCAAATTCATCAAAACCTTCTCCCCATAATTTTATCTGAGGCTGCTCATCAATAACACTTAAATCACTTTCAGCGGACATATTTAAATTTTTATGTGAATTTATTGTAACAAAAAATGAATCGTAAAAGAATATTAATATCTCTTATTTTATTTCAAAAAAGCTGATATCAAAGTATCAGTTTTATTAATTTATAATATAAATTATTTTCTTCGCTTAAACCATTCAATTTCGGTAAATATAATATCGAGTTTTTTACGGTTCATATCAATCCATGTTTTTATTATTCTATGCGCTATGGGATCAGACTCATTAAAGGCTGGAACATTCCCTTTTTCAATCTGACGTTTGAATGTTTTGGCCAGGGGATTAATAGGCTCACTACAATTTTCAATCGATGCTAACGCCTCGTCCAAAGCGTTTTTTAATTTTGTTGCATGATTATAACCCCTGAGAGTTATTATTTTTGTCGTCATATCAATATCATAATAATGAAAATAAATTTCTAAAAGTAGTTATTATATCATAATTTATATATAAGTTAATTAAAATAAGCATCATTTAATAAAGTAGGGTATTCGTAGTTCAAATAATTTAGGTTACTGATCTATTTTCGATGTTGGCGCACTATTAAGCGAGATCCTTCTGTCGCCTACGGGGTTTCCGAAGAATTCGAGCGCAATCCCCCAAAGCGGGATGAGCAGTATTTTTTGGGTTGGTGGGCGGCAGAGGGGTCGAACCTCTGACCTCACGAATGTGAATCGTGCGCTCTGACCAACTGAGCTAGCCGCCCATGCATTTTTCAGACGCTATTATAGATTAATCTTATAGAAACAAAAAGAATGAAATATTAATAAACATATTACTAAGGGTGGCACAAAATGAGTGAGCCCAGAGAGTAGCCCACGGGGTCCCCACAGAATGCGAGGAGGGGTTCCGACGGTAGTCGGAAGGGGTGGGTATTCTGTGGGGCGGGACCCAAAAGTAAGCGCAAGGTAAAGAAGCCGCCGTAGCATCGCGGAGGAGGATTCGCAACCTGAAGCTTGCTTTTGGGTGGTGGGCGCTAAAGGAGTCGAACCTTTGACCCTCTGCGTGTAAAGCAGATGCTCTGACCAACTGAGCTAAGCGCCCTCTGAATTGCCAACTGAGATTATCAAAAACAATCTCAGCTGACAAGTCTGTTTTTTGCTTTACAAATCCTCAATAGTCTATAAAAATAATATAGCCCTTTTAAGGGGTCCCCACAAAATGTGAAGTGAGCGAAGCCACGTCGCTCGTGAGCGACTGTGGCGAAGCGAACGGATTTTGTGGGGTGAGGAAGAATTTACACAAGCTGAAGCTTTGGCGATTGTGCCAAAGCGAAAGCTGAAGTAAAATTCTGACGAAGGGGCTATCGTCTAGCGGTTAGGACGTCGGATTCTCATTCCGGCAACCGGGGTTCGATTCCCCGTAGCCCTGCCACCCAAAATTATGCTTCTGCTTGCGAATTCCCGCTGAGCGGGACTTCTTCAGCATCCGCTTGCTTTTGGGTCCCGCCCCACGAAATACCCCGCCCTTCCTCCTTACCTCGCATTTCGTGGGGATTTCTACAGGGCTATCGCTTTGCTTTTAAGTCCTGCGGCGACCCCTTTTGTGTAACGAAAAAAATTCTTTTTCTCCAAATAGGATTCAGAACACGGGACGCAGAATACAATGTTATGTACGTCTGATTATCAGTTTATGCGAAGACTTTTTTTCTAACACCAAGTTTGTACATTTCACGGATAAACAGATAAACCAAAGCGGCGGCAACAGCTAAAAGCCAATCAGTCAGTGTCATAGATGCGGTGTACAGAAAAGGTTGAATATACGGGTTATATACTATATTCAAAAGAAATAATAACGAGATACCATAACATATCCATAATTTTCGATTTGAAAACAGGTAAGGCGATATCACGTTATCATTGCCAGCCCGTCTTGAAAGGATATTCATCCACTGAACAAGTACTATAGTTATATAAGTCAAAGTCGTTCCGCGCATATATAGCAGATTGTCTGAAGCTACATTTGTTAAAGAAGAGCCTTCCCTGAAAAATAAAATTACGAAGTTCAGATATGCAAGACCGCCCATAAGAATTCCGCACCAGGCTATGTTAAGAAGGCTATTTTTATTGATTATATGTTCATTAGGTTTTCTGGATGGTTGAGACATTATATTGGATTCAGCTGGGTCAGAAGTCAGAAAGGTAAGAGGTAGCATTTCACCGATTAGGTCTACAGCAAGGATCTGTACCGCAAGAATCGCAAGTGGCCAGCCAAAAATTGTTGTAAAAAGAAGACTGAAAAGGACTGCAAAAAGCTCACCCCCATTGGATGTCAGTGATGATGTAATCGTTTTTTTCATATTATTGAAAATAATACGGCCTTCGCGGATGGCTGTCACTAAGGTAGCGAAACTGTCATCCAAGAGAATTAATTCAGAGGAATTTTTTGCTACTTCAGTGCCTGTTTTTCCCATAGCCACACCGATATCGGCTTTTTTCAGAGCTGGCGCGTCGTTAACACCGTCACCTGTAACAGCGACAACTTCTCCAGCTTTTTTAAGAAGGCTTACTATGCGCAGTTTGTCTTCAGGCGATGTACGGGCAAAAATCAGGTTTGTGAAAATAAGTTTATGAAGAAGGTCGATGTCAGACATTTTTGAAAGCTCCTTACCTGTTACAACAGTAATTGTTTTGTCCTTACTGTATTTGGTAAGGCCGATTTTTTTTGCTATTGCCTCCGCGGTAAGCGCGTAATCACCTGTGATAATAATTACTCGTATGTAAGCGCGAAGAGCAGCCTCGATCGCGCTTTTTACTTCTTTTCTCGGCGGATCTATCATCGAGACCTGCCCCAACCAGATAAGATCCTTTTCAATATCTTCCATTTTACAGTTTGGGTCGTAAGACGGAAGTTCGCGATAAGCATAAGCAAGGTTCCTTAAAGCCATCATCGCAAATTCATCGGTTTGTTTTATTATGAAATCAGTATCTTCCTTTGTGATAGGCCGTACTGTTTCCCCATCCCAGTATTTTGTACAACATGAAAGTAGGCTTAATGGCGCCCCTTTAGCGTAAACAACAGTTTTTCCGTTTTCCATTTTGCGTATGGACGACATACATTTTCTCGCGGCGTCGAAGGTAAATTCTTTAAGTTCAGGAAATTTTTTATCTAATTTCGCAGCATCCAATCCAACTTTTCCTGCTAATGTTATACACGCGCCTTCTGTGGGGTCCCCAATGCAATACCACTTATAGTGCTGTTTATCCGGAGGGGCGATTTTCGCGTTAGATGCGAATACACCATTTTGGAAAAACAATTCATATTTTTTCAATATTTCTTTATCTAAAACTTTTCCATTTTCTTCCGTGATTTGCCCTTTCGGTTCATAGCCGATTTCGGTTACGTCAAAAATTTTCCGTCCGATTAGGATTTTCTGAACGGTCATTTCATTTGTCGTAAGCGTTCCGGTTTTATCAGTGCAGATTATATGAGTCGCACCTAAAGTTTCAACAGCGGAAAGTTTTTTTATAATTGCCTTTTTTTGAGCCAATCTGCCAGCTGCCAAAGAAAGAGCTACTGAAACTTGCGCGGGCAAGCCTTCCGGAACGCATGATGCTGCGATTCCCAATGCGAAAAGGAAAGATTCACGCATAGAAAATTTCATCATGATTCCCACAAAAAACAAAATCAAGCCAATACTAAGAGTTATAAATGTTACCCTTTTCGCAAGATTATTTAGCTCTTTCTGAAGAGGGGATAGCTCGGTTTCAGTTGATTGGCTTAAATTCGCGATGCGCCCGATTTCCGTATGCATTGCTGTGGCCACAACAAGGCCTCGGCCATTTCCAATGGCGACTGTAGTTCCCATGAAAACAAGGTTATTGCGCGCCCCAAGTTCAACGAATCCGGCAATAGGATGAGTGAATTTACGCACAGGGTTTGATTCACCTGTTAGCGAAAAATCGTTTGTGCCCAGATTATTTTCTTCAATTATCCTTAAGTCAGCCGGAACCGCATCACCTTCTTCAATGACCACAATATCGCCTGGCACCAGCTCTTCGCCATCCACTTCCACAACTTTTCCGCCACGCATTGCCTTGGCTTTGACCTTTATCAAGCTCTTTAGCGAATCCATCATCCGTTCCGCCTTGTGTTCCTGAAAAAAGCTGATCAGCGAATTTATTATGACGATTGAAAACATGATTATCGCGTCGCGATAGCTATGCAGATAAAGAGAAAACACGCCGGCTACTATTAATATTACCGCCATCAGTTCTTTAAACTGAGCCAGCAATCTAAAAATCCATGGGACCTTTCCAATCTCTATAAGTTTGTTTTTTCCGTAAAATTTAAGGCGGCTTTCGACTTCAGCATTGCTCAGGCCATCTTTATTAGAATCAAAGCTTTGAAGGGCTTCCTCAACTGAAAATTGGTAGTAAGGGCGTTTTTCGGACATTATAGATTTGTTTAGTTTTTATTTGAATAAATTATATTACTTTTTGACCATGTTCCACAAATATAAATTTAGGATTATTAGGATAATTGGGATTATTGCGATTATTAGGATTTTATCAGTTAATCAATCGTAATAATCCTAACAGTCTTAAAAGTCCTAATAATCCTAAAAATATCAGTATTTATTTGATAATTTTAATAAAATAATTTACTGTTAATTTCGGATTAATCATATTTTATGAATGTGGATTTAATTTCTTCAAAATTTGATATATTGGACCAACATTATTTTGAAGGCATGGATAGAGAGACCGAAGATTTGGCGAAGCTTGGTGTTTATGAGAAAGCAGCTGATATGCTGGATTTAAAAAAAGGCGATATCCATATAGACTTTGGGTCAGGTAATGGTGAATTTCTTTCAAGATTAAACAAAATTTTTCCACAAGCTATTTTAATAGGTGTTGAACGACGTAAATTAGACATTGCATTGTCAGCTTCCAGATTACGATCATCAGGCGCTCATATTTGGCAACTTTTCTCGGAATCAATAAAAGCAAATGGTGAAGGAACTGCAGAAAAGAGTTTTTTTGTTGAAGATGAAAGATTTAATGAAAAAAGTTATCTTCATGAAGGGTTTGTAACCCTTGTCCAAGATGACATAAAAAGCCTTAAAGTGTTAAAAAAGTTATTAGAGACAAGAAAAGCAGATTCGGCATCTTTAATGTTTCCGGCCCCTAGTGAAAGCATGGCTTTTGAGGCGCCGCATAAACTTGATGAATTAAATTCTTTTGCAGAACTTTTGGAATATTATAGGTCTTTAAAAAGTTCCAAATCGTGTGACCCTATGGAATTGACCAGAGTTAAAAATGCCATTGCTTCACATAAACTAGAAATTGGAAGAAGGTTAGCTTTAATAATGAATCAGATAAGAGGATCTATTTATCACAATATTTCTGAACTTGTTAAATTTAAAGGAAACCTCGTAATAGCCGAAAGAGCAGATTCAACCGTCATGCCAACTGAAGAGCGCGCACAAAAAATCAAGCAATATTTAATGGATGATAATAATTGTTATTGGAATCCTGAAATGACAGTTAGAGTAGATAAAGGAAAATTTGACTTAAGCCCTAAAGATTCTTTACATGAGGAAGGCATTCAATCTGATTGTGAAGAAAAATCTGTATTAATTCATCGGTTTGTTCGAAAGCGAAGGGCAATTATTAAACCAGCTATAAGGCGTTTTTTCCAAATGCTGAATTTATCAGCATACCATGAAAATCCTATCCCAATTAAAGGATAGGTTTTCTGGTGGCTATTTTTACTTGCAGTTTCCGCAACCGCAGCCGCTTTTTTTACCTCCGCACATATTGTTTGGGGTTAAATTTTATCTGTAATTAAGTTTATCATTATTTTTTTGTGTGTAAATGTTTGACATTATCATATTTATATGTTAGAATAAATCCTATTTTTTATTTCAATTTTTTAAATTGTGGAGATACGACGTAAAACATTTGAGGAATTTCAGGATGATTTTGATAAATTTAAATCAATATTACCTCCTGATTTAGCAGAAGATTTTTCTTATGATGAAGATAGTTTAAGGGAATTGTTTTTTTCAGAAAAATTTGATGAAGTTCAAAAGATAAGAAATGATTTTTTTCTTAAAGTTTTAAGAAGGATAAAAAGCGTTGAGAGAGCATTGGATCAAAATGATATAGAAAAGTTTTGCAGATTAAGGAAGCACTTAGATATGCTTCATTCCAGTTCTGAATATGTAAAAAATATCGGTCAAAAGCGAGTTTCCGGACATCCACTTCGCATAACACAACAAATGGCGGTTATGGGTTTTGATGAGTGGTTAAAAGATGGCTTACTGCAAAGACCTCTTAGGGGTCATTTAGTTTTACCAACTGGTGCCGGTAAAACACTTACGGCTGCGATTCTTGCCCAAATGACAGGAGGCCGTACTGTAATGTTTGCCCATAATAACAATACTGGCGCTCAAATATTAAAGGATTTTAAAGATCACCAGGCTACATTACTAAAAGACGAACAAAAGTCTGTTGGCCAATGTTTTGGCAAAATAGATGAGAATGACAAAGACATAATCATTGCAGGATTTCAATCAACGCACCGCTGGCTGAATAAAATTGATTGGAGTTCTGTAAGGCTTATTATTTGTGATGAAGCTGATATAAATGCTTTAAGCGATAAGCGCAGAAAATTAATCGAAGAATTATCAACCAAATACGGGATTGTTCTTGTGGGTATGAGCGCGACCGAAGAACAGGGTTCAGGAAAAAGGCTTCAGGATGCTTTTCCTGATGAGATTGTAAGGTTGCCAATGCCTGATGCGCTTCCAAGATGCCTTGAAATGGGGATCATCCCACAAATGCAATTTTACGATATATATTTTGATTTAGAATTAAAAGTGGATAAAAGGGGTATGGACTTAAGAAGAGATATACTTGATGAAGAAGTTGAGAATTTTATAAGATGTACCGGCTGGAATGGTTTATTACTCGATCATTATGAACAAAATTTTAAAAGTCCGGAAGGTAGATTTGAGACAGGTCTTGTTGTTTTCAGAAATAATTTTCTTGTCGCAAATTTCATTGATCATGCTTCAAAAAGAGGAATCAGAGCTGCGGCTTATACACAGCAAACATCATTAGCGGAAAGAGAAGCGCTTAGGGCAAAGCTTTCATCCGGAGAACTTGATTTGTTGGTTGGGAGCCTGCTTTTAGGCCGTGGCCTTGATATACCTGAAGTAAATGTTGTTTATAACAGTTGTGTAACATTTTCCCCTCAGATATTTTGGCAGGCCGATGGGCGCGGAGCACGAATAAATCAAAATGATTTAGGTAAAGTTGCGAAAATCTATGCCGTACTGCCGAAGCATATTAAAGACATGGATACTCTTAATGAATTAATGCCATATGAGCGTCCTTTATGCCATGCCGCGTTTTTTATGCAGGACTACTTTGAGGGTGAAGAAAGGATCATTGATTTGGATAAAGATACAGGCGTTAAAATTAAACCAGATGAAGAAGGGCCGCAAGCTGGGCAATCAAAACCCAAAGGTAATGGTGTTAATTATTTTGATTTATCAAAATATAAAGTGATACGCTCGGTTAAGGAGGTTGCCAACGTTGTAAATGGTTTATGGGATAAACCTATAGATTTTAAAGGAAGGGCAGATACCCTTGCCGAATTAATTGGCGTTTATAGTGAAACTAAAATTTCTTATGGCCAGCTTATCCATTTAGCCCGTACTCGAAATAAAATTGCTGTAAGAATAACTCAAGGGCTTCAACAGGCAGATGATTCAGATTTAACCGATAAGCCTGAATGGGAATTAAGTCCTGTATTTAGTAACCTGCCAGAAGTGCATCTTGCTTTGTCTGAAGAAATAAAGTTATTAGCCAGTTATAAGGAAGGAAAGGACTCACAGGATCCTGCGTTAAAAGATAAGAGTAAAAGAGCTCGTGATTTGTTAGTTAGAGCGCATTTGCCTTTAGTTGTGAGCCTGGCCAATAATTTGGCAGACGACCATGTAGACGTTGACGATCTTATCCAAGAGGGATTGCTTGGCTTATGCGAAGGCATTGATACGCATCAATCTGAAATTAAAGGCCGATTAATATCTTATGCTATTTATCTGATTTTTCGTAGAATTAATAGGTTTAAAAAAGATCATTCACGCAATGTTCGTTTACAAGTACATGTCAGTGATTTTGCTGATAAAATTTTTAGAGTCGAAAATCAATTAATTAATACGTTAGGAAGGTTGCCCACAATTGAAGAAATTGCAGAAAAAATGAACGTAACTCCTCAGGAAATCAGGTCATGCCTAAGTTATTATTACGCATCTGAGCATCTTTTGAATGAAAGGCTGGATAGAAATCCATCCATGCGATTAATAGATAGGGAAAGAGAAAATATAACTTTTGAAGATATACTACATGATGAATTTTTGTCTCCTACGGATAAAACTGAAGTGTCTTCAGATGAGGCTTATGATATTTGTGAACTGAATAGTTTGATTTCATTTGTTGCAAAAAAATACGCTAAGTTAGACCAAAGACAACAGGATGTTGTTAAAGATAGGTTTGGTTCAGAAGATTTAGAACAAAAAAGTTTTAAAAAAGTTGGTGAAGAAATGGGGGTTACAAGAGAACGTGTACGTCAGATAGAAGCCAAAGCTTTAAGGAGATTTAGATTTTTCTCCAGTAAAGAAATGAAACGCTGGGAGGATTCAGAATATAAAATAGAAATTTACGGGACGCCTCACCATGTTTTAAAAAGCCTTCCTTATAAACAAGAATTTGTGATCCGTGTGTTATATCAAATTCATGATCCAGAAAATTGGAAGAATCATTTTTTTGATCATTTCAGAATGAAAGATTCTAGATATTTTACCTATGAAGAAAATAGAATTGTAGAATATTTACAGGAAAAATATAAAATTTCAAAAGTGCAGACAATTTGTAAATTAACAGAAATCGAAAAGGAAAAGTTTGAAAAACAAAAAAAGGAAGCTTTAGCCAAAGTTCTGGGCGTTGGCATTGGTCAAGTAGATAATGAGGTAGAAAAAGTTAAAAATGAAGCTTTAAAAACATTGAAATCATTAAATGAACAAAGAGCCAGAGTTTATGCATTTATGCGTTATTCAAAATTTAATACTTTACTTGATTATGTTTTAAGTCCGATAGAAAAAGCAGTTTTTATAAGAACCTACCCACCATTATCTCATGAGAAAATATCAGAAATTGCCAAGGCTTTAAGAATTACCGACAAAGAAGTTCCAGAAATTGAAATGGAAGCTATCCGAAAATTAAGTGACTTTATTAAGAAAAATTTTGAAAAAAGGTAATCCTATAAATCAATCCTCTTTCCGGATGAAGTCCTTTTGTATTTTCCGAATTCTGAATGCTGTAACGCTACTTTTCCTTCAAACACAGGGCCGTCTTTGCAGACCCTAAGCCCGCTACCATCAATGCAGCACTGGCCGCAGATGCCAAAACCGCATTTCATATAACGTTCCAAACTGACTTGGCAATCAACATTATTGTGTTTTGCCATTTCTGCGACTCTATGCATCATTAATTCCGGGCCACAGGTATAAACGCAGTCAATTTTATGTTTTTCTAACACTTCCTCAAGGATTTTAGTGCAATATCCTTTACAGCCTTTAGATCCGTCGTCGGTTGCCACCATAACCTTACATTTTAATTTTTTAAATTCTTTTTCATATATCAATAAGTCTGCATTCCGCGCACCGATAATTGCTGTTACGTGAATTTTTTTTTCCGTTGCCCGCTGAGCGAGGTTTAATAATGGTGGAACACCAGTTCCTCCGCCAACGACAATTATTTTTTTATAGTTTTTCAGGTCAAAATGTTTACCAAACGGTCCTCGTATGCCAAGCCGGTCACCTTCTTTTATTTTTTCAAATATCGCTTTTGTGCAATCGCCGACATTCGCTATACCTAACCTGAATTCTTTATCGGATTGGAAGCCGATCGATATCGGGATTTCATCTTTTTCCGGCATCCAGACCATCACAAACTGTCCGGGCCTTGAATTTAAAGTATGTTTAAAAACATAAGTACGGAAATTCGGTTTTTCTTCGATTATTTTTGATACTTTGAGAGAGATTGGGGTCATTTTATTAGGACTAAGGACTAAGAACTAAGGACTAAGAATGTGATTGCCAAACGAGAAATGGAAATGTGAAATGCGAATTCTGAAATGCGAAATTAAGGATATTGCCCTAAAGTTTTCTAGGATCCACTACTTCCTCATGAGCCAGTCCAACAAGGTCGGCAATATCCGTAAATCCTTCCTCTTCCATGAATTCGCGGATTTTATTGGTTATAAGGCTGAACGCTTTCATATCGTGATAGGCGATTGCAGAACCAATACCAAGTAATGTTCCGCCGGCCATAAGCATTTCAATAGCGTCCCTTCCGTTAATGATCCCGCCAGTTGCGATAATCGGTATGCTGACATGTTTGTAAATGTCGTACACACATCGTATAGCTATTGGTTTTATTCCCTGTCCGCCAATACCGCCGACTTTGTTGGCAAGTATTGGGCGTCGCATATGGATATCTATCAGCATTCCGGGACCGACTGTATTTATGGCAGTTATCGCGTCCGCTCCGGCTTCTTCCGCATATTTGGCAATAATTCCTATATTCGGGACATTCGGTGTCAGTTTTACAGTAATCGGTTTTTTGGTAACTTTTCTCACTGCTTTTGTTGCTTCAGATGTCATATTCGGATCACAAGCGATTGGGCGTCCCATTTCATCATCCACATTCGGGCATGAAAAATTAAGTTCGATTATGTCTACAGGATAAGTGTCCATAATTTCAGCGACTTCAACCAATTCTTTTATGTTTTTGCCGGCAACACTTCCAATTAACGGGTTATCAGGGCATTTTTTTACGTATGTTTCGAATTCATGCTTTGCATTTTTTATACCCTCACCGCATAAACCAACAGCATTGATAATACCGCCCGGGTAAGTTAGAACAGTCGGATTGGGATGCCCCGGCCTTTCTTCCATAAATAAGGATTTGCTTGTGACTCCTCCGCATCCGCTTGCGACACAATTAGCCATGCTTGCGCCGGTCACACCTAAATAGCCAGAGGCCAGAACCGTTGGATTCGGAAATTCGACCCCGCAGAAATTTACGCTTAAATTCATTTTGTTTGATTATTTGTCATTTCTGATTATAAAAGAAATTTCGAGAAAAATAAAATTATACATTTTTTATATATCTTTTGGCTTGGCGCCTAATTTTAAAAATATCTCAGATAAATCAGCATCGAACTGAAGACCTTTGTAGCGTTTTATTTCCTGATGTGCGTGTTCTAATTGCTCGCGCCTTTCTAACGGTTTAGGATCATGATGACGTGTAGTCATCGCGTCAAAAGCATCCGCAATGGAAACAGATTTTGTTAATCGTGAAACTGTAGAAGCGGGTATTCCGTAAGGATAGCTTCTGGCGCTGTCCTCATCAGGGCGCACATGATGTTTTAGGACGGCATCATGAATTTCTTTAAAATTATCAATATCAAATGGAAGATATTCCCCATCTTTGTAGTTTTTCAAAGTCCTTAATGCGACTGAGCCATAAAAAGGATGCATTTTTATCCTTTCGAACTGATCATCAGTATATCTGCCTTTTATTTTTACAAGAGTCTTCTGGCTTTTTTCAAGTTTGCCCGTATCATGCCAAAAGCCAGCTATGGACGCCAAAACAGGATCGACATCATTGGCTTTCTGGGCCAACAAAGCTGAGTAAACCGCCACACGCGTAGTATGACCCAACAAAAATCCGAACATTAATAAAGGGAAATTCAACTTATGCACCTCAGGGGGCATTTCTTCAACTTTTTTATACTGGCCTAAAATGGCTTGGGCGGCTTTTGGATCAAGAGGCACCATACTTTCTATATCCCAATATAAAATTTCTTCAATCAAAGGTGTATTCCTCTGTTCCCTGGGAATGCCCTGAAACAATATATGCCCGCCAGGGTCACAGCTTTTTAGTTTAGTGACTTCACTTCTTACCTTATCTTTAAAATCGGGAGGGTCTGTGTCGCGGAAACTCATAGCGTCCCCGTTTGAGGAATTAAGCCAGCGCACAAGAGCACGCCTTGTGTCCAAAGCCAAAATCTCATCAGGCGGCAATGTATTGCTAAGCTGGTCTGATTTGCGGGGTTGTGTTTCGTTCATTCAATTTTGTACTTATAATAAATTTATCAGCTTTTATTATACATAAAAATGGTTTTTCCGATATATCGTTATAGCAAAATTATTGCTTTTATATTAAAAAAATGCTATAATAATATGATACGAAAAAATAAATATGAAACACAGCCCCGTAACATCAATGGGGCCCTCAATTGAAAGTCATTGGAATGACATAGGCACCCTTGAGCGTGTAAAGATGATCCTGCAGTTTCCGGATCATTTTTTGTCTCTGGGATTGGTCACCCCGCAGGAGATCGAAGAGGTCAAGATGACATCGGAATCTGAATGGGAATATATAATCGACCGTGAGGATCAACCACTTTTCCATAATATAAATATTAAGAAAGAAATTGGTACTCAGATGCTCCGAAATCAGTTGAAAGCCGCGCTTGCCGCGGCTTTTTTGTAATTTTAACCTTGATTTTCATGATTAAGGCCGGATTCACAGGATTAGATCATTTGTCTGATTGTAGAATTCAGATTTAATAAATTTTATTTTTTGGCTTTACTTTAAACAGACCACGTTTTTCAGATCAATCCTGTAATCAGTTAAATCCTTAAATCAAGGTCGGTTTTTTCTTATGCCATTCAGTTGCCTGTTCAAAAGCATGACCGACGCGTAGGATTTTCCCTTCCTGAAATTGGTTTCCGAGGATCTGCATGCCGATAGGAAGGCCGGTTTTGCTGAAACCCGCGGGAACGGAAAGGCCGGGCAGGCCGCAGATGCCGGCGGGGACGGTTAAAGTGTCAGCCGCGTACATGGCTAATGGGTCGTCCATTTTTTCACCGATTTTAAAAGCAGGGAATGGCGAAGTCGGTGTAATGAGCGCGTCACATTTTTCAAAAACTTTTTCATATTCCTGTTTCATCAGCGCGCGGACCTTGGCGGCTTTCAGGTAAAACGCATCATAATAACCGGCTGAAAGCGAGTATGTGCCAAGCATTATTGTGCGTTTTACTTCATCTCCAAAGCCCTCTGATCTCGATTTTACATAGATGTCTAAAAGTTCTCTGGCGTCATCGGCCGTATGGCCATATTTTACGCCATCATACCTTGCCATGTTTGTGCTGGCCTCGGATTTAACCAATATATAATAGGTGGGAATTGCATATTTGGTTAATGGAAGATTAACATCGATGACTTTAGCACCGAGTTTTTTAAGCACTTCTATACCTTTATATATAATATCTATCGTTTCCTGTTCAACGCCCTGCTCAAAATATTCTTTGGGCACCCCAACAGTTACACCCTTTAAATCAGATTTTAAAAATTTTGTGTAATCAGGGACAGATTCGTCAGGGGTTGTGCTATCGTTTTCCGATTTACCGGCTATTGCGTTTAAAACTAAAGCAGAATCCTCAACTGTTTTTGTCAGTGGACCGATAGTATCGAATGATGAAGCATATGAAATAACTCCGTAACGCGGAACACGGCCGTAAGTCACTTTTAAACCAACGCATGAGCACAAACTTGCCGGTTGGCGGATACTTCCTCCGGTATCTGTTCCAATTGAAAAGATAGTCTGGTCAGCGGCAACGCTGGTTGCGGGACCGCCTGATGAACCTCCTGAAACCCTTTTTAAATCCCATGGATTTTTTGTCACGCCAAAATAACTTGTCTCGGAACTGCTGCCCATGGCGAACTGGTCTGTGTTTGATTTACCTAGTAGAACAGCGCCTGCTTTTTTAAGTCGGGCAGTTACATCGGCATCATATGGCGGGACAAAATTTTCAAGTATTTTTGAACAAGCTGTTGTCCTGATACCAGCTGTACTGATTATGTCTTTCAGGTTCATTGGTATACCTGCCAGCGGATTTACGAATTTTCCTTCCCTGTCGATTTTATCAGCTTGTTTCAGCGCTTCATCCTTTGTAACAGTAATATATGAACTTAGTTTATCATCAGTTTTTTCAATGCGGTCGAGGTACGCTTTAGTAAGCTCAGAAGAGCTGAACTTTTTTTTCTTTAACCCTTCATGTGCTTCTTTGATTGTAAGGTTAATCATTATTCATATTTACCATATGCGACAATGATGATTGTCGCCTACAGATGGATGGTTAAATTAAAAAACGCTCTTCACTTTTATCATATGATCTTGTATCTGTTGCGGTGTTTGCCTAAGAAGTTCATCAGTATATCCACATTTCTTATCATTATCTGAAAATAGGGCATTTTTTAAACCCGTTATTTGTGAAATTGCTTCAACGTTTTCTGTATTTACTTCATCTAGCATTTTAGCGTGCGATAAAATATCGGAAAGCTGTTTGCTAAATTTTTCCGTCTCCTCATCGGATAATTTAAGGCGGGCCAATTTAGCTATGTGTTTTACTTCTTCTTTACTGAGTTTCATATTTGAACGATATTACGAAATAACGAAGTAACGAAATAACATGGTTACGATACTACAAAAATCGAAATTCGAAAATCGAAAATCTAATAATGACTAAAATATTTAAATTTTAAAATTCGAAGTTCGAAGTTCGATTTTGCGAGCGAGGCGAGAGGTTGCGTCGTTGTTTCGTTTTTGATAAAATGGCATCAAGTAAAAACGAAAAAGATGAACATGGCAAAAACTATTCATAATATAGGTGCGAATTTCTTTTTCATTTTAGCTTTTTTGTATGTGTTTGCCGCGCTGGCTTTCAGAAATGATTATAATCCCGATATAATGATTTTTCTAATGCGGCTTCTCGATATACCTTTCGCCTTGATCGCGCTTCTGTACGGGGGAAGCGGGTTATATCTCCAGATCAATGAGGGTAAGGAAGAAACCGCTTCTGCCTGGAGCATAATTATTTTTGCCTTCTGCCTGATCCTTTTCGGAATTGTGGTGTTTGTGAATTTCGCGTTTCCTTCGGTATTATAGTGTGGAATTGGAACCTTGATTTACATGATTTTTGACCACGGATTTACAGGATTAGACTGTATTTAATGGAAACAGACAGTAGGTGAAATTATTGTATTTCAAAAATAAATCTGAATTCTTCAGCCAGATATTCAGTCTAATCCTGTTAATCCATCAAATCCGTGTAATCAGCGGTCATTTCATCGCCTTATAATTCGGCGCGTCTTTTGTAATTATGATGTTGTGAGGATGGCTTTCGTAAAGGCCGGCCGATGTTATTTGAACGAATTTCGCTTTTTTCTGGAGGGTCTGGATATCTTTACTTCCTAAATAGCCCATAGCTGATTTTAGCCCTCCGACAAGCTGGAATATTTCATGAGCCACAGGACCTTTGTATACAATATGACCCTCAATGCCTTCAGGCACGTATTTAGATTCTTCCTTAACGTCAGATTGCCCGTATCTTTCTTTGCCGCCCATGGACATAGCGCTCATTGACCCCATGCCTCTATACATTTTAAAGGTTTTTCCTTCGTGGTAAATCAGTTCGCCAGGGCTTTCTTTTGTTCCGGCAAACAGGCTGCCTATCATGACTGACGACGCGCCCGCGGCAATGGCTTTCGCGACATCTCCTGAATATTTTATTCCTCCATCAGCGATTACAGGCATATTGAATTTTTTCGCTTCTTTGGCGCAATTCATAATCGCTGAGAACTGAGGCGCGCCGACGCCAGTTACAACTCTTGTGGTGCATATGGAGCCAGGTCCAATTCCAACTTTTATTGCGTCGGCCCCTGCTTTGACCAAATCTTTCACCGCATCAGGCGTCGCAATATTCCCACCGATAACATCGATATTTTTATAGTTCTTTTTTATATATTTGATTGTTTCGATAACACCTTTTGAATGCCCATGGGCGGTATCGACAATAATCACATCAACGCCTGCCTTTACCAGTTTTTCAACCCTTTCTTCCATATTTCCCGCTGGGCCGACTGCAGCACCAACTCTGAGCCTCTTGTCTTTATCCTTGCAGCTTTCGGGATATTGCTTATTTTTTTCAATATCCTTTCTTGTGACAAGGGCCCTAAGTCTCATGTCTTTTTTATTGTTTACGATAATCAGTTTGCTGTGCTTGCTTTCCTCAAGTATGTCATTGGCTTTGCTCAACGTTATGCCTTCATAGGCAACAAGCAGGTTTTCAGCTTTGGTCATTCTGTCCTTAACCTTAAATTTGCTATGCTTGTGATAAAAATAATCGTTTGCTGTCACTAATCCCAAAAGTCTCCCTCCCACTTTGCCGGTATCGGTAATCGGTACAGCTTTATAACCATATTTTTCCCTTATCCTGTAAATATCTTCAATGGTATCAGTCGGTTTCGCACAAATCGGAGTAGTTATAAACCCATTTTCGAATCTTTTGACGCGCATCACTTCTTCCGCCTGGCTGTCAGGATCCATGTTTTTATGGATTATCCCGATTCCTCCATATAGAGCAAGTTCAATGGCAAGGTCATGCTCGGTAACTGTATCCATTGCAGCACTTATAAGCGGTATATTCAAATTTATATTGTGTGTCAGCTTTGTCCTGACATCAGTCTGTTTTGGCAAGACATCGGAATACTCGGGAAGGAGCAGTACGTCATCAAATGTAAGATGTAGATTTATATCGTTTTTTGGCATTTTATTGTTAAATTAAAAATTATATAAAACGATGTAACGAAGTAACGATGTAACTTTTTATCCAGTTATTTCGTTATTTCGTTATCTCGTTCTTTCGTTATAGTTTAAAGATATTTTCTATTATTTTACTTAAAATTCAGAAAAAGTCAAATGATTTTTGACCATGATTTTCTTGATTACTCTGATTATCAGGATAATTTCTTACTTTTTTCTGGCAATAGCGATTCCGCCCAAAATGCTGGAAAATATCAGAACCAATAATGCGGGTGGGCCGGTTTGTGCAAGCTCCATAGGTTGCGACGATGAACCGCCTGATCCTGAGCCGCTGGAAGCGGGAGAGCTTTCTCCAGAAACATCCTCCATTGTTACCCTGGGGCCCATATAAGTCCTACTATAGGTTGTGCCAGTTGGTTCGGCAGGTGAAGCCGAGCCAGCAGAAGTATCCGTAGCTTCTGTAACAGTTGAAGATGTGTCAGATGTAACAGAGCTTTCAGATGTTCCACTAGTTTCAGCAGGAACTGAAGGCCCGCTTAAAGCCGGCGGATTTGCCATTTGTTCTGAGGTCTGAAAATACTGCGCGTAAAAGGTTATTGTCTGGCCCGCGATTAATGTCTGAGGATTATCAGAACGGATCATATGATAAGGATATTTAATTTCTTTTTTGAGCACCTCTAAAAAATATACTCCTGCAGGAAAAGAGAATTTCTCACCACTTGATCCATTTCTTACAAGCTGACCATTATTGCTTGTGCCCTGATACAGATACCAGTTGCCGATATAAGGCTTATTATTTTCGTCATACACATTTATGATTATTGTTCCCTGATTATTCACCTCAGCCATAAATGCTGAAGCAGGAAAAGCAAATAGCAGAAAGATTATCAGGATCATATATTTAAGCGGTTTCATATTTTTATGGTTATGTGCTAGGAGGATTATTTTAACTTTTAATCAGATTAAAGCAAATATAAATTGAAAAAATCGAAATTCGCCATTCGGCCTCGCCGTTCGAGGCCCCGTCTTCGACCCTGAGCTCAGACCCGAAGGGAGGCCCTCAGGCCCGAGCGGGAGCTCATGGCCGAGAGGAAAATCGGTAAGTGAGCGTCTTACGTTATGCGTCTGCGAAAAGCGTACCGTCTAACGTCTGGCGTCTAACGTATAACGGAAATACAAGACGCAAGACGTTTACCGCCAGACGGTACGCACATCGCGAACGTAAGACGCCTGACGCAAAACAGCACACATTTCGCGAATAATAAGCGAAAACCGATACCCCCATAGACAGGCGGGAAGTTCGATTTTTTTTGTTAAAAAAAACTGGTTTGGCAATTAATAACGTAATTATGCTAAAATAGCTAAGCTTTAATTATAGACAAAATGACCAAAGAACCTAAAAAATTATTCAGTTATTTTTATTCGGCAAAGGCGCTTTACATAGGAATACCAGTTGTCGCTGTTGTAATTCTTTTTGCCCTTTACAGTTTTATCCCTTTACCCAATATTGCGGATGGTTATTTGCCTGATGAAGTCAGAAAAGTCACTTACAATGCGCCTCTTACCATACATTTCAGCCAGCCAATGAATAAGTTGAGCGTTGAAGCGAATTTTTCTGTTAATCCTAAGCTTGATGGTGAATTTAAATGGATAGATTACAAGACTTTAGAATACACGCCTAAAATCGCGCTGAATATCGACGACGAGTACCGCGTTACAATAGGTGCAAATACGAAAAACTTGTATCTTAAGTCTTTTGGCGCAGATTTCACTTTGCGTTTTATTGTGACTGGTCCTCCGTATGTTAAATTCATTTCACCTTACCCATATACTGAAAAAACTAAGGGGCAGAGGCCACAATGGATGGGACAACCAATTGAGGGGCCAATAGTAAATCCTATTGAGGGGCCAATTGAAGACCCAATTGATGTGTTAGAGAGTAAGAATGCCGATTATACAGAATCTATTTCAGCATCAAAAGAACCAGAATTAATCATAATTCCAAAAGACCAGAAGATAACCGTGATGTTCGACAGGCCGATGCGCGAACTTACTACAATCGACGAAAGCGCTTCAACCCAGAATATCCCTGAACTTGAAATAACGCCCTCGGTAAAAGGTTCTTATCGATGGATCGGTACAACGGCTTTTCAGTTTATACCCGATGAATGGGTGATGGGGACAACTTATACCATCAAACTTCCGAAAGGCATAACAGCTTTGGATGGCGGAAAGACAGAGGATGAGATTGTATGGAAGCTAGCTACTGATTCGCCAAAAATAATAAACAGTGATCCGGCTGATAAATACGATGCTTTTCCGGTCAACGGTAATATCACGCTGACATTCAATCAGGCAATGGATTTGGATTACATAAAACCAGGCAACAATGTACTTTTGTATCCAAGTAATGATGCTGATGCGGCAAAAAATCCCAAACAGGATGGATTTTTTAATACTGAAGTAATTTATGGCAAAGATGAAAAAGGGAAAACCGATAATTCGATCTTGGTTTTTAAGCCAGAGTTCCCATACCTGTATAACCAGGACTACAAGCTGGTAATAAAATCCGGTCTTGAAGGAGGAGCTTATAAACTTGGTGAGGGATATGGAGACCGATTTATGGAGGAAGATGTTACGATAAATTTCCGTACCATAAAAAAACCCGGGATTGTAAGTTTCACACCAGCTAACGGTGACCAGAATTATCCCAACAATTATATAAGCATAGATTTCGCATCCCCGATGACAAAGGAACTTATCGAAGGGCTTTTTGTAATCACGCCAAAACCTGAAAAAGAACCTGACGTATCTGTTTACGAAGTAAAAACAGAAAAAAATGGCACTGTGTGGGAAGCGACAATTTCTTATGATTTGGAGCCGAGCAAAAGTTATGTTTTTGAATTCAAAGGGCCTTATAAGGATAAATTCGGCAACACGTCTGAGAAGGGCTTTAAGACATCCTTTAAAACCGCACCGAAAAAACCGTTTTTAAGCCTGCTTATACAGGATAGTTTCGGACTTTTTATGAACGGACTTGGGCCGATATATACAATTAAGAGCATCAATGTAAACACGGCCGACGTTAAATATTGCGCTTTGTCTGAACAGGAATTTTTTGAGATCAATAAAAAATATGGATGGTACCAGTATCACTGCGCTGAACCGGAGAAGAAAACAATTGAAGTGAAAAGCAAATTAAATTCCATGAATTTCCTTGACCTTGATTTACGAGATGTGTTTGACAAAGAATTCGATAATGGGATTTATTTCTTTGAAGTTAGTTCGAGACAATATACGAATGAAAATAAGGAACCTGTTCGTTTTTACCAGACATTTTTTGTAAGCGATACAAATCTCACGCTTAAAAAATCCGGTCAGGACCTTCTTGTATGGGCAACAGATTTAAAAACCGGTAATCCTGTATCCAGGGTGAATATAAAAATAATATCTTATCAAGGCAAAGAACTGCAGAGCGGAGTAACTGACGGCAACGGCTTATATAAAATAGCTAAAGAATTCAGTGACAATATATATGTTATAGGCACAAAGGCTGTTGAGAACGAAAACCGATGGAGCATGGTGAGCCAGTACTGGAGCAATGGCATCCAAACATGGGAATATGGCCTTAACGGTGAATGGGTAGGTTTAAATGAGCCTCGCATTTACATTTACACGGAGCGCCCGCTTTACAGGCCAGGTGATGAGATTTTTTATAAAGGTATATACCGTTTAGACAATGACGCAAAATTAACACTGCCTGCAGATAAAAAAGTCCGCGTGGCGCTTGAGGATCCCGAATATAATGAGATAAGTTCCGAAGAGATCAAAATTCTTTCCGACGGTTCTTTCAGCGGTTCATTCAAGCTTGCCGAGAATGCCAGGCTTGGGCAATACAACCTGTACGCGGAAACAATTGGGCATATGAACCCTCAAAGATTTTACACATATTTCTTTACCGAAGAATATAAAAAGCCGAAATTCAAGGTCGAAGTTTTAGGGTCGGAAACGGATTATGTCCAGGGCGACAGCGTTTCTATGGATGTGATGGCAAATTATTATTTCGGCGGAGCCATTCAGGGAGGTAAAGTTACCTGGACATTGATGAGGGAACCGTATATTTTCACCAAATATAAGGGTGAGGATTATTATTCATTTGGCGCATGGAGAGGATTTGAATGTTATTGGGGCTATTGCAGTTCCTCGACGGAAATCGTAACTGAAGGAGAAGATGTATTGGATCAGAATGGCAAATTTCATTTAATTCTGCCAAAAGACGAAAAAGCTGAAAAAGGGCAAAGTTATTTATACACATTTAATGCTATGATAACAAATAAGGATGGGGAAGTTGTCAGCAAAAAAGAAACATTCATTATCCATCAGGGCACATATTACATTGGACTGAGCCCGAAAAACTATATAGCAGAACCTGGAGGAAAATTACAACTAAAAGTCGTAACAGTTTCCTCAACTGACGCAAAAATTGTTTCCGATAAAAAAATATCGCTCGAGCTTTATCAGGAAAAATGGAACACGGTTAAAAAACAGGGCGTTGACGGGAATTTTTACGATGAGAGTGTACGTGAACTTGTTTTTGTAAAAAAACAATCTGTGACTTCATCATCCGAACCTGTTGAAGCTGAAATCGATCTTGATAAAAATATGGAAGGAGGAAGCTATGTTATACAGGCAAAAGCTTCCGAAGGCGGAAACGAAATACTTTCTGAAGCGAATTTTTATGTTTCATCCACCGAGTGGGTGAACTGGGGTTCTTTTAATAACAGCAGGATGGAACTTGTGCCCGATCAGCCGGAATATATTGTCGGCGGGAAAGCTAAGGTACTTATAAAATCCCCATATGGCACAAAAAAGGAACCTGTAAAGGCGCTGGTGACATATGAGCGCGCGGGCATCCAGCATTATGAGATTATTGATATTAAATCAAATTCAGACACCATTGAAATTCCAATAACTGAAAACATGACACCTAATGTCTATGTGTCGGTAATGGTTATCAAAGGAACAGGTGAAAATTTTGACGCTTTTGTGGCAAATAACAGCAAGGAAAGATTGCTTGCACGCCAGAAATCGCTGGGTTCTGATATTAGTAAACTTGAATCTGAAATAAGCGATTTAAAATCATCGACTGATGAAAGCGCCTCAAATAGAAACAAAATCCTGATTTCCAAAAAAGAACTCGAACTTACTGCGCTAAAAAAAGAATTAGATGATGTGAACGGCGTATTGGATAAAGCAAAAAGCGCAACTTCAGATACCATTGATTACAGTTTAATTAAGCCTGATTTTAAGCTCGGCATAGTAAATCTGCCCGTAAATAAAAGGGAGCATAAGATATTCATTGACCTTAAAACCACTAAACCAAGCTACGAGGTGGGTGAAAAAGCTACGATTGAGATACACACTCTTGATTACCAGAATCGCCCCATTCCTGCGAATGTGTCTTTGGCGGTTGTAGATGAAAGCTTACTTGCCTTAGTTGCTAATCAAAAAGTTGATCCTCTTAATTATTTCTTCGGCCAGCGTGCGCTTCAGGTCAGCACTTCCGCGAGCCTGACCCTGCATATGGACAGGGCGAACATAAAATCCCAGCAGGGCGCGAAAGGCGGTGACGGAGGCGGTTCAGAATTATTTGAAAAAAAGCGAGGTGAATTTAAAGACACCGCCTACTTTAATCCTTTAGTCAAAACTGACGCCGGCGGTTACGCAAAAGTCGAATTTGAACCGCCTGATAACCTTACGACATGGCAAATTTGGGCAGTTGCCTCCGCAAATGAAGATAATTTTGGTATGGCGACACAGGATTTTGTGGTCAAAAAACCGCTTGCAGTTACTTCCATATTACCAAGATTCGTCATTAGCGGCGACTCTCTTGCTATCGGCGCGCTTGTTCATAATCAATCCGGTAAGGATCTGGAAACCACCATCAGCGTTAAAGTAACTGGCCTTACCATAAAAGGCAGTGCTAAAAAAAGCTTGTTTATAAGAAATGGCGGAAGCGAACGCACGGATTTCCAGGCTGAAACAGATCCAATAAATTTTGACACAAACGCTTCTGTGGAGTTCTCCGCGAGCGATGGCAATAAGCTTTCCGATACAGTTGTTTATACTTTGCCAGTAAAAACTTTCGCTTACCCCGAAGTTGTGGCAATTAACGGAATAGTGGATACTACGCAGACTGAAAAAATCCGTATGCCTAAAGACATTGAACCTAATATGGGGGGACTTGATATAAAAGTCGGAGGCAGTATACTTACGAAATTTATAAAACAATTTAAAGCTTTGGCGGATTATCCGTATGGATGCGCCGAACAGATAACAAGCCAGATATTGCCTACGCTTATCCTGTTTAATCAGTCTTTGAAAAATACTGAAACCGATTTATTTAAGTTAATCAATTCCGACAAAGAAAAGAGCAAAAAAATCATTGAGAAAGTTTTACAGACACTTTCCAAATTCCAGCAATTTGACGGAGGCTATGGTTTCTGGGAGGGGGATCCTTACAGTAACCCGATCCTGACGTCATATATATTGTATTCTCAGCGATTGGCATCACTATCTGGCTTTACCATCAGCGACAATAGCTTTGATCTCGCTATACAGTATTTGTGGCAACGTCTGAATTCCAAAGACGATCGATATAAATTAACCTCAGATGAGAGAGCGTTTATATTGTGGGTTTTAAGCGAAGCGGAACAAAATGATACTGGCATGACTTTATCGCTTTTCGAGAAAAGGGATGAAATGTCCTTATACGCCCAAGGGCTGATGATGATGAATTTAGAAAACCTGGTAAATGCGGGCCAAAAAAGCGTTGAGCCGTTTATAGAAAAACTGAAATCCGAAATCGTATCAAAACAGATATCCGAAGACAGGACCGTGCATTTTGAGGAAGTCTCGAATTCATGGTGGGACCTGAATACTAACAGGCGCACAAACGCGATAATCCTGATGGCTTTAAACAGGGATGACCCTGAAAATCCAATTTTGCCGAATATGGTCAATTATTTTGTTTCGACAAAGGATCAAAGTTACATGATAAACACACAGGAAACCGCATGGGTTCTGATGTCTATGCTCGAATACGAGCAAAGCCAGGAAATCCTTAATGCTGATTTCTCATTCAGCACGATAGTGAATAATAAAGAGATCATCAAAGGCGCGATAAACTCAAAGAACCTTGAGCAGATTTTTGAAAAAGAACTTGCCTTAAACCAGCTTTTATCCGTTGAAAACATCAATGAAATAACTTTCCAGAAAGACGGTAAAGGACAGATGAATTATGATATGGAACTTAAATATTACCTGCCTAATGAGGTCATTTGGCCAATGGAAAAAGGTTTCTTTGTTTCAAGGAACTATTATGAATTTAATACGACTGAAAAGAACAAAGTGGCGAAGGATATAAAGTCAGGCGAAATCTACCGCGGAGAGCTTAATATCATAGTTCCGGAGGATATGTATTACGCTGTAGTCGAAGAGCGCCTGCCCGCAGGATTTGAAGCGATTAATTTTAATCTTGAAACCACTGACGCCAGCCTTCAGTACAAGCTTGAACAGCAGTTAAAGCCCAGACCAGGTGAGTATTACTGGTACGATAATCCGCTTTGGTACTTCAACCATACTGAAATGCGCGACGACCGCGTCCTTCTCTTCGCCGACTATCTGCCACGTGGCGTTTACACCTACAACTTTCTTGTCCGCGCCGGCCTTCCAGGCAAATACCACCACCTGCCCGCATCCGCTTACGAGATGTACTTTCCGGAAGTGTTTGGGAGGACAGGTGGGGAGTTTACGGAGGTGAAGGAGTAATTATAAAATATGATAAAAATTGACCTTATGTACAATACTAAGTCATTTAAAATATTATATGATTGAATTACAAAAATTATCTGGCGAAGAAATAATACAATTGTATTCCAATTTAATTAAAGAATTGAAAAGGAGGTCAATAATTAGAACAAAAAATATTATAGGGGATTTAGGTGAGCATCTTGCAATTTTTCATTATAATAATACTCCTGGGCTGCCTAACCTTCAGGCCGCACCACCAGGCACTCAAAATGTCGATGCAATTAGTAGGAAAGGTGAACGATATAGTATTAAATCGACGTCTGGAAATTTAACTAGTGTTTTTTATGGTTTAAATGAAGTTGATTCTAAGGAGGTGGAAAAACAAAAGTTTGAATATGTAATTATTGTTAAATTTAATCATGATTTTGAATTAGAAAAGATAGTTGAAATCAATTGGGAACAATTTTTGAAATATAAAAAGTGGCATAAGACAATGCGAGGCTGGAATATAGGTGTTTCAAAAAGATTATTAGATGAAGGTAAGTTGATTTTTGAAAAATAATGACTCGGCATTATATATAGCTATTGTCTAAACTATATCGCAAATTAACAATGACCTGGAAAACCGAAGCCAATCAATGATACTCTCTGCGCCATATTCGGCCCCCGAACATTTCCTGTCATCTTCGGGCAACGACCCCGCCCCGTTTGTCATCTTCGGGCAACGACCCGGAGATCTCTTCTGATTGTCCGGGGATAGTGGGTGAGATTCCCGGGTTAAACCCGAGAATGACAGAAAGCGGTCCGAGAATGACAATGAGAAAAGCCCAAGAATGACAATCGGTTTACCAATCTTCCGCCAAGTCTTCCCAGTTTGGATTATCTGTTTCGATTAATTCTATTTTCCATTTCCGTAACCATTTCTTTAGATTCTTTTCCCTTTGGATAGCGTAACTGATGTCATCCGTGTCTTCATAATAAACTAGCCTATTCATGTTGTATTTGGAGGTGAAACAATTGTTTTCCTTATTCTTATGCTCAAATACTCGGCGTTCAATGTCGTTAGTAACTCCGATATATAACCTTTTAGATTTAGACGCCATTATGTAAACACTATACAATCTTTCCCATTTCATAATCACAAATTCATTTAATTAAAAAGAGGAGGTTAGGATAGTCAGTTTAGATTCCCGGGTCAAGCCCGAGAATGACAACAGGGAGTATTTGCCTAATCTAAGCTTTTGTATTAAACTTATAGCTAAATAAACAATACATATGCCTCAAAATTGCGAAGTACTCAAATTAGATGATTATAGAAAATTACCTATTGGTTCTCTTGTTCATGGAACCGTTACTGTCGATGACAGAAAAATTTCGGTTGAAGTTACTGTTGGTAAAGGATCACCTGAATTGACTGCTGAGCAACATCTTTCAATAATTCAGGCGCAATTAAATGGTGAGTCAGATGTTGATGAGCCGATGGATGAAAAAGGTGTTGTAGTAGAAAAAATAGAATTGCCAGATAAAGAGCCGACGCGCGTACTTAGCGGCACTTATTGGAGGACTTTGGAAGGCGGGCAAGAAGATTCTGTAAAAGAAAAGCGAACCACAATTAGCAGAATATTAAGTAAACTAGGTTTAGGATAAAAAAATCGACTAAATATTATTTAAAAATAATATTGATTTTTTTTATGGTAAGGTTATAATCTGGCTCTGAAATTTTATTGCCCTCTCTATGAAACCAAAAAATGCCCTAGCTGAAGCTTCCGCCTCAGACATTAACCAAAAACAGCCTCTTGCTCAAGATTCTGCCCTAGACGCTGATCCAGATTTTGTTGAGATAAGATTCGGTGAAATCCCCGGAAGATGTCGTATTATAAATGCGATAAGAAGAAAACTTGGGAATTACTTTTTTGAGACCGGTATTGAAATGAGCCTACTCACACGGTCAGCAGACATGGATGCAGATGGGATACCATATATTGTGGTGGCAATGAATCGCAAGATTGAATATGTATCGGTAAATGATATAGCCATTGATTCATCATCACTTTCAGATAAAGAAAGGAAATTATCACCCCTTGAGCAAAGAACAAAACTATGGGATATGCTTAATATCAAATATACTTAAGCTATATATTTAGCTAAGCATAAAGTGGATAAAATTAGAAATATCAGATTTCTATTTAAACAGTTTAGTCCACTCTCTTTTTTCACGTTTCTTCCAATCTCCTTTATGGTACACATAGCTGACGATGAGTGGTAGGACGCTTGTTGCCTCAGCGAAGACCATCTGTTCGTAAACAGTATCCACCTTTCCCCAGGATGACGCCTCTTTAAGTGTAGAGCTTGAGCACGCGCCGTCACGAACATCCGCAACAGTGATCTGGATAGCGAATTGATGCATTGGCACTTCTTTTCCCAATACCTCAGCGCATACAACGGTATCCTGTGCGAAGTTTTTCGGGACACCGCCGCCCACCATAAACAAGCCAGATGTCTTTGCTTCCATTTTTATCTGAGTAAGCTCTAGAAAATCTTTCACAGAATCAATTGATACATGCGGTTTGCCTTTATTTTCCCATTGATGTAAGACAAGGCCGAAACCAGCGCTTGAATCTGAAAATGCGGGGCAGAAAATAGGCACATTGTGTTCGTAAGCGACCTGAACAAGCGAATCCTTTTTCTTTGAATGAGTTGTAAGGTATTTCCCCATCTCCTTTATGAATTCTCGGGATGAATAAGGCCGTTTTTCCAAAGAATCAGCTATTACTTTAATCGTCTTATCGCATTCCTGCAGTTCCTCTTCGTCAATAAACGTGTCATATATGCGGTCAACGTATAATTCACGCAGTTTCCTGTCATCCACATGAGGAGTGCCTCTGTAATGTTTAAATCCAAGCGCTTCAAAGAAATCCATATCAACAATGGAAGCGCCAGTCGCGACGATCACATCTATCATATTTGCTTTCACCATATCAACATAAACCTGCATGCATCCGCCTGCGCTGGTGGAACCAGCTAAGGTAAGCATGTTTGTGCATCCATCTTCTTTTATCATCATATTCAGAATATCCGCGGCGCGCGCTGTGTCACGGCTTGTAAAGGACATATCGCGCATAGCGTCAATTATTTTTGTCGAATCAATGGCTTTGATGTCGATATGCTTAATGGTCTCTTTGAGAAGTTCTTTTTTACTCATATTAACTTGGGTTAAAAAATCGGTAAGCAAGTATTTTATAAATTAATTTTGAAGCCAGAAAATCTGATGATTTTTCTTTGGGATTCGGAGCAAGCTCAACCACGTCAAACCCGACCAGGTTTTTGGTTTTGATGACTTCTTTTAGTAAGTCCAATACTTCATAATATCCAAGCCCGCCCGGTTCCGGAGTTCCTGTAGACGGGAGGATAGACGGATCAAAGACATCGAGGTCGATTGTGATATAAACATTATCCGTCAGCAGTTTTACAACATCCTGTATCCAGTTTTTGTTATTGCGGATTTTTTCTGCGTAGAAAATTTGATTTGCGTCGATATTATCAAGCTCCTCTTTATCCATACTTCTTATGCCGACCTGTACGACAGGGCATAGTTCTTTCGCGCGGGCCATCACGCAGGCGTGATTGTATTTCGAACCCTGATATTCATTACGCATATCGGAATGCGCGTCGAGCTGAAGTACTGTAAGGTTTTTGATATTTTTTGCGTAAGCTGAAATCGTACCGATGCTTACAGAATGCTCTCCGCCAAGAAGGCATGTGATTTTTTCCTTATCTATATATTCACCGACAATTTTTTCAGTTAATTCAGCTCCTTCTTCCGGGGTTTTGTAGATCAGTGGTTTTGTTGTATGTATACCTATAGTATAAGGTTCGGAATTGGTTTCTATGTCGAAAAGTTCCATATTCGCGGACGCATCCAAAATAGCGGCCGGGCCTTTATCAGCTCCCTTGCCCCAAGTGCTTGTACCGTCGAAGGGAACCGGGATTATAACCACTTTCGACCCATCGAGGTCGCTGTAGCGGGCCGGAATATCACCGTAGTTCATTTAAATAGAATTAAAATAACAACATATAATTTAGGGAAAAATCATTTATATGTAAAGATAATTCTGAGTATTAATTACGAAATTGTTATTTGTTTAATGTAATCTCTTATTTACTAAAACTCCAAGTACCAAGTTCCAAACCCCAAGCATCAACATCAAATTCAAAACCAAGTTGGGACTTGGAGTTTGGATCTTGGAGTTTTAACAAGGTTTGGCATCACTAAGACAAAATTTTAATTTCATAACACATCAGGCTTTTTTTCCATTTTTCGTCGCCAGCTTCCCCTTCCAAATCTTATCAATATTGACCCGGTAAATGTTGTTGTATTTTTCAAGTTCATCGGGGCCGGCGTATTTGAGTACGTCCAGTTCTGGCGCAAACATTTCGCTAAAGCGGTCACGTCGGCGAATTATGCGGGTTCGTCCCTCTTCGTCAATCATGACAACGGCAGCCCGTTTAATGGTGTTGAAGTTGCTGGACATAACCTGGGCATAAGCCCCCACGTCCATAATGGCAAGGATGTCCCCTGCCTGAATTTTGGGCATGCCGATGTCTTTGACCAGAATGTCCCAGGCGTCACAGGTATTTCCTGCAATGGTGAGATTGTGAATCCGTCTCTGGCTTAACTTTGAGGCCGGAAGGATATCGTATTTGATCCCCGTTTGAATGATGGTGTCTGGGACAAAGTTGTAGCTGGAACCGTCTGCAATAACCATGCGCTTATTAAGTCCAAGCCGTTTCTTGGAAATCACACGCGTGAGGCCGATGCCCGCATTTAATACAATGCTTTTTCCTGGCTCAAATATCAGGCGGGGCGGAATAATGCCTGTGCGTTCACAGAGCTTTTGAAAATAACGGGGAAAATCTTTCATGTCTTCGATCGGAAATGCGTGTTCTTCGCCGATGGCAGCTGGAAATCCTCCGCCAAGGGAAATGGTCTTAACCGGGATTCCGCGGTCCTGGCATTTTTTGGTGAGCTTTGCAAAGACGCGCGCCGCCATTTTATAGATACGCGGATTTCGCACATAACCACCCATGAAATGAAATCCCTGAAAATCCACATAGGGGCTTTTGCGCGCAGCCTCGATGGCCCGATCCACGTATTTAATGGGAATCCCATATTTATTGCCACGTGTCGAATAAGGTCCTAAATCCAGCATGGGATTAATACGGATGCAGACATCGATGTGTTTCTTCAGTTTTTTGGCAGTGATGGCAATGTTCTCGATTTCCTCCATACTGTCAGCCGTGATGGACTGCACGCCGATTTTGGCCGCAAAATGAATATCGTTTTGAGACTTGTAAAGATTGGTGAAAGTTAGCTGTTTGGGGTGAAAGTCCGCCAGAAGGCCCAAAATCAGTTCGCCCACGCTCGAGCAATCAAGCTCAAAGCCCTCTTTACGGGCAAGTCGCAGGATTTCAAGATTACTGTTGCATTTAACCGCGTACTGGAGGCCGATTTGCGGGCCAAACACTTTTTTGAATCGACGGAGCCGTCTGAGGATTTCGCTTTCCACCATCACATAAAGAGGGGTGCCGTATTCATTGATAATGGCATCAACAGGCGTTCCCTCAATTGTCATCATGCCGTGTCTGTCTTGGCCCACAAATGCTGCCCACCGGTCGCGCAGGTAGCGATTCGACATGGGCTTGCTTGGGGGTTTGAAGAAAGACTTGCGTTTAAACATCAGAAGAAACCATTAAGAAAATTGACGAGATTCATAATAATTTCGCTGAGAAGAATGTCAAGCAAATTCCCTATACCTTATTATATATAGGCATAAATTCGAAATCCAAAATCCGAAATCCGAAATATTTCGAGTTTCGAGTTTCGAATTTCAAATTTTTAAAATCTCTTGCATTTAAAAATACAGTAATGTACAGTAATTCATGAAATATTGTTTTTCATACATTACATGATTTCTATACTAAAAGAATTCGGGAGAGGACAAGTTACTTTGCCAAAGAAATGGAGGGATAAATATAAGACTAAAGTATATGTGGCAAAGGAAACTTCTCAGGGGCTTTTGATAGTGCCTTTTACCGATGAGTCCTTAAAAATAAATGAGCATAAATTAAAAGAAGAGACAGAGAGTAAACATCCTTTGAGTTTTTTCAGACGTAAAACTATAGGAAAGGAGAGGTAATTGTTTTAACAAAACAAAAATAAAATAAAAAGGGACCTTGCATGTGCACTGTGAGGTCTCTTTTTTATATTTTATTATTACAAGATTACAAACGCTCATCCCGCAATGCGGGATTCGCTATTACAATATTCAAAGATTAATCTTGTAATTTTATAATCTTGTAATATTGTAATAAGATATAAATTTGACATTTGGATTTAGCACTCTATAATGAGGAGTGCTAATTTGGATTTAAGATTTATGTTGTAAGATTAAAGTTGTATATTTATTCATAGATTAAAGTTCTTAAATCTTACAATTTACAACTTAAATCTATTCGTATGAATTTAAACAAATTCACAATCAAATCAACTGAGGCACTGCAAGCTTCACAGGAGATGGTGGTAAATCTAAATCAATCCCAAATTGAAACCAGCCATTTGTTGCTTGCGTTGATTTTACAGAAAGAAGGAATAGTGCGTCCGATACTGGAAAAACTTGGAACTGATCTCGATAAGTTGGAATCTGATTTACGGAATAATCTATCAAAATTGCCGACTGTTATTAATGCGAGAATCGTAATAAGCCATGAACTTAACAAAGTCCTTAACTTAGCTGAAAGCGAAGCTAGGGAGCTATCCGATGAATTTGTTTCCACTGAGCATATTTTACTCGCAATAACAAAAGATACGAAACTTCTGTCGGTTTCACATCGCGATGTTTTAAAGGTAATGAAGGAATTACGAGGTTCGCACAGGGTCGTTGACCAGGACCCTGAGACCAAATATCAGTCTCTCCAGAAATACACGACTGATTTCACCGCTTTGGCCCGCGCGGGTAAACTCGACCCTGTGATAGGCCGAGATGATGAAATAAGAAGGACGATGCAAATACTTTCCAGACGCACAAAAAACAACCCAGTACTTGTCGGCGAAGCTGGGACCGGAAAAACCGCGATTGTGGAGGGCTTGGCTCAACGTATCGTCTCAGGTGATGTGCCAAACACACTGAAAAACAGGAAAATATTATCACTTGATCTCGGCGCGCTTATAGCCGGCTCGAAATTCCGAGGGGAATTTGAAGACAGGCTTAAAGCAGTGCTCAAAGAAATAGAAGATTCAGCCGGCGAAGTGATACTTTTTATGGATGAACTACACACAATAGTCGGCGCGGGCGCCACGGAAGGCGCGATGGACGCGTCTAATTTATTAAAACCAGCCTTGGCGCGTGGCAGACTGCATGCGATCGGCGCAACCACTTTAAAAGAATACAGAAAATATGTTGAAAAAGACGCTGCCCTTGAACGAAGATTCCAACCGATCATGGTCCTTGAGCCGACCAAAGAAGACACGATTGCGATTTTACGCGGAATAAAGGAAAAATATGAGGTGCACCATGGCATACGCATAACTGACGCCGCGATACTTGCCGCGGTCAATCTTTCTGTTCGTTATATCGGCGACAGGTTTTTACCGGATAAGGCAATCGACCTTATTGATGAAGCAACTTCAGGACTTAGAATTGAACTTGAAAGCAAACCGGTTGAACTCGATCAACTGCATCGAAAAATAATGCAGCTAGAAATCGAACGCGAAGCGTTGAAGAAGGAAAAAGATGAAAATTCACGCGAGCGCCTTTCAAAGATCACGGGTGAAATAGAAAATCTGAAAGAGGAAGCTAAAGTAATTGAGATCAGATGGCGCGATGAAAAAGACATGATAGAGGGTTATAACCTTGCCAAAGAAAAACTCGACCAGTTTAAAATCGAAGCAGAACGTTTTGAAAGACAGGGCGACCTTCAGAGAGTCGCTGAAATCCGTTATGGGAAAATGCCCGAGCTTGAAAAGAATCTGAAAAAATTTGAAGAAAATCTTAAGAAAAAACAGGGTGAAAAAATGCTTCTGAAACAAGAGGTGACTGAAGAAGATATTGCTACTGTAGTTTCCAGATGGACTGGTGTTCCTGTATCTAAAATGCTCGAAACCGAAACTCAGAAGCTTTCTAAAATGGAAGAAATTTTGGAAAGCAGAGTCATAGGACAGAAGAACGCCATCGCGTCTGTATCGAATGCTGTACGAAGGGCGCGCGCTGGAATTTCTAATCCGGATAGGCCCATAGGTTCATTTATTTTTATGGGGCCAACAGGAGTTGGAAAAACAGAACTAGCCAAAGCGCTTGCTGAATTTATGTTTAACGATGAAAAATCTATTATCAGGATAGATATGTCCGAATACATGGAGCGCCACTCAGTTTCCCGGCTTATCGGCGCGCCTCCTGGATATGTTGGCTACGAAGAAGGTGGTCAGCTTACTGAAGCAGTGCGCAGAAGGCCGTTCAGCGTCGTGCTTTTTGATGAAATAGAAAAAGCGCATCCGGAAGTCTTCAATATCCTGCTCCAGGTTTTGGATGAAGGCAGACTTACAGATGGCAAAGGCAGGACGGTCGATTTCAAAAATACACTTATTATAATGACCAGCAATTTAGCCGGTGATGTGATACAGCGATATGCCGTTGATACCTCATCCAAAGACATGATGATGGCCAAACTTGAGAAAGATGACAAGAAAAAGGCCAAAGCTTATGAAGATGCTCGGAAAAAAATGGTAAATGAAGTCCATGAAGTTTTAAGGAAAGCATTTAGACCAGAATTTTTAAACCGAGTTGATGAAATAATCATTTTTGAATCGCTAACTATTGAAGAAATTACACGAATTGTGGATATCCAAATTGCTGAGATGCAGGAACGCCTTCGTGGGCATAAAATAATGATTAAGATTACAAAGAAAGCAAAAGAGCTTTTTGCAAAAAACGGTTATGACCCACAGTATGGCGCGCGGCCACTTAAAAGGTATATTCAACAGGCTATTGAAAATCCATTGGCTTTAAAAATAGTTGAAGGAAAAGTTACCGAAGGCTCGGAGGTCAAGGTAGATGAGAAAGAGGGTGAAATTATAATTCATTAAACAAGGCTACGTTTTGGTGTAGGTAAACCTATTCTTCGCAATGCTTCATCAAGCATACGTCGGTGACCAGAGCTTAATTCTAGATATTTGGAATAATTTTTCTGTAAGCGCCGTAGATCCGCCACGTTTTTTATGTTGTAATATTTTTTTAGATTAGCTAACAGTCTATTTATATCTGCCGGATCACCATCAATATAAATAAAAAAGTCATCAATCAATAAGTTTTTTATTTTGATATGAGGATCTTTATATTTTTGTAAAGAATCTAATGGAATACGAAATTGACCCCCTCCTTTATCCAAAGGTTCAGTTTCCAGAATTTTTAATAGTATTGCAAAAATTTTACCGCGGATTTCCTTCAACTCATTTTCAATGTGCATTTCAGATCCCATTTGTTCTTCAAGATTACATACATCATGCCTCATTTTTAAGACCATCATTAAATTTTTTTGTGTTGAAGGCTGCAAGAATTCTAAATTTGCAGATACAGATTCCAGAAGAAATTGCTCTAAATCAATCATTTCCGCTTCATGTCTTTTAGTCATAATTAAAAATTAGGGGATAGTATATAATTCTAGCATTTTTTTTATTTTTTGTTAATTGAAATGCTTATTGAAAAGGATGGGGAGATTATTATTATATAATTTTACATTTTTCATTTTATATTTAGCATTTTTCATTTTTTCTTGAACCTTAAATCAGAAGAGTCTAGACTTATCTCCAATCCATTTTTATCTGTTTAATTTTAAACCGTGACAGAGAATAAAGAACTGGAATTCAACATACATGGTGAAATGCGTGAACCTGAGTTTAGGGGGTTAACATATTATCATTTATTTTTACAAGTCAATGAAATGGATTGGGTAAGAGGACGAATTAAAGTTCTAGTCCCTGTAGACAGAATTTCTAAAGTTATGGAAATAGCTTCAAAATCAAATTTTGAATTAGCATAGCAATAATTTATTTTTCAACAATTATATATATGCCTTCACCACTTAATGAATCTGCAAACCAGCCTGAAGCGCTTTCTGATGAGATTAGGAAATTATCCGATGAATTTGCTAAGCTCAATGAAGAAGAAATCAGTCGTTTTTCAATTGCAAAAAGATATGAAGATTTTGGGCCACCCAATTTTTTTGCAATGGCTTCGATAGAAAGAAGAATGAAAAAAATTCGCGACAGGATTTACGATGTCATGAGTAAACTCGCAGAAATCAATCCGGAACATCCATTAGTTAAAGATTTTCTCCAACAATTTAAAGATTCCCTCCAACAAAAGAAAGCCGTATAATCACTTTTGTAATATAGATAAAGCCATTAAAAGCAGTCTGGCAAAAAGCGTAAAAGGTAAAGATTTTATATTGAAATTTCCTCAGGCCGAGGAATAGAATGAAGGAAATAAATATTTTTCATGATGCCAAAAAAGAAACCCATCATCGCGGTTGCCCCGATTGAGTATTTTGACATACATAAGGGGCATAATTTAGAAAAGATTAAAAAATATATCGGTCTGGCTAAAAAGGCCAAAGCTGATATCGTCTGTTTTCCGGAATCCTGCATCAAACGGCATGGCAGTTTGGTTATCACGGATAAATTCATCAAATCCATCCAGGAAGAATGCAAACGGAACGGCATCTGGTGCATAGTAACCGAGGATATTGCGGCTGGAAAGAAGACTTATAACATGTCGATCCTGATCGACAGGCAGGGTAAAATCAAAGGGGATTACAAGAAAATAAATATTTATGGCGATCGCGCTACTCCGGGCAATCAAGTTAAAGTATTTCAGACTGATTTCGCCAAGATCGGCATTGCGATTTGCTGGGATCTTACTTATCCGGGGCTTTTTTTGGAAATGGCTAAAAAAGGCGCTGAAATCGTATTTTGCCCAGCTATGTGGAATTATGACCTTCCCTCACATGACCGCGAGCATAAGAAGCGCGAAATCGAGCTCCTGCGAGCGATGACACTGGCGCGCGCCCATGAAAATATTTTTTTTGTGGCTCTTTGTAACCCACTTATGGATGTCAAAACGCAGGTTTCCTATTCCGCCATCGCCAGCCCCCATCGCATACTAAAAGAGCTGATCGACCGCGAAGGCCTTATTACGGCAAAAATAGATATCGCTGAGGTTCGGAAATTCAGAAAATACTATAATAAGCATAATAAACATTAAATGCATGGAGTTTTGTAATCATAATTTTGACGTGGGTTTCAAACTGATATATTGGGATTATTAGGATAATTTGGATTATTACGATTATTAGGATTTGTCCGGTTTAATTTATTAATATATCGTAATAATCCTAAAAGTCTTAAAAATCCTAATAATCCCAAACCCAATAGTTTGGATTAAGCAACACCTAATCGTTAAATGATCGTAAATTTTAAAGGATGAACAGATGAAAGTCATGCTTTAATCATTTACGCCTAAAATTTGATTTAGGCTTGTGAAGACGATGATATTTTTTCAGGAAATCAAGAACCTTGCATACTATTTTTTCGTATTCCCCATCAATAAAATCCAATGCGGGACTGGTATTAACCTCAAGGACGACCCATTGATTATTTTTTTTCAGAAGGTCTACACCGCAAATATTTATATTAGTAAAGCTTATAAGTTTTTTTAAAATTTTTCGTAAATTGGCATCTACCCTGAATTTATCGAATTTTTTTCCGAAAACACCAGTTTTTTTCCAGCCCTTTCCCTGCTTTATGGCTGTCTGCACTATTTTTTTATCAATGATAGTGACCCTATATGATGGTGAATTCACGAATTCCTGCGCGATTATCGGCAACTTATCGCAGTCTATACTTTGAAATGTTTTTAGTATTTCAATTGCCTGTTTAAGGTTATCCGCCTTTTCGACGAATTCCCCCATCGTGCCATAGATGCGTTTCAGTACCACTGGCCATTTGGCAAACTGCTTCAGCTCAGCTCTGGCGATGTTCAGGTTATGCGAAAGCAGGATGGTTTCGAGTGTCGGTATTTTATGCTCCCGGCATTTGAGATAGAACATCCACTTATCCTCGGTATAATAATAAAGCTGGGAAGTGTCGATGACCTTTTTCCCCAATTCTTCGACAGTTTTTAAGGATTCGATCACAAAATCCTCGGCTGTATTGTTATAAACAAGGTCGCACTTCCTAATCTTGTTCTCAAATTCCTCTTCATCGATTTTTTTGAAGAGATTAATCATGACCAACTCTATATTTTTCTTCTTAGCCCACTTCAAAAAAAGCTTTTCCTCGAGACCGATCTTTTTTTTGGCCGCATACAGATAGCCGATTACCAATTTTTTGTTTTTGTTTTCCCGTTTCATATTTTATTAATTTAATTTTAGCATAATTTTAATTCAGAGTATATCTGTCTAATAAATATAATTGATTATTTATCTTTACCTATAGTAATATTAAATAAAATGAATATTAATATTTATAACAATAATAATAATATTTATAATTAATTATTATGAACGAACCAGATAGAAAAACAATTGTTGGATCCGAGGAAGAATTAAGTAATAGAGTTTCGAAGTTGACTAATGAGTTGGATGGCTTGCAAAGAGAGCATTCTTTACTTGATGAAATAGTTATGCTCTCAGAGGACTTAGCCACAGGAGTGGTTTTAAGAATGGCATCTTTGGAAAGAAGGATGGATGAAATCCGTAAATCCGTGAAAGATCTTATTAATGACCCTAATAAGATTAATCTTAAGAATATATTTGTCAAAAGATCCCAGGAAAATATATCCGATAGATTAAATGTTTGAAATTATTTAATTCAATGCGCCTTTCATTAAAATTAATGAAGCTTTTTCAATATGGCTCAAATCGTGAAGATTTGCTGCGGTTTTGGGCATGCAGTTTAATAAGATTACGAGCGATCAGCTGGCTCATTTGATGACTGAAGTGATTCAAAAGATCGGATTGAGAAAAAAATCATCCCAAAAGCAGAATAGAAGATATGGCAAATAGGATGGCAGTTTTATATTAGTTGAAAAATTAAAGTTTTGAATAGGTGTTAATGATTAGAAATGTATTCAGAACAACTTAGTGAAGCCCCTAAAAAGGGTCCCCGCAAAATGCGAGCGCAGACCCGCAAAGCGGGTCGAGCAGTATTTTGTGGGGCGGGACCCAAAAGCAAATGCAAGCCGAAGAAGCCTATTGAACGAAGTGAAATGTGATTCATAGGCTGAAATTCGCTTTTGGGTGGGGCGAACGATGGGGGTCGAACCCATGACCTCAGGAGCCACAATCCTGCGCTCTAACCAACTGAGCTACGTTCGCCATGTTTAAATTCTTTTCTGATTATGCCGTCTTTGATAATTTGGTCGATTAACTTTTTACTTTTCTGATTTTTAATCCATAATTCAATTCTATGAGCATCATGTTTAGTGTTATATCCTTGAGCAAATACTAGTTTTACAGGCCTTCTATTTTTAGTCGAATATACTTTTCCTTGCCTATGCTCCCTGAGCCTTTTAATTAATTCGACAGTACTACCTATATAATATCTATTATCCTTACAACAAAGGATATATACACAATTTTTCATCTAAATTCTACTTGATTACTTAATCTTGCGCTCTAACTCCGAGGTGGACTCGGAGTCCGAGCTTGCCTCGGACCAACTGAGCTACGTTCGCCATGTTTAAATTCTTTTCTGATTATGCCGTCTTTGATAATTTGGTCGATTAACTTTTTACTTTTCTGATTTTTAATCCATAATTCAATTCTATGAGCATCATGTTTA